>Ga0114905_1000122_pt1 | contig 56278 bp, 41 predicted proteins | sample MalvireepMed_b05_FD_83499 | JGI IMG/M metagenome (GOLD analysis project Ga0114905, IMG submission 83499) | Marine viral communities from the Global Malaspina Expedition - Malaspina viral metaG DeepMed_b05 | ecosystem: Environmental > Aquatic > Marine > Oceanic | place: Mediterranean Sea...
AATTCTTATAGAGGCAAAACTGTTTATTCTTTGAGAGTTAAATTTCTAGATGAGTTGATAAGAAAAGAAATGAACCAATTAGATAAGAGTAACCAAAGACCAATTAAAGAAATAGAATACAAAAATAGTAGCAGCATTGTTCCCAGTAAGCCCTACGGGAAACAAAGCAGGATATCTGAATTAAGGAAGCTAGACAATGAGTGACGCAACATTAAAAGCAATTACAAAAAAGTATGGAAACATACTAATAAATGGAGCGCAGGTTTTTGAAGATCTAAAAGACATGAAGGTGATTCCCGTAAGCCCAGCTTTGGATTACGCCCTTGGTGGTGGGTTTAGAGAGGGAACTTGGATTCAAATGATTGGAGATCCTAAATCTGGAAAAACCACCACGGCTTTGCAATTTGCGGCCAATTGCCAAAAAGAAGAATATGGCGCAAGAGATATTTTTTACATTAATGTTGAGGGTAGATTAAGCACAAAAAACTTTGAGGGAATTGAAGGATTGCAAGCAGACAAGATAACCGTAGTGCAGTCCGAAGAAGAACCCCTAAGCGCTGAACAATATCTTGGGGCGGTAGAAAAGCTAATTAAGTCATATCCCAATTGTGTTGTAATCATTGATTCAATCTCCAGCCTTATAGCCCAAAAAGATTTAGATGAAGAAGTTCGTGGCGATTACAGGCCCGGAGTCCCAAAGATTCTGTCTAATTTTTGTAAAAAGCTTAGTAGCGTTGTTCCCAAACAAAAGGCTATTATCATCATGGTCACACATTTTATAGCCAACACCGCTGGTATGGGCAAAAAGAAGGTGGCAGACGGCGGCGTTAAGGTGAGGTATCAGGCAGATACGATTCTTGAGATAGCATGGATTCAAGCTTGGAAAGAGAAAAACGAAGGTCGTCAAATAGGACAGGCCATGCACTGGAAGGTTATCACCTCTGCTCTTGGCGGCTTTGTTGGTGGCGAAGCAATTGGTTGGCTCAGATACGGCTTGGGGATAGACAAGAAGCAAGAATTATTTGATCAAGCTAATGACTTCGATTTGATTTCTGCGGCTGGAGCGTGGTACACCTGCGACTTCCTTGTTGAAAACCCAAAACTAATTTCTAGACCCCTAAAGGAAAACAACATTGATCCCAAAGATAAAGAAAAGCTCACTAAGTTTGTTAAATTTCAAGGCCAACAAAAGATGCGCCAGTTTTTAGACGAAAATAAACTATGGGGCGCTCTTGAGAGTTCATTGAAGGAAATGTTATTTTGAGGGCAAAAGGTTTTGATGGCAGGGATCGAAATTGGAACTTATCTAAGTGTGTCGTATCGGGGGATGACACTAGACCACGTTCCAATCTTCACATTCTTGCCAGAAAGGTCTTGCGAAAAGAATTCCCGTATGATAGAATCTTTGAGGAGGTTCCGCTTCCCGGTTCACACAAGCCATCAAGAAAATCTACTTTGTTCGTTGATTTCTTGATACCGTCAAGTTCTTTGGCGGTTGAGGTTCATGGGCGACAACACTTTGAGTTTGTCGCTCATTTTCATAGTGACATGCGGGGATTTAGAAAATCCAAAGCCAGAGACAGAGACAAGGTTAATTGGCTTGAAATAAATTCTATTGACCTTATCACATTAAGCTATTCGGAAACAGAAGATGAGTGGAGAAACAGAATTATCAATAGAGAAGCTGGATGACTTCATTCAGCAACTGGAAGATTATGTTGCTGGTGAAGGTGTCATAAGCGTAAAGCCCAATCCAGAGGTTGAGCAAATAATCAACCTTTCTGGGTTTGAGTTAAAATCTTTAACACCAGAGGAATGCTGCCAAAAAGCATTTGTTGTTCAGGGGTACTGTAGCTTTCTACAAAAGGTATACAACAAACATCTAGCCAAGTTTAAATGGTGCGAAGAGTTCATAAACCACGCAGTTGCAAAAAGATCTGAGAATTTTGATAAATATACCAAATGGGAAGTTAAGGTACACTCTGTAATAAGAGAAGATGATTTCGTCCAAAAAGTTTGGAGGGTTAAGAGGTTTGCAGAAGGTAAAGTAACATTGCTTTCTGATTCCATAAGAGATATAAGAAGACAAGCAGACACATTACTAGAACTAAGCAGGAAAAGAAAAAATGACACCTATAGATAAAATTAAAGAAGGGATTCTTTGCAATGATATGGAACAAGTTATTCAAGGCTTTAAGCTTCTCACGGGAGAAGAAATCAGACCAGAAGGAAGAAAACCAGAAGGAAGAAAACCAGAAGGAGGAAAGCCAGAAGAGCCAATCGCAGAAAAAGCCGTGCAGTCACCAGTGCAGATGCGGTCGAAAGACTTAGATTTTTCTACAAAGCTAGAAGAAGATACTAACCACGGCAAGCGTGAACCAGTTAAGGCTCAAAAAAATCAATTTGTTGACGATGGTACGGAGGCGTTGGTTTCAGAAGATCCAGAACTGAAAACACCAAATGTTCCTTTAACGCAAAGGCGACCTCCAGCAAGCCTAGTTGAAGTAGTCTGCCATGTTTGCGGCGAGAAGGAAGAAATTAATGCTAAATACAAAGTTGGACAATTTCATCGCTGCGGTAAGTGTGTTGGCTAATGGCAGAGCAGATCGCAAACACAGCTTCTGAGCGTGCTGTCATAGCCGGTTTGGTAAAGCATGGATCGGAAGCTTTCATTGATGTTGATGACATCATAAGCGTGAGTGTATTTACGCTTGAAGAAAATCAAATATTATACGCCTGCCTAACAAAAATATTTGAAACTAACAATGAAGTAGATTTTCCATCAATACTAAGTGCAGCAAAAGATGTTGGCCTAGACGCAGCATTTGAAAATAGAATATCGCCTGAACACGTTAGGGCGATAATGAACCTAGACATTGCTATTGAGAATGTAAGAAACCATGCAATTAAACTCAAAAAATTAGAAATAGCCAGAGACGTTCGGTTAACAGCAAAGCGCGTTATAACCAACATCATAGATGTTACCGGAGACGAAACCGTTGATCAAATCATTAGCATTGGAGAAAAACCGTTTTTTGAGTTGTCTTCCTCGCTAAACAACAAAATTGAAGACAAGCCAGTAATCATTAGCGAGGATATAGAAGAATACATAAACCACTTAATAGAAAATCCAGCAGAGATGCTTGGCATAAGTAGCGGTTTTCCAAGGTTTGATAAATCAATTGGGGGTGGGTTTAGAAGGAAGTGCGTAGACCTTATTGCTGCCAGACCCAAGGTTGGCAAAAGCATGTTTGCTGACAATGTAGCTTTGCACATTGCTGGCAAGCTCAAAATACCAGTTCTCATGCTCGACACAGAAATGTCTAAGGAAGATCACGTTAATCGCCTCTTGGCAAACTTAAGTGACATTGAGATTAATGAAATTGCTACTGGCGGTTTTTCTAAATCTAAAGGTGGAAAAGAACGTGTTACACAAGCAGCGGAGGAACTTAAAAGCATTCCATATGATTATATTACCATTGCAGGAAAATCATTTGAAGAAACCCTTTCAATTATGAGAAGGTGGATTGTTAAAAAGGTTGGCTTTGATGAAAACGGAAGAACCAACCCCTGTATGATTGTCTATGACTACTTAAAGCTCATGCACTCAGACCAAATGTCTGATGGGTTAAAAGAATTTCAAATTTTAGGATTTCAGATTACACAGCTTCACAACTTTGCTGTTCAGTATGACGTTCCCTGTCTCAGTTTTGTTCAATTAAATAGGGATGGAATCACAAAAGAATCGACCGATGTTGTTAGCGGTTCTGATCGCTTGATTTGGCTTTGCAGTAGCTTTACTATTTTTAAGAGAAAGTCAGACGAAGAAACGGCAGAAGATAATGGAGAAAGTGGAAACAGAAAATTAGTACCCATCGTAGCTCGTCACGGCGGTGGGTTAGCCGATGAGTTTGATTATATTAATATGAGCATGAGGGGCGAGTACGGACGCATAGACGAAGGCTTCACTAAGTCCGAATACATTTTGGCTGGCAAAAAGAAAAAAGAAGGCTTTGATAATAATGTAAACAGTGGTGAAGAGGGGTTTGTTTTAGAAGAAGAGATAGACCCGGAGAAGCCATTTTGAAAAAACTTACAACAAAAGAATTGAAGAAGCTGTCAGACAAGATTGCTCAAAACATAGTACCCATACTTGGGCAGTTTGGTGTTGAAATAAATGATTTTGAAGACTATATTTCTTGTTCCTGTCCAATACACAAAGGCGACAACCCAAATGCTTTTACCATGAACACAGACTTAGAGCATCCCTACTTTGGCTTATGGAAATGCTGGACACAGGGGTGTGAAGAAGACAATGTTAATACGCCAGTTGGGTTGATTAGATTGTTGCTATCAGATATAGAAGACAAAGAAGTTACGTTTGACCAAACGGTTCAATATTGCATGAAGCTAGTTGAAACTAATTTTGAAGATTTAAACAAAGAGTCTGAAAACGTGAACTTTAGTACATTTTCTAAGTTTGAAAAAGCCCTACAAAGACGAGAAAAAAATAAGGCCAACGGTGTTGAGCGAGACAAGGTTAGGGCTTCCCTAAAAAGACCGGCCAAGTATTATATAGAGAGGGGATATTCAAAAGAAGTTTTGGATGAATTTGATGTTGGGGTATGCTTGGATTCAACTAAACAAATGCGAAATAGAGTAGTTGCCCCCGTTTATGATGATGATTTTGAGCGCATGGTAGGATGCGTGGGCAGAGTCATGCATGAGAACTACAAGGGGAAAAAGTGGGTCAATTCAAAAAATTTTTACTCTGGAGCTTGGCTCTATGGGTATTGGTTATCTCAAGACAAAATTCGTGAAAAAAGAACAGCAATTCTAGTCGAAGGACAAGGCGACGTTTGGAGACTTTGGGAAGCCGATATAAAGAACGTGGTTGGAATGTTTGGGTCTGGTCTTACAGACACACAAATAAGAATTCTGGAAACGTCTGGAGCCTTTACGCTGGTGTTGCTAACAGACAACGATGAAGCGGGGAATAAGGCGAGAAATTCCATACGCAAAAAGTGCGAAAGAACATTTAATATTATTGAAATAGAACTTTCTACCAAAGACGTAGGCGACATGTCTGTCGAACAAATTAATCAAGAAATTAAGCCGCAGATAAAGGAGCATATATAATGACGAATATTTTAGGATTTTCTGGCGTTAAGCAAAGTGGAAAAACCACCTGCTGCAAATTTTTACATGGATACCAACTCAGGGTACATGACGTAGTTGAGAAATTTCTCATGGACGAAGAAGGCAACCTTATAGTAAATGCGATTCAGCTTGATGAAAATGGAAAAGAGGTCGAAGGTCTTGGGTTTTTAGATATCGAAAGAAAAGACGCAGACTTTGTTGAATATGCAAATAGATCAATTTGGCCTTATGTTAGATCTTTTAGCTTCGCAGACCCGCTCAAGATTATTTCGATACAGTTGTTTGGATTAACTGAAGAGCAGTGCTATGGAACAGATGAGGAAAAGAACACGCCCATAAATATTAAATGGGAAGATGTCCCTACGGGTGAGGATTCAGGGGGCTTTATGACGGCCAGAGAATTCTTGCAGTATTTTGGAACTGACATTTGCAGGAAAATCAAATCTAACATTTGGGTTGAGAGTTGTATTAACAGGATGCTAGAAAGCGGAACCGAGCTTGCAATTGTGCCAGACGTTCGCTTTCCAAACGAAGCAGACGCCATCAAGAAAGCCGGTGGTAAAGTTATTCGATTAACTAGGTCTCCATATGATGACCAGCACGAAAGCGAAACGGCATTAAATGATTATGAAGGATTTGATCATGTGCTAGATAACGCAAACACCAACTTAGACGAAACCAACAGATCACTAATGGAAGTTTTGAGGGACTGGGGATGGTTGCAAACAAAAGGATCATAAGCGTCCCTTGGGATTACTCAATGATAGAGCGCGCCCAAAAGAAAGCCAAAAAATTGGGAGCGATAAGAAATTCAATTCTCCGAGGGGGTGGAAACCTTGCGGGGTATTTGGGAGAAGAGGCCGTTGCGTCATACATTAATGCAGAAATTATTAGCTGCAATGACGGCGACGATAAATACAATTACGATATCTGGAAGGACAAAACACGAATAGAAATAAAAACGAAAAGAAGAACAGTTCCACCTTTAGATTATTACGACGTGTCGGTTGCAAAGACCAGCAGACACCAAAGACCTGATTTATATATTTTTGCAAGCATTGAATTTGAAAACATGGCGATGGAAAATGGAAAACGTACCTATCGCGGCATCAAAAACATTTGGATTTTAGGGCAGGCAGAGCCTGAAGATTATTTTGCAAGAGCCAAGATTTGGCAAGCTGGAGATGTTGATATAACAAATGGATTTAAAACTCATGTAGATATGTATAACCTGCCCATATCGGAAATAGAACCGCTAGATGATAATTTGTTACCATAGAAGCAGCAGCATAGGAACCCTAGACTTCTGCGAACAAAAATTTTTCCTACAATACAATCTGTCTTTTAAAGATAAGACTAATAAAAAGGCTTTGATGGGTACAATTACTCATAAGGTAATGCAAACACTTGGCGATAAAAAAATCGCTATGGAAAAGGGTTTAGGCTTTGTAGAAGATGATGAAACAGGAAAGAAGCTATCTCTTGAAGAATGTGATAATATTGAGCTTCTTAATGACATAGCGTTTGATTACTACAGTTCGTCTTTTCCAGAAGTCAACATTACAGAGGCTGATCGCAGAGCTTGCAAAAGATGGGCAGATAAAGCGGTAGCTTATAACGACGGAGCGCTTGACCCTAGAAATCAAAACGTTTTTGCCACCGAGTTGTTCTTTGATTTTGAAATCAAAAAGCCTTGGGCGAAGTATTCTTATGAACTTGACGGGAAAACAATTGAAGGTTATTTGGCAATCAAAGGAACCGTTGATCTTATAGTAGAACATTCGGATGGGTACTATGAAATAATAGATTACAAAACTGGAAAGAGAATAAACTGGGCAACAGGAGAAGAGAAAACACACGAAAAACTACAAGGCGACACCCAGCTACTTTTGTATTATTACGCCTTGAAAAATATGTACCCAGACCGTGAATTTTCAATAAGCATTTACTACATAAATGACGGTGGTTTATTTTCGATGGCTTTTGATGAAGATGATTACGAAAAGGCAGAAGAGATACTTAAGAAAAAATTTGAACAGATAAGAAACATACAGCATCCACGACTGCTTTCCAACAAAAATCTGCATTGGAAGTGTCAGAAGCTTTGCAAATTTAGCGAACCCTACAAAGACACAGGCAAAAGTTTATGCCAACACATACGTGATGAAGTCGTGAAAAAGGGCATAAACACAGTTGTTGAAGAATATGGAGATATTGACAAAATTACCACCTATGGCGACGGCGGTGGTAGATTAGCGGATAAGAAAAAATGAATTGGACACCATTACACCTGCACACACACTACAGCCTCTTAGACGGCCTCTCGAAGCCCTCACAGGTCGCCTCGCGCTGTTCGGGGTTGGGCTTTGAGTCCTGCGCCCTAACCGATCACGGCACCATATCGGGCGCTGTGGCCTTTACGCAAGCTTGTCGTTCTAAGAATATTAAGCCAATACTTGGATGCGAGTTCTACCTAAGCCCAGCCGATTGCACAATTAAGAACGAAGAAAATAGAAAGCTTAGTCATCTTTGCGTGTTGGCTAAAAACAAAAACGGTTGGAACAACTTAATCCAAGCTGTTTCAAAAAGCAACGATGAAGAAAACTTTTATTACAGACCTCGTCTTGATTTGAATACTCTTGGTCAATTTGCAGGTGGCGACTTGATTGCCTTTAGCGGCCATCTTGGAAGCGACTTGGCCAATGTTATATTTGCCGATGTAAAATCAGCCTACGCCGCCCCAACAGAAGAAGAAGCCAAGAGATACGTTCATCCAGAATGGGTGGAAAATGCTTTGTCTTTGGCGAATAAATATCGAGACATCTTTGGCAAAGAAAACTTCTTCATTGAAATACAAGCCATAGATCAAGAAAATTCTCCTGCCGCTAGCTTAGTTGCACAGGGGCTAAGATACATAGCGAAGAAATATGACTTTCAAAGCGTGGCTACAGCAGACTCTCACTATCCAGAAAAACAAGATGCTGGTGATCAATTACTACTGCTCTGCTCCGCTATGAAAACCACCCTGCGTGGGATCAAGAAAAAGCTACAAGAAAACAAAGACGTGGCTTTCGGTGGGTTTATGAAATCAAACAATTTTCATATTCCCTCACTTGAGGAAATACAGGCCGTTAATCAACCACACGAAATTGCGGCCACTATGCAAATTGCTGAAATGTGTGAAGACTATGACATTCTTGGTCGCCCCATGCTTCCACAATTTACCTGTCCTGAAAATCAATCAGAAGAAGAACACCTTCGCCATCTTTGCAGAGAGGGTTGGACAAATAGACTTGTCCCAACTGGAAAAGTTAATACTATAGAAACGAAGGAGCTATACACAGAGAGGGTAAAAAAAGAGCTTGACGTTATAAGCCAAGCCAACCTGTCTGGGTATTTTCTCATTGTTAGAGACATAGTTAATAGCGTTCATAAAAAGAGCTACATTCCGGGGCCGGGAAGAGGTTCTGCCGCTGGATGCTTAATTTCATACTTAGTGGGGATAACCCAAGTAGACCCAATTGAATATGGCCTAATCTTTGAAAGGTTTTATAACGCTGGTCGCAACACTGATGATCACATTTCCCTTCCCGACATTGATATTGACGTACCAGCTTCAAAACGAGACGATACCATAAACTACATAAGAAATAAATACGGCCCAGAAAGAGTCGGTCAAATGGTCACATTTGGGAGGCTACAAGGACGCAGCGCCCTCAAAGAGGTTTTGCGCATGAATGAAGCTTGTGGTTTTGATGAAATGAACACAATCACAAAAAGCCTACCTCACGAACACGAAGTTTCTGACCAATTAGCGGAGATGGATGATCCATCGGTAATCAAATGGACTCTGATGAACCAACCAGAAACACTAAGGGATTATTGTAGATTAAATGACGAGGGCCAATTAGAGGGCGATTATTCCAAACTCTTTGCTCAAGCAATGAGAATAGAGGGAACTTTTAAATCTCAGGGAAAACACGCAGCGGGCGTTGTTATATCTTCCCACAAGCTGGACGAGGTCTGCCCAATGGTTAGAGACAAAAAGGGTTCTGAAAAAATAGCGGGAATGGAAATGAACGACCTTGAGTCTATGGGTCATGTAAAATTTGATATACTTGGAATTTCACTACTGGACAAAATTATGGGCGTAAGAGATCAACTTGAAAGCGAAAATGTCTAAACAGAATAAAAGCTACCGGCAAAACATCAAGAACGGAATCGAAGAGGGAAGATATACGGAGTATAAGGGTCTTTCTATCTGTAGAATAAATGATTTTTATCCACTAATGAATGGAAAGATTAGATACCAAGTGCATTCATATTTTTTTAGTCAATTGTACGAAGACATTGATGATGCACTAGATAAATTTTTTGAAATAAGAAGGAAAATTAGATGAACTATAGAGACATAATTGTATTCGATTTCGAGACTGGCTCTCGCAATCCAGACAAGACACAGCCAGTTCAAATCGCCGCCGTAGCTATACACGGAAGAAAGCTAACTGTTCAACCAGAGGGATACTTTGAAAGTTTAATTCGTCCTATCTTAGACGACGAAGAAGCCATCGAAAAAGGGTTAGACCCAATAGAGGACGAGGCTCTCGCGGTAAACGGTAAAACAAGAAAAGAGCTAGCCAAAGCTCCCGCTGCTAGAACTGTTTGGAAAAAGTTTACCAACTTTGTCAACAGGTACAACTTTAAAGGCACTCCTTACTACGCACCGGTCGCCGCTGGATACAACATAGTAGGATTCGACATGCCTATTGTTCAGCGAATGTGTGAAAAATATGGCCCGACTGACAAGAAAACAGGGAAGCAGACCCTGTTTAATAAAATCCACAGAGTTGATGTAATGGACAACGTTTGGATGTGGATGGAAAATAATGCCGATGTAAAATCTCTGAGCATGGATTCAATGCGTGATTTATTTGGAATAAGTAAAGAAAACGCCCATGATGCCCTGCAAGATGTCAAAGACACGGCAAATTTGATGATAGGCTTTATGAAGCTTCATAGACGTATTGCGCCAAAGATTAAATTTGAAAAGGCTTTTGCAGATGGAAACCTCCACATTTGATGTTCTCGATCTCGATTTTTACGACGAAAAAACTTGGGACTTAATATGCTCAGGAAAGACGAAGGGTGTCTTTCAATTAGAAAGCAACCTTGGAAAGTCTTGGGCTAAACGTGTTAAACCTCGAAACATAGAAGAGCTTGCCGCTTTAGTTTCGATTATTAGACCGGGAACACTAAAGGCCATTCAGGATGGTAAGTCAATGACCCAAAGGTTTGTTGACCGAAAAAATCTTAAAGAAGAAATAACGTATCTTCACCCATCCCTTGAGCCAATCTTAAAAGGAACCCAAGGGGTTCTCGTTTATCAAGAGCAGTCTATGAAAATTGCCCAGCAGCTTGCTGGTTTTGATCTTCAAGAAGCCGACAATCTTCGTAAAGCCATTGGTAAGAAAAAGGCAAACCTCATGGCTAAAGTAAAGAGGGCTTTCTTGCGGGGGGCTGTTAGTAAAGAAATACTTACAAAAGAAGAGGCCGAAGAAATCTTTAGCTGGATCGAAAAATCCAGTAGATACGCTTTCAATAAATCCCATGCTGTTTCTTATGCCATTTGTGCATATTGGAGCGCTTACGCTAAAACTCATTACCCTCTTGAGTTTTATTGCAACTACCTTCTTCATTCTTCTGGCAAGCCTGACCCACAACAAGAAGTAAAAGAGCTTGTTAATGATGCTAAAAATAGTGAAATTTACATAAGCCCTCCCTCAATACAGTCTATCAATGCTTTAACTGATATTATTGATCGCAAGATATATTTCGGTCTTCTTGACGTTAAGTCTGTAGGTATGAAGCAAATAGAAAAATTTAAAGATGAAATTAATGCCATAGAAAAACAAATAGGGAAAAAATTATCTGATTGGTCTTGGTATGAATTCCTTATATTGGTTTCTTCAAGGGTTAACTCAAGAATGCTTGTAGCATTAATATCAATTGGCTTTTTTGCCCACCTTCCAGAATCAAGAAAGCAAATGCTGGATGAATTTGATACTTGGGGAAGTCTAACAAAAAAAGAGCAAGAATGGGCTGTTAACAATTATAATAAGTATAAAGATCTTATAAGTTTACTAAAAAAGATGTCGCCCACTAAAAAAGAGGGTGGCGCTGCTTTTAATACTAGAAGATCAGGAATAATATCCGATTTAGTAATTCACTGTGAAAATCCATCACATTCAATGAAAGACGACCCAGAATGGGTCATAAGGACAGAAGAAAATTATCTTGGGGTTGCATTGACATACTCAAGGGTAGAAACCTACGACACAAAACTCGCAAACACAACGATTAAAGAGTTTTTGAACGGTAAGAGAAACGGCGTTAAGATGGCCGTTACTATATCGGAAGTTAAAAAATATGTGACCAAAAAAGGAAAAATGAAGGGTGTCGAAATGGCATTTATGTGTGTTGAAGATCACACTGGTGCTTTGGATTCGATCACAGTTTTTTCGGAAAAGTGGAAAGAATATAAAAACATTTTATACGAAGGAAACAACGTAATATTAGTAGGCCAGAGTTCTAAAAGCAAACGATACCAAATAGACGACGGCATGATTGTAGACGACGTAATAGAACTAAGTTGACAAAAACTTCAGGCTTGCATACCATTCATTATCGGTTTTGAGTCTTATTGAAAAAAGGGAAAAAATGGCTAACACTATTTCAAACTATTGTCGTTTCATTGGAAGATTAACTGACACCCCAAAAATAGTAGACTTTGAGAACACGACTCTCTGCACGTTTACTTTGGCTGTTAGTGAGTACAGAAAAGAAAAAACAGGGGAAAAGAAAAAGAGTGTAAACTTTTTTGACTTTGAGGCGTGGGACTCAGGGGGAACAACAATATCAAAATATTGCCAAAAGGGGGATATAATTGATTTAGTTGCCTCCGCAAGAAACAATTCTTGGACTGATAAAAATGGCAACAAAAGATTCTCAACAAAATTCAGGGTCAAAGAGTTCAAACTCTTCAACACCCAAGAAAGTCAAAAACAAGAAGCTAACTGATAATAAATCAGAGACACAAGAAGAGCTTGAAGAAAAGCTGATCCATGAAAACTATGGGTTGGTTGTTTCTCAAGCTCTTTGTTTTTTGGATGACAATAATTTTGAGGATTACATTCAGGCCGGTTTGATTGGCCTCCTCAAGGCCATTAGAACTTATGACGAAAACAAAGCTAAGTTCAGCACGTTTGCAAGTGTTTGTATAAGAAACGCAATTTCTACCCTGAACAAAAAAGTGAAAAAGCTTGGAAGCCAAAACCTTAGAGGCGTGCTAGAGCATGATAAAATTTATAATAGCAAAGAAAACATAGAGCATTATCTTCCAGATTTCTTGTCAGAAGAACACAAGTTTATAATAAAGCTTAAAATTCAGGGATATACAAATGCTGAAATAGGAAGTTTTATGTCATGTACAAAAAAAGATATAAAATGTAAAATAGAGATAATCATTAAACTGCTACAAGAATATAACACATGAGAAAAAAAAGAATACTTTTCTGCGGCGAAGCCACCTATTTGAATACTGGCTATGCTACATACATGCGTGAAGTAATGACTCGCCTGCACGCTACAAATAAATATGAATTAGCAGAATTTGCTAGCTATGGAGATCATCAAGATCAAAGAATGTCTTCCGTACCTTGGACGTTCTATGGAAACATGCCAACGACAGATGAAGAAAAAGAAAAGTATGAGTCTTTGCCAACAAATCAATTTGGCGAATATAAATTTGAATCTGTGTTGCTAAATTTTCTACCAGACATAGTTTGTGACATACGTGATTTTTGGATGTTTGAATACCAAGAGCGATCCCCCTTTAGGCCATATTTCCATTGGGTTATTATGCCAACCGTTGATGCAGCCCCACAAAACGAACAATGGCTAGCTACATTTGCAAACGCTGACGGCGTATTTAACTACTCAGACTGGGGCCATGACATTCTAATGAATGAATCTAACGGCGTTATAAAATGTCTAGGTAGCGCAGCCCCATCAGCCGACGCAGCTTACCAACCGGTTTCAGATAAGAAGCTACACAAGAAGAGTATGGGGTTTGATCCTAACACAAAATTTGTTGGGACTGTAATGAGAAACCAAAGGAGAAAGCTCTTTCCAGACTTGTTTGAATCCTTCAGGATGTTTTTGGACAAAAGCAAAAGAAACGATGTCTTGTTATATTGCCATACTAGCTATCCTGATTTGGGATGGGATATACCCAAGCTTCTCAATCGTTACAAACTTTCAAGCAAGGTTGTATTCACATATGTGTGCAATGAATGCAAGAGTGCTTTTCCGTCTTTCTTTTCTGACGCAAGAAGAAAATGCCCAGAGTGTGGTAATTTTTCCGCTGGGCTGTCAAGCGTCCAAAAGGGTGTGTCCTATGAATATCTATCAAGAATAATGAATTTGTTTGATCTATATATACAATATGCAAACAGCGAAGGGTTTGGCTTACCACAAGTAGAAGCTGCCGCCTGCGGGGTTACTGTTGCTAGTGTTGACTATTCTGCAATGAGCAGCGTTATCAGAAAACTAGAAGGATACCCGATAAAAGTAAAAGCCCTATACAACGAACTTGAAACAGGGTGCGACAGGGCTGTCCCAGATAACAGGTCTGCTGCTAATATAATGCACAGATTTTTTAAGCTAACCGAAGAAAAGCAAAATAGTCTTGGGAAAAGATCTAGAAAAAACTTTGAGAAATATTACCAGTGGGACGACGCTGCAAAAAAATGGGGGGACTATTTTGATTCAATAGAATTAAGGCCAATTGGAGAAACTTGGAAGTCTCCCCCAAGAATTCACCAGCCAGCTAAAAAGGCTTCTGCTGGTTTATCCTCTTCGGAGTATGCTAGGTGGTTAATAACAGAGGTTCTTGGAGAGCCAGAAAAACTAAATACTTATTTTGAATCAAGACTCATTAGGGACTTGAATTATGGGATGTATGTCGAAGGTACTGGCGAATCGTACCTAAACGAAGATTCTTACAAATTCGTTAAGCCGGTGTTTGAGCCGTTTGGTGAAAATGAGTCGTATAATATGATGTTTAATCTATGTAATAGAAGAAACACATGGGAGTCAATTAGAAGGGACAGAGTATGAAAGTCCTTTACGTGGGTTGTTACAGAGATGGTACAGGGTGGGGACAAGCCGCTACAGACTACATACTAGCTATGGATTCAGTTGGTATTAATGTTGTTCCCCGTCCAGTAAAATTAAATCAAACACAAATTACCATCCCTAAACGAATTGCCGAACTGGAAGAGAAGAGCGGTTCAGGAGCATCTGTTTGTATACAGCATGTTTTGCCCCACATGATGGAATACAGTTCTAAGTTCGACAAGAATATAGGACTTTATGCTACGGAGACTAGTAATTTTATCGACTCTGGCTGGTCTAGAAAAATCAATATGATGGACGAAGCTTGGGTTATTAACAATCAAATGTTTCACGCCTCAAGAGAAAGCGGAGTAGAAGTTCCAATTAAAGTCGTTCCACATGCTTCCGATTTTTCAAAATTTGAAAGAGGGTATGACAAAACAAATTTTCCAAGCGCAGCGGGCAACTTCGTTTTTTATACCATCGCAGATCTAAACAAAAGAAAAAACCTAGAAGCCTTCATAACAGCATTTCACGCTGAGTTTGACCCATCTGAACCAGTATCCATACTAATTAAATCATCTAGGTATGGACTATCAGAAGAAGAGACAGCGTTAAAGATAAGAGATATTTGTAATGAGATTAAAATTGGGCTAAAGAAATTCCCCAGTATAAATGATTATAAAGAAGACCTTATAGTAACAAGCTTTATTAGTGAAGAGGACATATACAAGATTCACAACAGTTGCGACTGTTTTGTTATGCCAAGCTATGGGGAGGCTTGGTGTATACCGGCTTTTGATGCTATGGGATTTGGCAAAACTCCGATTTGCACCAACGTCGGGGGAATGGCCGATTTTATTGGCCACGGGGGATTTTTAATCGAGGGCGCAGAGGAACCAGTGTCTGGCATGCTGGAAACGTTTAACAATCTTTTTACTGGAAATGAACTTTGGACTTCCATCAATATAAGAGAATTGATGAGTTGCATGAGACACGTTTACGAAAAGCGAGACGCATTGAATAAAATGCGACAAGAGGGACTCAAACAAGCCCACAAATACTCGCATAAGAACATTGGTAACTTAATAAAGGATCTGTTAAATGCCAATAGTTAGCCCCCTATCTTATATTATTAGAGCCGCCACTAGGAAGCCAACTGAGAAGTTAAATATTCTTACTTTCCCAACGCATGAGCGTTATGAAAGCATGCTGGCTAAAACTGGTCATAATTTCTATGCGTATAGGGCCGAGGGCATCAAGGATTGGAATGAAACCTACGCCAAGCTTCCAGACAACTACCACCTTCTTGACCCAGAACTTGAGAGCAATCAAATTCCAGAATATATAGACTTTGATCTAGTTCTTTCCCAAAACAAGTTTGGTCAATTCCAAAAAGCCGTAGAGTTATCAAGCGTTTTACACCTGCCATTGGTCAGTTTAGAACACACTCTTCCAATGCCCCAATGGGGCGAAGGCATGCTTGATCAACTTAGAAACATGAGAGGGCATGTAAACCTTTTTATATCCCAATACAGTATTAATGCTTGGGGGTGGGAAAGCAAAAACGACACCAAAGTAATTACCCACGGAATCGACACCGATTTGTTTTGCCCCAAAGAAGGAGAAAAAAGTGACGAGATTTTGTCCGTTGTCAACGATTGGATAAACAGAGATTGGTGTTGTGGTTTTAGTATTTGGCAAAGGATAATCAACAATCTACCACATAAGGTTGTGGGAGATACTCCGGGGTTATCAAAACCAGCACCCTCAACCGAAGAACTTGTGTCAAATTACCAAAACAGCAGGATATTTTTGAATACATCAACGATATCTCCCGTTCCAACGGCTTTAATGGAGGCTATGTCTTGCGGATGTGCCGTGGTTTCAACAGAAACCTGCATGATTCCAGAAGTTATAGAAAACGGAGTTAATGGCTTCATAACAAACGACGAAAAGCAAATGGAACAACATCTTGTTGACCTGTTAAACGATGAGGATATGGCAAAAGAAATCGGAGACAACGCAAGGAAGACAATAGTAAACAGATACTCAGCGGAAAAATTTGTAGATAAATGGCAACACATACTTTACACAGCATCAAATATAGTTTTTAAGGGATGACATGAAGATTAGAATTACCGTTGGAGAAAAAGATAAGCTGAATGGCTATGTCAATATAGATCCAATTACAAAGTTTGACGATCTATCTGTAGATGTTAGAGATATAAGCGAAGTAGTTTCAGATTCAGAATGTGTCGAACTTATATCTGAAGATGTAATAGACTACCTTGAAAAAGAGCAGTCCATTCAAGCGTTGTCCGGGTGGATTAAAAAAATAAGGCACGGTGGCAAAATTATTGTAACATCAGTAGACGCTTACGGGGTCGCAAAGTCTTTTTATAGAAAAGAAATAGACATAGCAACCTTTAACAAAATTATACATGGAAATTTTTTATCGTCTTGGGATGTTCGCCTTAGTCACACAACCATAGAAGAATTGTGTGAACTATTTGAAAGCAAGGGTCTGAAAATTACCAAAAAGCGCATCAACGGAATTAAACTAATAGTAGAAGCTGAGAGATCCTAATGAACGACCCTAATAAAATTAATGAGTGGGATGAGTCCACAATGAAAATAAACCAAGAGGGGCTATCTTCATTACCCGAACAGAAGTCGTTGTTAACTTCTTGCAAGGACTGCTGCTTTGCAGTAAAGAAGGGAAAAACTCAAACTGATTGTTTGCTTGGTAGGATTGATAAGTTCGAGGCGCAAAATATTGAAGTTGTCGGGGCAAAAGACGAAGAAGATAACAAATTTCTTATTTTAAAGGCTTGGTGTTCTGCTTATAGAAACGATATTTGGAAAACGGCACACAAAGACGAAGATTTAAAAGAAGCTCTGAATAACGAAATATACCCAAAGGTTAACTTTTTGATATTGGCCAAGGATGGTCTAAACGAAATTGAAGTAACAGTTAATTCGATTTTGAACCAAGAAAAGTTCAAGGCTAAACAAATTATAATAGTCACTTGTGATGACGATATTTATTTTGAAGCCATACAAAAGTCAAGATCCCTCTTGGAAGATTCTGGCCTGCTCTTTAAAGTTCAGGGGGTAAGAGGCGACATACCCAACCTTGCTATTATAGATGAGGTTTTTGCGAATTTTCATAATGGATTTTATAGCATTTTTGAATGTGGAAAAGAAGTGCCAAAAGATTTAATTTCTGTATTACATTCAGCCCTAAATGACAACCTTGAAAAGGTTGGTTATATAAAACCCTACGATGGAATTAATGGAATGACGGCTCAATGTGTTTTACATAAATTTTTATACGGAAACAAAGACATCACGCTAGAAGAAAAACTTATAGATGGCGAGGAAATGGACAAAACAGGTAAAGAAAACTCTCTTGTAAGAACATGGGATGAATTAAGATGAAACTTCCTTTGGTTACTATATTAATAGCAAACTATAACGACGAAGAGTATTTGGACAGGGCAATAGAAAGCGCTGTAAATCAAGACTACCCCGGCCCGTTACAGATTTGCATTGTAGATGATGGTTCTACTGATGGCTCTTGGGATGTTATTGTTCCCTACATAAACCACCCAGCCAAGGACGCCCATTCACATTTAGATGTAACGTTTTCCAGAGTTCTTGCTGGTAGGTTTGGAAACACTAAAGTAATAGCAATAAAAAATGAAAATAGCGGCCCAAGCCAAGCCAGAAACATTGGTATAGAATACACACTAAACGATACTGATATTTATGCCATCTTAGATTCCGATGACGAAATGTATGAAAATAAAATATCGGAGTGTGTTCCGGTTTTTGAAAAAGGCGATGGGATGATCGGCGTTGTTTATGCCGACTACGATACTTTTCACACAAGCACCAAGAAAAGCATTAGAGAATACAAAGAACCGTTTAATAAAAAGCGACTAGTTCGTGAATGTATTGTTCATAGCGGATCTTTGATATCCAAGGAGGCTCTAGAAGCCGCCTACGAAGATACAGGATACTATGACAAAACAATGCGCACATGCGAAGACTATGACCTTTGGATGCGAATAAGTGAAAAATTTATTATAGCCCACGTTCCAAAATCATTAACAATGGTTAGGGTTACAGGAGATAACTCCTCTTTTATTGTCAACCAAGAAATTTGGCAAAAAAACTGGGCAAGGGTTATGCAAAAAGCGCAGGAAAGATATGCCTAATAGGTTTACATCAGCAATTAAAAAAGAGGGTGCTGGAACAAGTCCTGATAACCCGCTAACAGTGATAATACCTGCGGCTGGAATCGGGCATAGGATGAAATCATATGGCCCAAAATGTTTGCTTAAGGCCAACCAAAAAGAAACAATATTACAAAAGGCAATATCCAACATAAAAAGAGAATATCCGCATTCTGATATTATTGTAATAGTTGGCTTTGAGTCTGACAAGGTAATGAAAACCCTACCACATAACGTAAGAGTTATAGAAAATACCAAATACGAAGAAACAAACATAGTAGAAAGCATAAGGATCGGAATAAACGCATCGGCCAACAAAAAGCTGTTAATAATATATGGAGACTTGGTTTTTAATGTTTATTCAATAAGGAATCTAACATCAAGTGGATCATGCGTAGTAGTAGATTCCCAGTCTAGATTTAAAGATGAAGAGATTGGAGTCACTATTGTTAATGGCGACGTTACAAATTTTGCCTATGGACTTACAAGCAAATGGTGTCAAATAGCATATTTTGAAGACGCCCCTTTTGACGCATTAAAAGACCTATGTTCAGACAGAAGACGTAATAAACTGTATCCTTTTGAATTGTTTAACATCATTATTAATAGTGGAATTTCTATAAAAGCAAAAGAGCCAAAAGGGATGTTAATAAGAGAAGTAGATTCACTAAGGGATTTATAATGACGGCTTATTCAACTTACTGGGCGTATATAAACAATAATTACAAATGGTACGCTTGGTATTATTTAGACGGAAAAGTTAAAATAAAGCTGGGGCCATTTTACACACAAGACGAAGCTCAAGAAGCGGTAGAACAATATGAAAATCCTTATCTCAAGTGACGGCCCCCACGCGCATTACTACATAAGAATGTCTTGGGGTAAAGTTTTTGCAGACTCAGGACATCAGGTAAGAATGTGGGAAATAAACCAAGAGTCTGCCTTTGATGCATTCGACGAGTTTGAACCAGATCTTTTTATGGGTCAAACATACAATTTAGATAAAGCGGTCTTTAAGTGTATTAAAGAAAGACCCCATATGAAGGTTGTTTTGCGAGCCTCTGACTGGGGGGATATACAAGACGATATAGACCTTGATAAATATCCAATACTTGTAGCCCAAGAAGAAGAAAAGAAACTACTTGAAAAACTAAAGAAAGAAACCGGAAAACCAGATTTTGTTCACAATCATTACCATGACAACTGGATTAATCAGACGCACGGCAAGTGGAACGATATAGGCATTAGGCCCGTTTCCCTAATGCATGCCGCTGATATATTTGACTTTTATCCCCAGCAAGCAGTAAACCTTCTTAAATGTGACATAGGGTTTGTTGGTGGGTATTGGCCATACAAGGCTATTAACCTTGATAAGTATTTGATTAGTCTATGCAATCCAGTTGGCAAATATAATATAAAAATATTTAGCGGCTCTAGTTGGCCAGTATGTCAACATCTTGGAAAAATTGATAATAACAATGTCGGAGCTTTATTTTCATCTGCTACGGTTTGTCCAAATATAAGTGAACCACACTCTCAAGATTTTGGATATGATATAATTGAACGACCGTTTAAAATATTAATGAGCGGGGGTTTTTGCATATCTGACTATGTTGAGTCTATGGCCAATGACGTATTTACTAATGATGAAATTCTTTTTGCAAAAACTCCTGAAGAATTTAAGCAATTAATTGATTTCTACATTAAAAATCCCGAAAAAAGAATGAAACACATAAAAGCTGGTTATGAACTAGTTGCACAAAACCATACCTATTTTCATAGAGTTGCTAAAATATTTTCAGAATTGGGTTTAAAGCGGGAATCAGACCTTTGCGAGGAAACAATGATGAAACACTTTGGGGATTAAAATGACAGTTGTAATTACAGGTGGAAATGGGTTCGTTGGAAGAAACCTAATTAGAAAGCTATACAAAAATAAGCTTGTCTTTGGAGACATAATCAACATAAGCAGGAAAAACTTTGTCTCTCCTTTTGTAAGCCATTCGTACAGATGTGATTTAGGATTTACTGACGATTTTGATGCTCAGTTTGAATGTCTCAAATTCGTAATGAATAAGCATAGGCCGGAATATATATTTCATCTTGCTGGCAAGGCTACCGTTAAAATGGACGGAAACGAACCCTTCGAGATCATTCAAGACAACATCTTAAGCACACAGAAGGTTTGCCAGTGGTCGCCTAAAGACGCTAGGGTTGTTTTGGCTTCTTCCGTAATCGTTTATGGTGATTGGCTATTCAATCCTCCACCCTCTGGAGATCCTAGATACGAAGAATCCTACAAAACAGAACCAACTTCTATTTACGGAATGACAAAGCAGGCTTCCGAAGGAATACTCAGGTATTACACCAGTATAGGAAAAATAAGCGGGGTGTCGGCTCGTATGTGCGCGACTGTTGGTCGTGGGTTAACCCACGGGGTTGTTTATGATTTTATTAAGAAGGTTCTAAATAACCCCACGCTAGAAGCTTTAGGAAGCAAGCCGGGGTCTACCAAGCCGTATTGCTACATAAACGACTTAGTTGATGCTCTTATGATATTATCAATGAAGAAGGATGTTGATTTAGAATATAACATAGTTCCTGATGACGAAATTAGCATCGAAGAGGTTGCTAAATCAGTAATGATAGGCTTAGGTGTTTCTAAAGATATAGAATGGCTTGGGGATGCTGCCAATTGGAAAGGCGACAATAAATTAATTTCGGTTAATAACGACAGGCTAAAAAGCATCGGGTGGGTTCCGCGATATAATTCTAGGCAAGCGATTATACAAGCCGTTAAGGACTCAAGAATAAAAAGATGAAAATACTCTTCAATCCTCTAATGCCAATAGACCTCAATATGGCAAACATGGTGTCAGATTATCAATCCGACATGATATTTCATGGCTTGGTCAAAAATCTAGGAAAAAATGTTCATACAGATTATGATTTATGGTGGCATCATAAAAGCGAAAAAGAGAAAAACCCACAACGCTTTAGGGAAATTTGGGGCAAGGGTTTTACCATGTATGGCCTTCTTGATAAAGAAGAGTACACGTATAGTTCTTCAGATGATGTAAATGCATATGACGCAGTAGTTATCCCCATACATCACACCATGAACAAACAAGATGCATACTTGAAAAAGCTACTAGATTTTTTTATAGAAGCAGGATACGAAAAAAATCAGCTAATAGTTATAGACGGCTGGGATCAAGAATACATAAATCAGGACTTGGCTGGCTTATGCACATATTACAAAAGAGAAATGAAAGATCACCATGAAGAGCATGCTTACCCAATTTCTTTTGCCATGCCTAAAGAAAAAATACGACAACTAGACGACTCAAAAAGAAACGTTGCCTTTGCTCCGTTAATACCGGTCAATCAATCTGTTGACCCCTCATACATGTCTACATATATATATGGTACGGAAGAAAGCTATTATGATATGTACCAAACAGCCTATTTTTCATACACCTCAAAAAAGGGTGGCTGGGATACCCTCCGTCATTATGAAATCATAGCTAATGGCTCTATTCCCTTTTTTGTTGATATAGAAAATTGTCCTAAGCACACGCTTTGGGATCTTCCGAAGAAGACTTTGTTGCAAGCAAGAAACATACTGGGAGGAAGGCCAAACCTTCAGAAGGGGTCTGGAGAGGTCAGGCGCTTCCTCACTGTGGGGTGATTGCTAAAGACAAACCCGGAGAGCTTGAAGACTTTCACGAAATTTTATGGCAACATTACAGAGATGAAATTTATGTTTGGTTAAATGACAGGGCGACAACAGAAGTGTTGGCCAGCTACGTTTTGGGGAAAATATAATGTTTGGGATAAAAAAAGCGTACTGCCTGTGTTTAGACAAGAGGGAAGAGCATTGGGTTGATCTAAAGCAGCAGTGCGAATCCAAAGGATTGGAATTTAATCGCTTTCTAGTTGGCGAGGGTAAAATTTTTGATTTGCAAGAGTATGACAAGATAGACATAGAAAACCCGCCTATTGACAACTGGGGATATGGTGGCCATGAAACAAACACAGAAGAAGAGATAAAGATAAAGAAAATAAAACACTGCAATGCATTTTTGTCACATCAGGCTATGGCAAAAAAAGCCCTAGAAGATGGCGACGAAAAGGTTTTGTTTTTAGAAGATGATTCTTATTTTACCGAGAGGTTTGATCAAGTAGTTAGAAGAATAGCGCCTGAAATTGAAAAAATAACCTACGACATGCTTTATTTAGCTTGGTGGATTGGGGATGAAGGCGATGAATTTAACGACCGCGTAGAAAAAATATGGGAAGAATCAGAGTCTATAGGAGTAGGAAAAGTAACTAGGGTTGGTGGATTGCACGGAGTTATAATTTCTAGAAAAATCTTAGACATCATAACTAGGTTAGAACCAATTAACCCCATAGACTCACAGTTGTCTAAATTTTTTCACGATAAAATAGACTCACATTTTATTGCCCCCAAGATTATTCACGACAAAGGTATTTTCAGCGAATGTGAACAAAATATAGTGGTAAGAACAAAGCTATGAAAAAAATAAAGTCTTTTTTTGAAATAAATATTAGATCTGAAATGGCAGAGTGTGTTTCAATAAGACCGAGTAAGATTGAGGGAATTGGAATTTTTGCCAACGAAGACATTGAAGAATCAACAACTATTCAAAAAACACACTTCAACCACAAAGAACACGGATGGATAAACCTAATTCCAAATAATAAATTTAATCACTCAAAGCTCAATGCTAATTGCATGCTGATAGAAAACAATCAATACAAAGAGCTTATTACTTTGAGGTCAATAAACAAGGACGAAGAAATTTTAGTTAACTATAATGACTGCCCAGAATTAGAACTTCCAGAAGAAGGATGGGTCGAATAACCTCAAGGCGGTTATTATATATAAGCACGTTAGATCACGAAAAACAGGACACATAGCTATGGCAAAAATATTGGTTACAGGCGGCGGGGGGTATGTTGGAAACGTTCTTTGCCGACAGCTTCTTGATAAAGGATATCAGGTTAAGTGTTTGGACAACTTTAATAGAGGACAGTGTGATGCTATCATTCCACTGGCAACAAACCCAAACTTTGAGTTTGAATACGGAGACGTAACTGTTTCTGCACAGATGAACGAAGCGGTTAAAGGGTGCGATGCGATTATCCATTTAGCGGCAATTGTAGGGTTTCCAGACTGCGCCGCCCAACCAGCATTAGCAGAGGTTGTTAACGTTGAAGGAACAATGAATGTTATCAATGCCAGAAACCTCTATTCTAAGAACGTACCGCTTGTTTATGCGTCCACAGGCAGCGTCTACGGCAAGGTAGAGGGGATTTGCACAGAGGAGTCCCCACTAAACGCCGTGTCGCAGTACGGCGTAAATAAGCGCGTTGCAGAGGAAATGGTATCTAGCGAAGAAAACGCCGTTTCTTTCCGTTTTGCCACCGGATTTGGAGTTAGCCCATCAATGCGGGTGAACCTGCTTGTAAATGATTTTGTTTATCAGGCAGTTACAAATAAGATGCTCACTATTTTTCAGGCAGATTTTCGCAGAACCTTTATTCATGTTCGTGATATGGCTAAGGCTTTCACGATGGGGTTTGAAAATATGGGAAACTGGAAGCACAAGGTTTATAACGCGGGGGCAAACCATCTCAATTGGACAAAAAGGGAGTTAGCGGAGTATGTTAAGGAGCATACTGGATGTTTTGTTCATTATGAAGAAATTGGTGAAGATGCCGACCAAAGAGATTACGAAGTTAGTTATGATAAGCTAGATTCCGAAGGGTTCTCTTGCAGCGTAGACATGAAAACCGGTATACAAGAATTGATTAAGGTAACGCCTATTTTACAGATAAGGCATCAATATTCATGATAGATATTAAAGGTTCGACAATTTTGGTAACGGGCGGTGAGGGCTTTCTCGGCACGGCAATATGCAAAAAGATCGCAGAAAAGGGAGCTACCCCACTTGTTTTGAAGCATAGGGAAGTAAATCTTCATGATCTTCAAGCAACAATACACTTCTTGACTGCTCATAAACCAAGTTTTTGTATACACGCCGCTGGCTATAATGGGGGTATAGAATTTAACCGAATGTATCCAGCAGACATTCTCTACTCAAATACGGTCATGGGGCTAAATCTTCATCACGCATGTGAATACACCGGTGTTAAAAAAATCCTATCAATTATGACATCATGCGCTTATCCAGACACGGGAATGGACGTACTAAAGGAAGAAACCTTTTGGGATGGCCTTCCCAACAAAACAATTAGAGCGCACGGTATTGCAAAAAGGATATTGCAAACAGCGTCGGAAGCGTATAATGATCAGTATGAGTTAAGTGCAGCCACTGTTTGTGTAACCAATCTATATGGGCCAAATGATACTTTTGATTTAGTTAGGACTAAAGTTGTTGGTGCGCTTATTAGAAAGTTTGTAGAAGCGAATATAGAAGAAAAAGACGAAGTTGAGTGCTGGGGAACGGGAAACCCAATGAGGGAATTTATGTATGTTGACGACGCTGCCGAGGCGATTATTCAAGCCTTTCAAAGTTATCATGATTGTTCTCAACCATTAAACATTGGAACAGGAAAAGAAATCAGTATAAAACAACTTGTTGACTATATTTCTAAAGCCGTTAATTATAAGGGAGAGGTACTTTGGAATACAGAAAAGCCAGATGGCCAAATGAAGAAACTTTTGGACACAACCAGAATGAAAGACTTTGTAAAAATTACCCCGATAGATGTTGAAGAAGGCATTAAACATACCGTACAATGGTATAAAGCAAACAAAGAAGAGGCTGATGCAAAGAAATAACCAAATAGGGTTCTTGGTAGAAGACACATCTTCTAGTCAGCTATCATTTAATCTTATAAAAAATATAAACACCTACTTGGAAGACAAAAGCTGTGACTTTACAGTGTTTTTTGAAAACTCTTCCGCAAGTGTTCTAAACCCCAATTTTGCTTTGATGTCGATTAATGAAGTGTGGAGTTTTAATGGTGCATTAATTGCAACAAATATTGCCACAGCAAGATCGCTTAGTAAATGCTTTGCGACTAAGAAAAAGTTTTTTTACGTTTGGGATATTGAGTGGACTAGAGAAAGAGTGAAATCTGTCACGCCTTATGAAATGACTGTTCAAGCTTTTTCAGACCCAGACATAAAATTGATAGCAAGGAGTGAGGATCACGCTAGGGCAATAGAAAACTATTGCAATAGAAAAATTACCGATATAGTAAATGATTTTAACATAGAAAAATTAGTGAGGATTACAAATGAGTAGCGCTTTTATTAACAAGTACAAAGAATATATCATAGAACAATATACTGAGGAAAAGAAAAGCACCTATGAAATAGCTCAGGAGCTTAAAACTTATCCCAATAAAATTCGTAGAACTTTAAATACCCTTGGGGTTCCGCTTAGAGACAAGAGTTTAGCGCAAACCGTTGCTATTAAAAGCGGCAGACATGAACACCCCACAAAGGGAAAGAGACGAACGGAAGCCGAAAAGGTTGCAATCAGTAATGGCATGGCCACGTACTGGGACAACATGGAAGACGAGGAACGAGAAAGGCGATCAGAGCTATCAAGAAAACAATGGGAAGAAATGTCCGAGGAAGAGAAGGCAAACCTTCGCAAATTGGCGGCTGAAGCTGTTCGTAGAGCAAGCAAAGAAGGCTCCAAAATTGAAAAATTTATACATGAGGGGTTGACAAAGGCTGGATATGGGGTTATCTTTCATAAGCGAGGATTAGTAGCAAACGATAAATTGGAAGTTGATCTATTTGTTCCGGCCTTAAAAACGGCCATTGAGATCGACGGGCCAGCCCACTTCTTACCAATTTGGGGTCAACAAAGCCTAGATAGACATATTCGCTCAGACGCTCAAAAGGCTGGGTTGCTTATCAATCGTGGATTTGTTATACTTCGGGTCAAGAATATTATTCGTAACCTCTCTCAGAAAAATATGAGAGACACGCTTAGTAGTATTATTGAGCAATTAGAAAAAATCGAAAAAGACTTTCCACCTATTACAAAACGACTTATTGAAATTGAAGCATAGTGTATAGCGAAAAAACAATAAAAGAGCTTAAACAAATTTTGGAAGAACATAATTGTGCCATTCCAAATGGCGCAAAGAAAAAAGATTTAGTTGATTTAGTGGAGGCTATCATGGCTAAGGACGAAGATTTTGTAACGATGCAAAACGCCGGTGCGGTAGATTTGTTTGAAGAAGTATTTGAAGAAGAACAAGAAACTGATGCCGCAGACAAAGAAGCTAGCCCCGCTGAAGATGAGGATAGACCCTCAATATTTAGCGATGAATGGGGTGAGTATGTAATGGCCCACTTTAAGCCTAATGAATTGGTGGATAGAAATCCCATATGCGCTGGCCTGCGAAGGGTTGCCGAGCTTTTACTTGGTGACATCATTGAGTCTGGCCCTTCGGAAGTTTTCCCAGCAACAGACACTAATGGCCCCGGCAGAGCTACTGTGGTTTTTAGCGTTACATTTAATTGGATGAACAGTGGCGTAGCTAAAACCTTTAAAGAGGTAGCAGACGTATGGCACGGCAATACTGATGATTTGTTTTGCGCACACCCCGTTGCCACGGCGTCCACTAGGGCAGAAGGCAGAGCCTTAAGAAAAGCTCTAAAGCTCAGGTGTCTTGCGGCAGAAGAGCTTGCCAAGAAAGACATCGTTGAGATTGTTCAACAGGCCGTTAAGCAGGCTCCTACATCCGGCGAATATGAATCTGACAAAAGAATTAGTAGTCAACAAATTCATTTCATAGACAATAGATGCAACCAATTAGATATTGACGTTTTCTCCTTTATTAATATAGGAGAGGGTGAGTATTCAAACATCAATGATGTTAATAAAGACAGCGCCAAAAAGATGATTAAAGTTCTAAATAGTTATCAAAATGGTGGTGAAATTCCCGATAAAATTAAAGGCTATAAGATAAACTGGAGAGAATAATGAAAGTTACTTATACTTCTGGAAGAACTAGCGTAGAAATTGAAGGCGACACACAGGTTGAAGTTTTTCAACAGTTGGCCAATTTCCAAGAAATTTTTGCAGAGAACATGTGCGGAAAGTGTGGAAGCGAAGATGTTCGTTTTCAAGTCCGAAATGTAGATGACAATCTATATCACGAAGCAAAGTGTACGGGTTGTAATGCCAAGCTTGCCTTTGGTGTCATGAAGAAGGGTGGAAGACTCTTCCCCAAGCGCAAGGACAAAGAGGGCAAGTGGCTTCCCGATGGCGGTTGGGTTAAATGGAACCCTGACACACAAAAAGAAGAATAATGGTTGACATACTTAAGATGCAGGCTGAACAAGCGCGCTTGTTCAGAAATCAAAATCGTCAATTTAGAGAAGCCCTGTTTTCTTCTTTGGTGCATCTGAAACCAAAGTATTGCTTGGAAATAGGAACTCACATCGGTCAATCAACCGAGGTTTTTCAAAAATACTTTGATGAACACCAGCCTGATGGTGTTGTTGTCACTGTTGATATACATAAGTATAAAAACATTGAATCAAAGAATGTTAAACAGTTAATTGTTCACCCCCATGTTAACAATTCATCGGATTGGCATTACGTCAAAAACGAAGAACTCCTTGATCATAACGTAGATTCGGTTGTAAAAAATACCGAATTAATAAAAGAGTCGATAAGGAATTTTTCTGCAAACCAATTTGATTTTTGTTTTCTAGACGGCGACCATCAAAGAGAGTCTGTTATTAAAGACTTTGCTATTTCAAGAAGTCTATTAAAAGAGCCTCAATACATATTGTTTGATGATACCGAGGACGATGGTGGTGGGCATGACTCTGTAGATGTATATAACGAAATTGTAGCCGAAGAAAAATATAACATCTACGATTTCTCTAAAGAATGGAATGTCTATTGCGGCTGCGCTCTAATATGGAATAAAAAAACCCCGACAGTTCGGTGACACCAAACTGACGGGGCTGGTAGAGCGATAATTATTATAGATATTCTAGCTCTACATATAACCCATACTGGGTCTTGCTTCCAATGCTATCCGGTGATGCCGATATTCCGACATACCAATCATGCTGATAGTATTGGCCTGTATTAGCAGATCCGTTGCCAGCGTATTGACCGCTTGGCCCCGGAGACTGCGCCAAGGGAACATAAATTCCACTACCACCGACCGTATTTGTACCGGCTGGTAATCTAGCAGACGGGTTCTTAGACCCGATATACGTTCCCTGTGCGTCTGATCCAGTATGTGATGCGCTTCCCCACCAAGTTGAATCGCCAGATCCTTCTACGGAATATGAGACTGAGGGGTGTAGCATTTCTACAACCCTAGTAATAACTCCACTTGCGGGGAAATTTTTATTGTTTCTGTCAAATATCCTTAGCTTTGTATTTTGCGTTCTTACGGCGCTATCATTGCTAAATCTAACATTTAACGTAGCTTTTGAATTAGGAATAAACAGAAGTCCAGTGGCGGGAACAACCCCCGCAGCAAAAGACTTTGTGTCGGTAGAATATTTCATATTATTACCAGCACCACCATTGCTAGTGCCGTTACCGTCAGTAATAAATGTTGTGTCTTGCCAGTTGTTTAGTTGAACCGACTGCCCAAAAGATCCGCCAAAAAACCCCAGACCAGAGCCTGAGAGGTTATTTATGGAAGTGCTTCCAGCAAAGAAACTTATGGATGCCATGTCTTAATCTCCTTAGAGCTTAAATTCTATATTATTATACACCATTACTCGAAAAAGCCTTTTGTTTTATTTTGATTGGCTTCTTCTTTTTTATAGGGAAATAGCTTGTTTAACTTACTTTGCCTTTCCCTGCATCCGCAATCCTTATTGATAGCATCAAACACTGTATCTATGACCTTTTTAACGCCAGTGACCTTAGTTATTTTTGCTAAAGTATCTCCTAAACCTCTTGATTCGGACGGTATATCAGTATCGCCCATAAAAAATCCGGTATCTTTTTCTATTTTAAAAAATCCTGTTTGCTCCTGAACCTCGTTTTCTTCGCCTCCTCTGTAGCCTTTCGATACCATTATTTGATTTAATGGATCTTGCATTGGCCCCTCTCCGTTTTCCCACATTTCAAAATAGGCCATCCTATTTTTGCATAAGCCGTGTAGTGATTTACTTTTTATGCACTGGTGTCTATTACAAAATATACTTCCTGAACCTTCCTCCATCTTGCATTGACAGGGCGTTGCTGGTGGTACATTTGGTTCGGGGTAATCCCTAACCTTTTTGCCCCCACTTATTACCTTGTCAAAAACTTGAGGCTTACTTCTTTTTGGATGTCTATTTTCTAAAGTGTTGACATCTTCCTGTTCACTGTTAAAAAAGCCCTTCATTGTATTCCTTTTATTCGTGAATGTTTACGTGAAGTATCGAATTTCCGGGTATTCCATGAACTAATTCCATATCATTCAAATGCGGCCCCATGTAGTGATGCCAGCATTTGTCTGAGCATTTGTGGAAGTTCAGCGGCCCCTTATCATTGCAACATATCTGATCGAAATTCAAATAGAAGTCCATGCTTGTAGGCTTGTCGCTATTTCCTTGTCTACAATTATTTTCTGGTGGAGGATATCCTACTATTATATCAAATGCCCCACCGTGTCTACTCCATACCGCTCGCCAATTTGGATCTGCGTATTTATCATAATCTTTATTTTCTTTTATAGAAACGTCTACCTGCGGCGAGTATATAACACCCTTATGGTTTCTTGGAGAAAGACCAATGCCAACATCGTGACCCATTGCGATTGCTTCTGGGGAAGATAAGTTCGATAGCTTATCCATCATTGTTACGACATTCATCTTTCTTTCGTCCAATGAAATGCTTTGTGGAGCGCCTTTATAAACAAGTTCTCCACCACCAATTTCAGTGCAATGTTCTGGCGTGTAATAATCTCCCGCGATTGTTGGATTTACACATTCAAAATTATAAATAGCCGTTCCGGTTCTGCTTACCCCCCAATTGCCTCCTAACTCATCGCATTCTTGCTTGCTGGTTTTTGATCCAATCATCCCCTGTACATGACACACTCCAGCTAATGAATATTCAGCGCACTCATCAGCATTGTTTATGCCTCCTATGGGATTTCCAACAAACACACCACCGATGCGATCACATCGCTGCTTTGTGGCTGCTTCTTCTGTAACATTACCATCTTCAATTCTATAACAAGTCCCTGCATCAGACCAGTAAGTACCTAAGCATGTTTTATATTCTTGTATAAAATGACAATTATCACTTATCGCACAAAGCTCATAAGCCTGACTACTTTCTTGATTGGTGGGTTCGCCGCCTTCAGCAAAGCTATCGGGAATTTCTTGATCTAATCTTGAAAGGTCTATACACCTACTTCCACTGCTATCTTCTTCCCATGTATTAGAAGTGATGTCTCTGCACTCTTCTTCGGTCATGTCCACTTCTTCGTCATTCTCATCAAAACATTTCCCTACCTTAAGCCAAGCAGCCCCTCTTGTTGCGTTACACGCGACCGCTCCTAAAGATGATAAAGGAACAGAACTACCTGTGAAGCCACCGTCGTTGGTTACTCTTTTGGGCGTGTTTGATAAATCAAACTCCCAATCCGTAGCAATACCGGCTGCTGGTGTTGGCTTATAGGCGTCTAGGTTTGACCTTAATTGACTAGCGTCATGAATTGTTAATTCCATTTCTTGATGAATGGCAAATTCATTTGCGGCTGTAATTTTACCGTACCAAGCCCACCCGTTTTCTTCACAGTCTTTTTGGTTGTCATATTCAGCATATTGACAGCCTCGTTTTCTAGCAACGTAATTTCCATCAACTGGGCCAAGAGGACATTTCATCTCTCTTGTTTCTTTTCCTTCACTGTCAACAACAATAGTTTCCACACACTCGAAACATTGCCCCTGTGGAAAATCTTCACTCGGCGGCTCACATGGGTTTTGTAAGTAGAAACCGTTTAATCTACAACCAACAGGACAGCCTTCAATAAAGCCCTCCTGTTTAAACCGTATCTCCTTGGGCTTTAAGTTTAGTGGATCTTCATATTCACCTTTATCATCTATTGTATTGTTTGCTTTTCCAACAACCCATGTTCCACCAAACATTTCTTCACAAACATGCTTATCCCCGTTTCCTATTACGTCCTCTCCACTTGGGTCATCAAATATTTGAATCCATTGACCTTTAGGCTTAAAGACCAAGGGCAGCGCATCTTCCGCGCCGATAGCCATCGCCCTTTGATCGCTAGAGGCATCACAATCTGCTTTATTATTTATAATACCTTTAGTTAGGTCTTGGTCTATATGAACCCATTTTGAATTTATTATTTGGGTGTCAATGCATTCACCTTTATTACACTCATTTATGTCATCACCTTGTGACCCAGAGCAATAACCCATCCTTGCCCCCTTACAGGTTGCTGGATAAGCCACGCTTCCACTAATTACAAGCTTCTCAGCATCAGCTAAGTCATGAGGGTATTTTGTTGTAACTTTTGTATATAAGAACTGAGGAACCCAAAAATGCTTTGCTTTTTCACAATCCTTCTTGGTTTCGTAATAAGGATTGATGCAAGTTCCATCCGAATCTGAATATACATTATCAAACCTGTCAATTTGAACAGGCTCAAAAGGCCATATCTCTGGTATGGGTGTACTCATTCCTCCTGCCATAGCCTCTTCTGTAAATCTAAACATCCTATTTAGATTATCCATTGTTGGCATAGGCCCAACTCTTCCGGGTTGATTAAGGGAAAGAGCAGGGTCTTTTCTTAAGCTCTCCGTGGGTATACCCCCCAATAAAGGATTGGGTGAATGTGGGCCTCCTCTAGGCCACGGGCTATAGGCGGTTGAGTGCGTTTGATGATCGACAGGCCAAGGTTTTAAACCATAAGGCTGCGGTAGATCGTACCTTAGCTTCATGTTCATATCAGTAAGCAAGCTCGCATTTGGCAAGCCATATGATGATCTATCATAGATTCTTAAGTGTCTATTCTTCCTTGGGTTTTTGGTTATAAGCGGTGCGATATTCGCAACCCTTATTTCCATAAACTGACACGCAGCGCCACCACGACCCCTGTCTCCATATTGGTCAACTATTGGGTTGTCTCCGCGTGGAATACCTTGGTGGTTTGTGTAAACAATGTCTGTAGAACCGCTAGCCGACGTTGCTTTTTCGGTGCAGGTTCTGGCCCCGGTTATAATTGTGCCACCGGCTGGTAAGTATGGATTTCTGGATTTGTTATTTCTTGAGAAACTACCAAAAGTATCAAATTCAGCATCTGCTAATTCTGCTAGACCAATACCAACGGGGGTTCCACTTTCATAATCACATCTTATGCCACCGTATGTTGGGGCGTAGGCTGGAACAACCAGCGTTCCTTCACCCGTTATAGGATTAACGTCTTTTATATAGTGAACAGTGAATTGTTCTGCTGGCTTTGATGGAAGGGGATCAAAACCGGTTGTGTTACATCTATGTGCAATATCTCCACCTTGAGAGCAAGCAATAGCTCCGTTCCAAAGTGGCCCACTTATAAACAGGGCTTGATCCCTCCCCTTGTAGGTACAGCATTCTGTGCCGTGACACGGCCCCTTTGGGCCGCAATATTGATGCGTCATACACCTTCCTGCGAAGGCAAAGACTCTTTCTGTTATGGTTGGTTCTCCCGGTGGAGACAGTTCTGTGTCTGGGCCGTGTACACTTTTAATTAACTGTCTTTTAGATATACAGGGCAAGCCGGGAAAACAAGGTGGAGATCCAGAAATGCCGCTATCAACTCTTCCAACCCTTAACCCCTCAGACCCTATGAAATCTGTAAATGTGCAGTTTGTTATTTCTGACCATATTTGAATACCATTATCTCTATAGTTGGTGCTTCCCTGTGGCCCAAAACCACCATCAACAACGTCGCCACTATTATAAGCGGCTATTGATGGTATAGAGTTTCCACAGCCCATTACCACCCTAATAAAATGCCCATCATTGGTTGCAGTTGGCGGTTTTACATTTCTATGCTGAAACAAACGATTTTTATCACGTTTTCCGGTATGAGGGACGCCGGTTTCCCTAGCTTCTCCATCAATCAATATTCCCCACATCCCCATTTGAGGCATATCGCATCCATCACAGTCAGCATTGACGGCAACAATTTCTGTTGGAGAAATATAATCAACATCTGGAACCGTTGGCCCAGTTGCTCTACAATGTACAGGCCAGTGGAACCTATGTACCCCAAAGCCGTTGTCTGTTGCTTCGCATTGTTTTAAACCAACCTCATTCATTAACGTCCATTCTGATCGCCACACAACCCCATCATATTCTAATGGCACGTCAAGCGTCCCAAGGCCGGGGCATGTTGAGTCGTATGGCTGAACAGAATTTCCTAAATCATAACAGGATTCATCAGCATCTGTCGTTATTCGTGTAGGCCCACAACCACCAGCCCCGCTTTTCCATTCTTCGGTGTTAGCATCACAGTCTGATTCTACTGTGCCGTCTTTTCTTCCTCTTCCGGCTCCTAATCCTTTTTCTACCCATGTGGAAGTAGCTGAAGCTTTACAGGCTTGTTCACCAAGGCCGTTCCTTACACCGAATTCATCTACACAATGAGCAAGGGTGTAACACCCGCCAGCATTGTTTACTCCCACATCTCCGTCTTCGTTCACGTCTCCATTGAAATCACAGCTTCCCAGCTTGCCTTCGTCGTATACATATTCACCTTCATATTCATACGGGACATTGTGTGGGAAACAAGCACAAGGTTCAAAATGCCAATCAACCCCAACTTCTTGCCCATAGGGATCAAATAGCTTACTACAGGTTGCCTTTACGTTTCCGACATGTTCAACATCTCCTACTTTTACGTCTTTTGACCCACAAGCTCCAATGTGGAATCTCACATCTTGACACTTTGGATAAGGAAAATTGCGATTTAGAAGTCTATTATCATGCTCGTTTACGGTTCTTTCACACAGGGTAGTATCTTCACAGCAGTTATTTCCTGCATAATCCAATAACCCCATTTCTCTCGATTTTACATTTCCGGTTTCTGCATGAGTTTTTATCTTGTGTCTGGAACTATATACGTCTGAGCATCTTCTACAATTTGTAGTTCCAGCAACGTTAAGGCGTGTTCTAATGAACATATCACAACTTTGTGGATTTGGTAGTGGCGTAAATGTACCCCCTTTATTGTCTACGCAATCATCTTGCCTATAGGCAACAAGCAATTCTCCGTCCCTATGACAGTGACCAAAAGTTATACCACCTTTCCATGTATAAACTGGGCCAAGACAGTCTTGCTCGGACACATTAACAGTCTCACCAGTTGACGTTAATACACATTTTCCGGGGGAGGTGTCAATAAACTCACTTTCACAAACAGCAACATCTCCACCCATCCAGCCCATATCACACCCATGATGTGCATCGCTACAACAATAGCCATCATGACTTGCTTTTCCCGTTACATCACTAATCTTAACTGAGTCATCTGCCGTTGGTGCATCACAAGGATCCATTCTGCAACCAATATGATTTAATATTTCAGTTGGTTGATCTATAATTGTTGCAGTAAGGCTTCTAGGCATAAAATGATCACAACATACGGGACATATGCCCTTTTGTTCAATTTGTACATAGTAATCGTTTGCTCTTTCTTCCCATTTATATCCCGGCCCACCCCATCCGAACCTGTACATTGAGTCTAGTTCTGCTTGGCTAAGGTGGCCTACATAACCAGCTTCTACACCAACGTCTCCATTTGCAGCGTGACCCCAATAGATAAAATCACCAGTGAATGGACACACTTTCCAAACACCCACCGCTGGCTTTCCTTTGCTGCCTCCTTCAATTGCTCCACCAGTCATTAGCTCATTACTGGATTTAAAGTCGTTTTGAATCCAGCAGCCTTTAAAAGCGTTTAAATCATCGCCATCTTTTAAGGCTTCAGTATCAACACATTCAGCATATTGTGTCTTGGCATATCCAGCTTTCCAAGTTCCACCCATACGAGTGCATTGGTCTTCGCTACTTGCACCAATATCATCGCCATTAAAGTCTAAACACTTGCCATTTCTTTTTTGGCACTGTTGTTCTACTTTATCAAAGTCCTTAGCATTATTTATAATTGATTTATGATTGTCTCTGTTGGCATCAATGTCATAGCACTGGTTCACATATTCTTGATTTCCGTCTGTGTAACCTTTATCGGGGTAAAAACGCCTGAAGGTTTTGGCAAGCAGGACGCACTCGTCTCTTGTAAACATAGACTTATCAATACCAAAATGATTGTCTATAATTGTGCAAATTCCAAAGGTGGAACATCTGTCTGCCGCTCCTTCTGCGCCTGACCAATTTCCATTTGTCCACGTCAGCGGCGCTCCATCCTTATTGTATCCCGTGCATTCATGTTGTTTTAGTGTTTCAACTTTAAGATCGTTTGCATAGCAGGCAAACGCTGTGCAATCGAGTTGTGTTTTGTTGTTTTGCGAATCTATGTCGCACTCACCTTCGGTCAGTCCATAATTATTAACCCAGCGATAATTGGTAAGTTCTACGTCTTCTAGGCACATTGCCTTCGTGGTTAGATCAACTACAATATTGTCTTCGCTATTTACACAGTATTCTTTCTTTTCAAAGGGTTCAATGTAAGGGAGGCCAACATGTCTATCGTCATTAGTCTCTGCTGTTACAACAGACCACTTAGGCTCTGTAACAACTGCCTCATAGGGATAGCCAGCATTTTTTACGCAAACCATCCTACTTTCGTCTGGACATTCTGTAGTATCTAAATTTGTTTTGTTTTGTATTGTTCCATCAACTGGATGTTTATCGCATGTGAATAAATCAAAAGTATCAAGTGTTACATTTTTAGCTACAAAAGCCTGCATCGGAGGGGGGTCTTTTCCTAGTATGCGTTCCCCCTCACAAGCATAAAACTTGTCGGAATCGCAAAAGGTTGAAAAGGTGTTTCCTACTTTACCATCCCATGTTGATCCACACCCCATCTGGCTTTCTGGATTTTCCCACAGGTAATTTACACACGTTCCGTTGCCAGCGACATCGAGGCAGCACGCAAATTTTTCTCCATCACATGTTTCTCCAGCAGAGAAGTCAAAAGAAGGATGTTTTACAAACCCCTCTGGGCAAGTACCATCCGAGTTTTTCGGCGCGCATTTATCTTTAGAGGCTTCGCATGAACCCCCATCAATGCATTCAGACCCGTCTGCTCTTTTATCTTTACATGATCCTAATGTACAGCCCTGCCTGTCTAGTCCCGGTATTTCATTGCCATTTTTATCCATACATACTGAATCTTTAGGGCATACAGAATCTGGCCACATTGGTTGTTCACAATCGTCCTCACACTGGTTGTATATCTTCTCTTCCCACTGGGTTTCTTGCCACTCTCCTGTAGTCATAACATTGGCGGCAAAATTGCCAGCGACATTGGAAATATTAACAAGGTCGCCATCTTTTAGCAGGTGGTTTCTAGAGGTGATTCTAATTGGACTATCATTGCTAGCATACTGAATCCTTCTTTGTTGAGAAGTTCCCAAGCAATGGTCGTTAACATAGCTGACCATCTCACCCTTGGGGAAAAGCCCAGTGTGATGCCAATAAGTCATGGAGTTGCCTACCTCTGACCCTCCAGTCCCCAACAACCCCGGCTTTGCCCCCCATATAACTTCTATCCCTGCCGCGTCTCCGACTGTATAACAGTCTTCTTCGGTATCAACCAAAGGCACTTCTTCGCCAAAGATGTCAAGTTCCGGTATATACGCAAAACAGGCAGGCTTTTTAAAGCCGCCTTCTATTTGGCTTAGATCGGTAAATCCTGTACTTAAAGGCCCATCAACTCTCACCCTAACTACTTCGTTTTCTCTTGCTGGATAAGTATTTCCTTGACCACCAACAGTCCCCACCTGCTTCCCTAAAACAATGTCTATAAGGTCTTCCGGTATATCTTCAACAATCGAACACTCTTCATTCAATAGTCTATCAGGATGTATGTTGCAGCCCTCTGACCATGTGCCACCAGCACATGTGTTGCTCATTTCGCATTCGCATTCAACTTTATTAGTCGCTTCTCTCCATATGCATTCTTCCTCTCCTGACCAATTGCCCTGTCTCCATACATACAATTTAGATAAACAGGAAGCGATGTTAAAGTCTCTAATAAGTTTTTGACCGATCCATTTACCACCAGCCCTTGCGCAATCTTCTTCATTATCGTGTCCTCCTCTGTCGCAGTAGTATTCATGATATTCCTTTCCACCGGTGTCATAACATTGGAATTTTTCGCATTCTTCCCTTGAACTGTTTGCTCCCGCATTAATATCACATATGGGTGGCTTTATAACTTCTGATAAATTGGTACATATTTGTTCTGAGCATTCTTCAGTCCATTCGCAACAAAATTTAGTCGCCGCCCCAGCGTCCGTGTCCGCTTCTAAACAATCACCATCGTAAAATGTGCCGTCTTCTTTTATGCAACTACTTGCGCTACCGCAGCCACCCTTAGATATTGGCTCGCACTCTCGACAACTTGGATCGTTTACTGTGGCATCGTATGGAACCCACCCAACCCACATGGCTCCATTTCCGTAACCACAATCACCCCTTCTCAGGAAGCCAACATGACTATCAACATAGTCGAGTGCCGCCTGAGCTATTCTTTCACAATGACCTCCCGGCTTAACGCTAAAAGTACCATCTCTACCAACATTAAGTTCATCCCACGCGGTAAAATCGTGATACATGAAATAATCTATGCCGTAATTCCAAAACCAATGACCACCACCATTTCTATGGCCCAATTTGTGATCTACGCACCCCTGCCAATATCTTTTGTCAGAAACGGCTTGCTGGAAGGGCTTGGCCCTATTTTGCTTTTCTTCGGAGGGCTTAAAGGGTTGTGGTTGTATATTGAACCCGTGAAGAACCTCTGCCCCCTTAGCGTTGGCAAGCCGTCTAAATTCTTTACCAGATGCATAATAAACATACTGATCGCAACCAAGGCCACCTTGACCACCATCTTCTATTCCATCCCAGTTTGCGTCTGGATTCATGCACCATTCAGGATACTGGGTTGAAAAAGGTATTCCGGGGAAACCTCCTGAAATATTCCCAGCCCCAGCGACGGCATTGTCCATTGCTCCAACTTTTGCGGCAATATTGGTTGCGGGGTTTCCGTACTCATACGCTCCCATTCTCTCATCCCACATTGGTTCTGGCTCTTTCCAGCCAGATCTTAATTGGGTTTCACTTTTCAGTGTTAGATTAAAGTTAGAGCAGTTTAAGAATTGATCTACCGGAAGATATAGAACTACTTCTTCGCCGCATGTTGTATCAAAGTAATTGTCCGCTTGTCCTATTAATTGACTGGGGTCTGGTCTTTTCTTGCCTTCTTCCATGCAAGAACCCCAGAAATTGCACGGCCTAATGACAATAGTCCAATAGCTTTCGGTGTCTGGAAAGAATATTTGCCTGTCAAATTGATTTCCGATAGAGGTGCAACCTGCCCCTCGAAGATCTCCAATAAAGCCAGAGTTCGCACTTGGGGATAGAATCACTTCTGAATAAGGGGTGAAGCACACCGTATTTTTTCTTGTGTTGGCAGCGCCCCCTGAAATTTGAGGGGTGTGGAAAGGATGAGATTGATCTAAGATGGTGCCGCCACAACAAGACCTTCTTTCGTATTCCCAATCAACCCAATCGTTGGGCATCCATACATTGTGATACCATATTCCATCCGCTGCTTCGCAGCCGCGTTTTGATGAATAGGAAGTCCAGCTTCCCCCCTTCCAAACCTCTCCTGTTGCGTTGCAATACGCTTCGGTGTTATCTAATTTAACACCATCCTTATAGCAGGCTAGTGCTTCACAGGCGGGCTGTGTCGTATTATTTTCAGGATCTAAGCTACATTCGCCAGCAGCAAAGTCTTCTCCGTCAGAGTTTTTGCATTTAGCCTTTTCATTTCCAAGGTGTTCTAGACAGTTTCCTTTACTTCCATGTACCCATACCGTTCCACTTGGGGCGTCTCGTTCATGAACGTTTTCGCAGTCCTTTTTATTTTCGCAACAAGGCTCTATCCATGTTTCAGCATCCGAATCTCTACACTCTTGTTCTGTCATTGCTCCCGGTGGAACTTTATGCCCTATCTCATCAAGGCAGTAGCCATCCGATTCATATGGCGTTTCTTCTACCCATTCGGCTCCATCAATAGCGAGGCAATTAGTTTTAGTATATACTTTTTTACTGCCCCAGTTTCCATTTGTCCAAAGCTCTCCGGTTCCCGTACAAGACCCTTCATCTTTTCCTGTTTTAACATCGTTTGAATAGCAGGCCAACTCTGTACAGTCTTCTTCTGTTGTGTTGTTATCGGTATCTATATCGCAAATGCCAGCCTCTTTAGTACAGGAACCTTTTACTGCACAATAGGGTGATAATGGAGTTCCAGATAGATCCGCTATACCAGAAACGCCTGTTTCTTCGGGAGGGTAGCAAGCGCCAAAACCTTCACATTCGCTCTTATCATCATAGAGCCAAGTTTCTGCCTCGCTTTCGCCAGTCCAAGTCCCTCCAGCGGCTGAACAGCTTTCTGGGTTGTCATAACCTCCATCAATGCTGCATCCAAAGTGTTCGCAGTCTTCTTTATTCCTTTTTGATGTATCGGTACACTCTTGCCGTATTCTTTTTCCTGTGGCTGAATTTCTACACCAAGGACGTTTCTTTATTGGCACAGCCCCATCTTCTATACATCCACCCTCTCTAGCGCCGACATCTGAATAAGTAATCTCTGCATCTGCAACATTTTCAGCTACTTCTTCGTCTGTTCCATTTTGTATGCTATAACCAACAAGAAGATTGTCTTCGTCTATTTTTATTCTTTTTTCTGCTACTTTTATGTTCATGCGAGCAGAAGCAACGTTTGCAGAAAATTGCGTCTGTTGTACTTCAGTACCAATTAAATCTTCAACAGGATCTCTATCTGTTACATCGTTGTTTGTCCAATCAGGCTCATATTGATTCCAATAAGCGTCTGGCCCATGTACAGCCTTACATGAAGGATCGTCTTGAATGGCCCCGCTAAACTCTTGTAGTACACCATCCCCATTAAAACAAGCCGTATATAGCCCTACCTTCTTTGAAGACTTTAGCATTTCAGTGCCGTCAGTAGGAAGGGTTTCATTATACCCTTTTGGTACTAACCAAGTGTCTACACCCCTTCTTGGCCACACATCTCCAGTCAAAGCCTTGTCGTATTTATATTCATCTCTTGGAGCGAAGCCGTCTCCTACCTGATAACTACTATCTAATTCTTTATATTTATTATTAGCATGGTGGCATTCGGATGGTTTTCCATTTGGAAGGGTGCTTACTTTACATGGATCGCAGGCATAATCGAGAACCCCATCTGCATTGTGGGAACAGCACCTACTACCTCTCCAAGCGCCTCTAGAATATTTAAGATGATAGACTTCACCTACGCCACTTTCAATATCGCTTCTGGCTTCCCACCTGCCATCTGGTGTTCTAAGTATTGTAACGGCTATCTCAGGAGGAAGGGTGCATTTATGGCCTGCTAGATTGCTACACCCTGTGTCTATACAACCACACCCCTCTGTGCAGAACCTCCCCTTCCTCCTGTCTTGTAAAGAAAGGGGGTCATCTTGAGGTACTTCATCCGAAACATCTGGCATCCATGATGGCATGCCAGTGCGTTCATTTTTAAGGGATGTACTATAACGAGGGTTATAGGTTGTGTCCCAAGGGTCGCCTATTGCCATTATAGTCCTGCTGTTTGTGGATAGTCATCATCAGGCCCGCAGTCTTCTGCCGTAGCAAATCCTTGGGCGAAGAATTTTTTAGAACAAGCGGCCATCTCACCTCTATCGCATCCTGCATGTGAAAGAATTTCCATTCCGTAAAACTCCGCTTGCAATATTATATGGACAGGTATTGCTTCTTTTACTGTTACTGTAGTTCCAGAAGTTTGACCACAACTAGGATCAATCATTCGTTCATATTCATAAACTATTCTCTTACCAGTATCATAACTGAAAAACGCATCCCCTACCATTAAGCCTTGACCTAGAGGATTTTCGATAAATATCTTTTCGTACATCATAGCCTTTGCATGCTGCGTCCAAGTTTTATCTTCACCAATTTTTCTGTTAACAAACTCTTTTTCTCCAAAATAACTAGAACCCCATCCATGACACGGGTTTCCAGCCCTTCTTGATCCGGGCGCTCCACCTTGTACCTTTCTAAACTTATCAGTACATTCAGTAAGCGTGTTTGGCTTGCCAACCACTTCATCAATTGGCCTTAATATGATAGCATCATAAAAGGGTGCGCATCCATCTTTAAAATCTGAACAAGCAGTTAGGTGTCCCAAAGTTCTACATCTACCGCACCAGTTGTGGTCTTCTGGGTCGTATATTTCAATATCTGGATAGTATATACTTGTTGGAAAATACGAAGTGTGTGTGCAATCATGTGTTGGGCATGGGTTTCTGTAAAGCCTTCCCGGTGCATTTACATTTCCACCAACACCAAAGTTGAATGAATTATTTCCATCTAGACCAGCTTGTGGCAATATACACTTAGTAGCCTTAGATAAATATATACCGTTGTGTTTACCACCAACCCAAACCTTTCTTTGGTGATCCCATCTTAAATCAACAGGCCCAACCTTCCATTGGTCAGGTCTTCTCATGTGGACTGGTATAAAGTGCTTATGGTCTTCTTGCATACCAGACACGCTTTTTGCCTGCATCGGGGGTGGAACATATCGCTGTCTTCCATAATTCGCAGCCCCCGGCTCATTATGCCTATACTCAGCATCGAATCTAAGGTTGGGAACCGGGTTTTCATATATATCATAGCCCCAACCAGCCATTACCATTGGCCCCCTAAGTCCTATTGGCCTTGCGGTGTTTTTTTGTTTTGTTGGAGCATCAACCAGCGTTGCAACGTCTGTTGAAAACCCACCACCAACAGCCACCTGACTTGGATTTGTGAGTGTCTCGTTTTTATTAAGCCGCGCAATGAAGTGACCAGAAGCAAACGGATTTAAAGATATAGACGTAATAAAAGCTGGCCCCGGAGCGTTGACACCTAGATCTTCATGTTGTCCAACTTCCTTAAAAGCAACGCGGTCATCAACACCGCCTTCTTTAGCTGTGCTATAAGGTCTTTCAAAAGCTGGAAATCCGGTATCATCTAATGGTCTATTTAAGTCTGAGTCTTTACCGCCGTCGTTTCTTACTTTGAAAGCTGTGTCATAAGGCACAAACAAACCATCTAAAGACATGCCCGCAGATTTTTTCCAAGAGTCATCCCCTCCAAATTGAGACATATAGGTAACCGCTGGGCTTGTCATGGTTGTTGCGGTGGAGTCCAATATTTTCATTGCCCCCCCACCCTCAACCGGATGATTATCCCAATACATAACCTTATTTTGACCATCTCTAGCAACAAGATTAGCATTAACGCTATACATACTTGATAGCATCAGATGGCTATAATCAGCTAAGTCGGTCTTTTCTCTATCTTCTGCGCCGCCTTGACCAGCGTATGTTATTTGGTTTCCAGCCATTATGATTTACCTGTTTGATATTGATCTATTCCACGTTTTGTTCTTTTAATTTGCTCTTCTGTTCTTGCAAGATTGGCAAGAAGATCTCTCTGGCTTTTTCTTATTCTGTCTTCATATGTTTTTGTTAGATCTCCAAATTTTCTGTTTGTAGTAAAGTTATAGGTTGTTGTTAAACCTCCAGTTCCTATCTGAACACTAACGTCTGTGATATACGGCCCTTTTACTATTTCACCAGCAGCGTTTGTGTATGTTAATTGCGTCCCAAAAGCATAAGCTGGTATTCCCGTTAATTGAATATTTCCGGTTTCTTGAGTTCTATTTTGAGCCTTGCCAATTGTAGATTTGACCCTTGCCATAGCAGCTTTTCCCATTTCCTTTTCCCCACCAAAAGCTGCTGGATGGAACGCTTCATCTATTTGGAAATCGGGTTTTCCAAAGTCCCAACCTGCGGCCCAAGCCCCCCACCTATAGTGTCTACTTTGTTGAGGAACGGCTGCATGCCAAGGTTTATATACAGCCGCCTTAAAAGAACCCTTCTTCATATCAGGCGCAACACTACTATTAGCAATGATCCTAGCACCCCAAGCCACAATGTTTTGTTTTGCTATACTCAGGGGATCCCAGCCCATTAACCATGCCTGCAACAAGCTGTTTGCATTTTTAGCATTTAATAAAGGCACGCACATGTGGTTCTTCTCGCCACCCACAGAATCATGTAGCTTTTTAGATTCATCCGTTTGTGAATAAAGAGCGGCTGCTGGAAGTGTTACCAGCGCGTATGGTTTATATGCAGCGTAATCAGTTAATATTTCTTTAGGGAATGCTCCAGTTATTCCCTTTGTTACCACGGGTCTTTCGTTTAATACTCTTTGTGTACTTTGGTTCGCGTTTGTTATTGCGTCTGCGACTGGATCTCCGGTATTTACATCTTTTGGTGGTTTTGGCCCAACCACTGCAATTGTTGCTAAATCTTCTAGTTCAGCAGCGGTTTCACCCCCCTTGGGGAGTTCCATAGGACTACCAGCTAAATATTTTTTATACTGAAGCTCATGGTGAACTTCCCAATCTGGCCTCTCTGTTAGCCAGTGTGTTTTTGGGTCTATTTGTGTAGGCACAAATACCTTGCCGCCCCAGTTATCGTGAGGGCCAGCATTAAATGTCGTCTGGTAAAAACTTTCTGCATCAAAAGCACTAAAACTCACGGGTACGGCATTTCCAGAGAATCTTTGCCATTCTTTTTCTGGGAATATAACAAAGGATTTTAAATTTCCGTCATCAGTCCAAAAGTTCATGTTTTGTGGATAGCCAGCGTTAACAGCTTTTGACTCTTGACTACCAAAGTTATATTCTATATCCCCTCCGGGCCATCCAGCAGTTGCAACTTCCCATCTATTAATTTCTTGGATTGGCTCAATCCATATATCTCCGTTGATTATTTCACATGTGTATTTGTCGGGGCTTACTCCATTTGTACATCTTCCAACGCCCATTTTGTGGAACCACTCGCTTTGTAGGCCGTGTGTACCCCAATCAAAACCAGCATCTTCGCAACCACCTTTACCCTTATAGCTTGGGTTTGTACATGTTACGGTTGATGGTGGATTAAAAGGAAGCGGCACTAAATACTTTCTTCCGTAGAATTGGGTAGCGACATGTGCAACCTTTTTATACGCAAGGTCTACCATCATGCTCGTTTTCTCATACACTGACATGACAGTATTCGTACTAGGATCTCCACATGGCTCACCAACAGTCGCCTTTGCTTTTCCGGGGGAGGGCTTGGTGCTAGGAACATGCACTCCCCTTCCAGCAAACCCAGTTAAAGCATTTGCCGCATCTACATGCGCCCCGCTCATTCCACCTTCTATGATAACATCGTCTTCCGTTGGACACCAATCTCCCCAATAGTTTCCGGGGACTGGATTTTGATAATACATGTGGCAGGGAAGGTACGGCTGAAGCTCTCTCATAAAATACAGCCAAGATTCTTTACTAGCCGCAGCATGTCTTAATTCTGTTACTGTTGCATAATGGAAGTCTTGGAATTGCTCGCCGGGATCATTATGTTCTGGTTTGGGGCCACCATAATAATCAACTTGTCCTAAATCTATAGGAATGGTTGAAGTTCTACATTTTAGAGGCAAGCCTCTTCCGCTCTTAAGATCTACGGGTGCGTAGACCATCCTCCCTCTTGTTTCAAGATCCTTATCGGTAGCTGGACTACCCTTTTGGTAACATTCTCTTGGGTCGTTGGTTGGGCCACCATCACCATCTCCCGGCGGGCCTTGATCTTCTGTATCTTCTACACCCTCGTTTTCTTCAATCGAGAACATATGGCAGTCGCCTTTTAGTCTCTGTCTTGTTTTTACATATCCCGGTGCTGGAATATCTTCTGGCGCTAATTCTATGCCATAGTATGGGTCTTTAAGTGCGTAGCCAAGAGAGGCTCCAGCGGCGTCGGTAGCATTATCTGGAAATACGTTTTCAGGAATATTTTTCCATTCGGCTTCGCCGGGGTATTTTTCTTCACAGTCTTTATATGTTACCGCATCGGTTCTACTACCGTCTGGGAACACCAAGCCTGTCGGTGTTGTAATTTTCGTTGTAGCTATACAGCCATGTTGCCAATCAAATCTAAAAGTAAGAGCTATGCATTCATCTGAATAAAGACCGCCACCGCTTTCATAGTCATTTTCATCTCCTTTTACCCAATTTCCCCCGGATGGTTTCCACGCTTCTCCAGCGCCTGTACAATCAGCCTGTACTTTGCCGAAAGCTCCAGCACACTGCGCTGTGTGACAATCTGTCTCGGTAGGGTTATCTTCAGTATTAATATCACAATGATCACTCTCTGCTATGTCGCCATTTTTGTTAATTCTAAAAGAGTCTCTTATTACTTCGGGGGTAAGCATTTTTCCACCATCCACACAGTCTTGCGCGCTTTGCACCATATGGACGGTTCCGTTGGCTAGGTTTGATGACCATTTATCGTGATCTTTTGTGGCGGGGTCACCTCTAACATAGGACGTGCTAGTGACTGTATCCTCGAAGTCTCTTGTATAGAATGCTACTAACCTACCTCCCCCTTCTGCCACTGGTGGGTCTGCTGGATCACCGTTAGCATCCACTTCAACCTTAAAACATCCAAACTGACATCCCCATGCGCTATGAGCTATATTATTTCCTGAGCCAGCTAGCGTACCGAGTTCATCGGTTATGTCTCCACCATCAGGATCACGACACGCATTCCACGCCACACAGTGGGGTCTAAATTTATATAAGCCCTTATCAGTCAGTCTTATTGTCGCACAGTCTGATTCTGCGCCACTTTTTTCGACGTTACATTCGCATATATTTGGCATGTTCTCCCAGTCTGTTTGTGCAGCCCCAGTGTCAGGATCTTCGCATATGCCAAGTGCTGGATTCCACCACTCTATTCCACTAAAAACACCTTCTACTGGATTAAAGTCTCTATAAGGGTCATCATCCCAAGCGAAGCCTTTAATTGGCTTACCTTCAACAGTATTGTCTACTATATCAAGGAGTGGATTGGTTGCTTCAATAGCCTGCGGAGTCTCAGACTGCCATGAGTAGTCTTCTCCCAATGCTTCACAAGCTTGTTTGTCTGCTGGTTGGGGTGTGACTACAACAGGCCCAGAGACTTTGTTTTCTGTACATTCACCATGCAAGCTCTTGTTAGCTCCACCTTCCGTGTGTTCATATTCGATATAACCCCAGCATGGGAATATATCTAAATAGCCAGAATCGCGCGAATATATGGCCTCCCATTCTCCACCACCTGCTGAACATGAGTCTTCATCCCCCGCCTTTCCCCAAGTATTTCCACCATTAACACAATCTCCTTTGTTTACATCGCCTGTGTTTCCTCCAGAGTCGTTACTACAATATTCATCTTCTGGAGTATTACCAGAAAAAGCACAAGCCCCAGCATCCGCTTGGTGCAAAGAACCCACCCTATTAAACTGAAATGGGTCTGCTTCGTCGTTTGTAGGGCCAGAATAATCTTGAGGCCAATACCAAGGCAGGTAATCATCATTACTAACAGAGGGGAGGTTTTGCTCAAAATCTGGAAAAAGCAAAGGATCGGTTTCTCCAACTTTTCCATAAGGATTCCAACCAAGATCCGTCCCGTCTAAAAAGGTGTCTTTTGGTGTGTCTTGGTTTGTAAGAGTAACCCCATCTATTTCTACATTAGGTAGGTATTCTGTTAATATAGAGTCTTTGCCCTCTGTTGGTGCTGGATTGCTCCCTGTTGTATTAACCTCTTTCCATATGTTTGTTGCATCTTCAGCAAGACATGCTGGCTCATCTACCATGCCCAATACTTCATCGTCGGAAGTGTCAAAGCATTTGTAGCCTCTTGTTGATTTATCTAAATACTTGTTACTTGTCGCATTATAGAATAGCTCTTTTCTAAGCCTTCTATCGCCAATGGGTGTAACGCCTACAACCCTTGTTCTAGGCCCACCCAATAAAATCTTGCCCTCTATTGGATCAGTAAACTCATATCCAAGAGTTGAACTAACAAGCGTGGGATTATTTTCCACGTCTATAAACGGGCCTTCTGGTGGTACTTTTTGAGATAGATCTACAGCATCGCTTAAAGCATCCTTGTCTATAGTTACGTTTCTGGGGACAATAACAACCTTGATAATACCCGAATAATTTTTTATTAGTTCATAGTCTTCCGGGTTAACAAAGTTTTCGTCAACTAGCTTTTTTGTTATTGGCTCCAGCATTACATAAAAATCAGAGGCCGCAACTTCACAAACTTGTTGTATTATTGCAAGGAGAGACATCGAATCTCCGGGGACTCGATAATCGGATGGCACAAAACCCGATGTTCCATCTATGTCGCCACTGTGGTCTTTATGGGTGAGTTTAAGAAATTGTTCCAAATCTACTAAATACCTATGTGCAGAACGACTAGGGTCATCGGTATTGAAATCATCGAATGGTTCTTTGTATATCTCTGCGAAGGGTGCTTTAACATCCAAGAACCTAGTATCTACAGAATAGGTCATTGGGCCACCAAAAGGCTCTTGCTTATCTGTGTATGTTCTGACTGTACCCTTTAACATTTCTCTTAGGGCTGGAAGTATACCAAATGCATGCTTCCCTCCATTTTCTACCATCTCGCCGCCATGATTATCAATGCAATCTTCTGTTTTTTCGTCTTCGTTGTTTCCTACGGTATCAACCACTGCGCCATTTTTAACACAGTTTGTGCTTGACCAATCTGTATTAAAGTTTCTATCGGGAACATTCCAAAGCATTCCAGATTCTGTTCTATCGGATTTATTAAAGCCGTGATGTTCGTAATACCCATAGACATTTAATATGTTGTAATATCCATTCCAACCCTCTTCGTATGCTCTTGTGCTATCTACCACTTTGTAAAAGTCGCTAGGTGAAACCCTAGACGCAAACCCATTTAGGATAACCGTAGTGTTTTCTAAAACGGTTCGGGGGTCTGCTACGCTTACAGAATAGGTTAGCCCAGACGTAGAAAACCTCTTTTCGTATTTGGTCATTATGCCCGGAAATGAGAACGCTTTGGGACAATTTCTCTCAAGGACACAATCCGCATCTATATCCTTGCCGTCATAATAATGGAAGAAAACAGGCTCCCCCGGATCTGGCATGTAGGCTATATCTCCAAACGTTGAATATATATGCCCCATTCCAGTTTCAGGATTTCCCGGTTCAGCCCCGCCTGTTGAGTCAATGGAGTATTTCTCTAACAGCCCTACTGGAAAAGCGTCTGGACTCCAGCTATGATAACCTTCTGTTATAGCATCCCTAGTTCCAGAAGGCGTTAAAAATGACTTTGTATTAAATTCATCCTTGACTAGGTTTACAGTTAAACTTGATCCATTTCCGTTAAACCCTAGATTTGAACTCCAGTCCATGATGGACATGCCCAAAAAGGTTTGCTGAAAAATACCCAATTCTATTGTCTTATAGTCATGTAGCGTTGAGTTATATTCATCCCACTTACCTCCAGCCGCTATACACTTGTCCTTAGTGTCGTTTGTCGCTGGATCTTTACTACATCTAAATTCTTTTTTATGACTAGTCATTAGAACTCCTGCCCCGGATATGGTTCGCCCTGTCCATCGTCTTGCGCGCTAGTCCAAGTTTCACCCGCTGTTACACAAGCCGCCTTGTCTGCAATAGTCGGGTCACTACATGTTCCATAAGTTCCAGCAGGATCAGCGAATACATAATCGCCAGATGGGAATGCATAAGGATCGTTTATTTCATAAATCCAACTTAGACTAAAGCTCCAGTCTCCTGTTTTTGGGTTCCAGCTTTCCTGCGGTGGGTTTACAAATCTTTTATGCACTCTTTTTGGGGAGTTTGGCCCAGTTAAGAGGTAGGTTTTTGGATCAAATGAATCAATTAGTTTCTTAATTGCAGTTGCTTGTATCATTTTTGTTCCCGCCCCCGTGTGCGTGGGGTTAGCATTTGGATCCCAAGTTCCCCCTACGGCTGGGTCTTCACAATCTACTTGTGTTGTTATTGCAACAGAAGTGACAGGGTGAAACTCAACACTACATGCTCCTAAAGGTGAACCAGCCAAAGCACTCCCCGGCTTTGCCAATACAAAATCGGGTGAATAATCAGCAAGAGTTAATCTTAATCTTGTATTTACATAGTTAGGATTTGGTACAAACTTCATGAAAGCCCCAGTGGTGTCTTTTGTTGCCTCACACTTTAACTTACTTCCGACATCTCTTATTTGATTGTAGGCATCTACACATATCTCTGCCCTATTAACATCAAAGTTAGCGCTGATAGAGAAATCTCTCTGCCATTGTGTTTGTGTATTAATAGATTGTAATACGGGGCCAACCCTTCTACCTAGAACAGTGTGTGTCGCTATCACCTGACCGGGATATGTATCGTTTACACTCCAGTCTTCTGTTCTTACATAAGGTATGTATTTACCAGTAGCTGAATCTTTAGTCGTAAAACTCACATTGTATGTAATGGTTCCATTTCCGGGCTGCTCAGTAACGCTCTTTGATTGTGGAACTGGGTTGACTTTGAAAGTGTCGTATTCTGGAAGATCATTTAACATTTCAGCAACGGTAACGAATAAAAACGGCATTATTTTTTCATAATGTTCAACTGCATTTTGCCACTTACTATTTTTAACACCACCGCCGCCTTCGTAGTCAAATACTCTATCTGTACCAGAGGCGTCTCTATGTATAAGCCTATCTTCATTACCGGCGGCACCCACGGCTACAGTATCGGCATTATCACCCAAGCCTTCTATAGTACCGTTTACACTAATGGTTACACTACCATCTCCCTCTGACTCTTCGCTAATACTAAAGTCCATAGTCTCCATAGCTTTAGCGGCAGACGGGGCTAAATGCCAAGTTTCTGTTACATTAAAACTGCCTTGATTTATATCTACGTTTGATATTCTTTTGTAATTAAAAGCAACGTATTGCTTTAGGGGGTCTGGTTCAGTGTCTGGAACGGGAAAATTCATTGAGAACAGATGAACATCATCAGCGTCCATGTCTCCCGGTGCCGCTACGCCAGCATCTGGGCGGGCGGCAGTAAATTCGTCATCATCTTTTCCAAATAGATAATGGTTACCATATTCCATTTTGTCATATAGATATCCCCTAGCTTGTTGCCAAGCCCTACCATTTGGAGCATAGACTGTACTCCAATTATCGTCGGGGTCTACTCCTTCAGCTTTTCCGCTTCTAAGAAATTTATTTCTTCCGGTGGCTGACATGGTTCTTGTTATTGTAAATAGCTTTTTGCTGTTTACTAATTCGCCCTTAAAGTCGGCGGCTTTTGGGTTTCCAGCATCATCTACTGCTTCTCCACCATCTATTTGATGTCTCGTATAGAGTTGTTTATCAAGCTCTTCTACACCCCACGTTTCAGTAGCAGATTTAATAAGCCAGTTTTCAAACAACTCAAAGTCGTCAGCATCAATTGGAACATCGTTAGCACCAAACAAGACGTTTGTTGAAAGATTAACTGTATATGGCATTTTGTATGGATCTCCGGGGTCATGCCCCGGCAAATCAACACTCTCTACAGTTACATAGCAAGATATACCTTGAGGGTTCCCAAGCATGGGGGAATCAATTGTCATAAGCTGACCGTCGTTGTCTTTACTGAAAAGGTTCATTAAAGCCTTTGTCTTATTCAATAAAGATTGATGCCATTCGTTATCGGTAAAAGCATAAAATAGATCAAAACCAGCCCCCTGAATGAATGCACCGTTGGCCTTGGGGGAGCCTCTATCGGCAACTAATGTACCACTAAGCTGTATACTGTACGAAACCCCAAGGATTTCACCGGTGCCGTCCTTATCGTAATTTTTTGAGATACTTACAAACGGAGCCGGAATCAAATGATTTCTTTGATGTGTTACTCTTCTACTAAAATATACTGGCATTATTCATAGCCTCTCGTTGATAAATTAAATGTTTTAGTACCAGATCCTAAAATATTGGGCATTACCAAATTCAAAGAAGATGGATCTACCCCGCCAGCAAAATCTGTTTTACTCATGCCTGTCCCTGAAGGGTCTTCTAAAATAATAGCTGTATTACCGTGAGCGCCAGTAACAACCTGTTTTATCGTCACTACCCCTTCCCCGTTAGAAGTAGCGATTAATTTAGAATTAGCGTTTAAGCAAGTTGCTAAATTATCGGCAGTTGCCCAACTATCGCTCCCCTCCGCTTCCCAAGTTGGGGAATTTGTGTCGGTGGTTGTAGTGGTGTCTTCTGAAACTGTAGCTGTTATTACAGTTCCATCAGTCGCAGTAATAGTAATATAATGAGGGATTGTTCCCGACAAGTATTGCGACGCATAAACAGTAACTGTACCCGTTGCTTGTGTTCCAACGTTTCCTAAGAACCCATGTCCTTTCGTAAATAGAGATGTGTTTTCATTTCTAATAATTCCCGGTAAAGCCTTTATATATGATACGCCATAAAACTCCTTTTGCTTCACAAACATATTCATTATTCCGCTTGGGGTATAAGCTAACGGCCCTCTTGCAAACAAGCTTGTTGTCTTAATTTTAGGTTCAGCAACTTGCAAGTATAAAGGTATGTCACCAACCGGTTGTCTACCCCTAATATATAAAAGTCTATTTGCAACTTGCAGTGGCGCTTTTGTGTTTGGCATAACCAAAATCATGTCCCCTGAAGGAACACCAAAGCCCGGACTACCCAACATATGTAGAGGTAATATCTTTTGCGATCTTGGGAATGATAACTCTGCACCTTTAGTTTCCAACCGAAGCGACGGTGAGGATAACCCTGTAAACCTTTTTTGCTTCAAAAACAAAGGCATCGTAGACTTAAATGCACCAGCAGTTGTGTAAAGATTCATAGACGACAGCGGGATTCCACCACCAGTAAAGTCTGTTTTACTCATGCCTTTTCCCGAAGGATCTTCTAAAACAATAACTGTATCACCACCGGGGCCAGCAACCTGCTTTATCGTCACCACTCCCGCTCCGTTGGAGGTAGCGGTTAGTTTAGAATTGGCATTTAAACAGGTTGCTAAATTATCGGCGGTTGCCCAGCTATCACTCCCCTCCTTTTCCCAAGTTGGAGAATCTGTATCAGTGGTCGTAGTAGTATCTTCTGAGACCGTGGCCGTTATTACAGTTCCATCGGTAGTGGTAATCCTAACATAATGAGGGATTGTTCCGTCTAAGTATTGCGATGCATAAATAGTAACCGTACCCGTTGCTTGCTGTTCATACTTCATTGCTATTGCAGCATTAGCAAACAAGAACCCACTAGCTGTATCCCCCATGCTTGTCTGAGGGTCGTGGTTTAATGTAAGGTTAAGAGCTTGATCAGCAGTTCCAACGTCAACAAACATATTCATTATGCCACTTGACAAGGTTGGTGAACCACCAAAAGAATACATTGTCAAGCTTCTGTCACCAGTAACCTGAGCAACCACATTCCCATCAATATCCGTGACCGAATGACCCTTTATTACTCCAGCCTCCGTTAATCCGGTCATAGTGTTATACTTAGCCAGAGTGTCAAAACCACTAAAGCTTAGTTTGCTTGAATAAATCTTAAATTCAGCATCGTATGGCAGATCAGATTTTGGATACTTAACAGAAATCTCTAATTGATGATCATCAAAATCATTCTTAAAAGACGGGTTTCCATCTCTGTAATAAGACTCATATTCTAATGGGTGTGCAATTGATAAAAGTCTTTTAGAACCAGATGGAACAGACACGCCAGAAGGGTGCCAATAAAGATTTTTTCTAGTTAGTTGTTTATCTTTATGAACAATCCTTGCTGACAAGTCTGCACCACTTGGATGATTAGTTGAGTGTTCTACCCATAAATCAACTGACAGATCTGTTAACTGATGAAATCTCGTAGGTAGTTCTGTTAAATCAAAAGTTAAAACAGAGGATATCGCATAGTCAGCCTGCCCCCACAGGGTCTTATCAAATGCTCCACCCCTTACCCCATCAGGATTCAACCTTCCAACCACCCCGGAATCTACAACAAATTCCACATAGTTATTATTCAGAGCGTCTATGCCGGTGTCACCAAAAGAAGTTCCAGATAGCCCGCTGTCACCGGTTGGGGTGACTTTTGCATTAAAAATAAGATCTGTTATGTTGAAAGTGCCATCATGGAAAGCCTTAATTTTTGAGCCTTCTAGACTTTTTGAAGAAATTCCCGCTTCATCAATCCATCCGGTAAACCCTCTTTCTGCAATAGCAAATTCTCTTTTACCTAAAGTTACATTTGTGTTTGCGGCTCCCTTCTTTTGTCTAATAAATGGGGCAGACTCTCCCTCTTGTTTTCCATTAACATATATTTTAAGTTTTGAGTCCCCAGATGCATACACTCCGACTATGTGGGTTGGGTATGGATAATCCTCAAACCGCCTTGTTGTTTTTGCGTATACAGGAGTATTCACTCCAGAGACTTCATGGTCTGATCTAATATAATAAGATCCATCAAAATCACACCCAAGGACAAACTGTGCTGGGTTTTCTTTGTGTTGACCAATTATAACTGTTCCAGTAACGTCACCACTAGGAAGAACCTTAGCGTATACTGAATATCCTGTACTGGTAGATAAATCAACACCGCTTCCGGCATTAACAAAGGAGCGATCAGAAAGGAATAAGCTTCTTTGTTGTATGGCTTCTCTTCCTACTGGGCCTATTAGCGCTCCAGCTTTTTCCCATTTAGCAAATCCTACATTGTCTCCTGTGCCAGACGTGCCTGAAGATGAGCTTCCTCCTACACATGGTTTACTTGTCGTGTCCCCCATAAAGCCTCCGGGGACTGTTGGGGCGTCTGCACATTGACAGCCCTCAACGCAGAAGGTTGCGTAAAGATCCCACTCTGCACCACTCCACATCCAAAGGCAGTCTTGTTCGTCACACTCACTTACTGTGCCGTCGTCTGATGTGCCTTTACCCGTGCTTACGGTAACTACTGGAGAGCCAGCGTACATTCCGCTACCTTCTAGCGGCATCCAAGCTTTGTCAAAACTGTCTATAAAGGTTCTGTTGTATTGGCCGCGCCAGTACCCATATTCTCGATTAGTACCGCTTGGTATAACGTCTCTAGACCCAGCGAACTCTACAGCACCCATCATAACAAGGCCGATAGAGTTAGTTTCTCCCGGCTTGTGTAGAGTTCCTACTGTGTGAGCTAAAGAACCTAAAGTGGCCGTGCCTTCCCTGACCCAGAAAGCTGTCGCCTTTAAGCTTGCATATCCTTGGTGTGTTGCCATTTTTTAATCCCCGCCATTGCCTGCCGGTTTCGCTTGATTGTTTCCTTCGGCAAAATCTAAATTACCATCAAGGTTTCCACCAGCGCTCTTCATATGTTTGACGAAGTTCTTAATACCCGTGTTTACTTTACTTACAACCACTTGTGTGAATGCATCTTTAGCGTCTTCAAATACTTCTGATCCTTTTATCTGAACAACCATTTCAACCTTGCCGGTCACTTCCATTTTAACTGGACTGGCTAGCGCTTTTGATAGTTCAGTTGCGCTTGTAGAAAATAGAGCTACGCTTTCACCAAAAGCTTTAGTGTCAAACATTCCAAGCGCGCCATCTTCTGCCTCGGCACCACCAGCAGCAGCAGCCGCTAATGTAATAAGCGCATCCTTAGCCTGCTCTAATAGGGTTATTTTCTTTTGATCTCTTTCGGCTGGATCTCCTTGGTCTACTTTTTCTCCCCCTACCAATTGACTCCATCCAGCTACAGCAGACTTCTTAAGAAAGCCCATCATGCTAAATTGGGTTGCCTCTACCGCGCCTTCGCTCTTTTGCATGTCTTCATTCCTTCTTTCCTCGGGCGTCAATGCGTTCCGACGCCGCAACTCAGCAAGTTTGTCATCACGTTGTTGCTGTACTTGTATGGGATCGTATCCTTCTTCCCTCATTTTTATCAGTTCTAGTTCTTTTTGCCGCGCTATTGCATCTGTATATGCTTGTTCCTTATCATCTGCGACTCTTGCCGCATCCAATGGTCGATGGATGTCCCTTTTAGTAGTTAGGTATTTTTCTACGTTAAAGCGTTCTTCACGCCCTCCGAATTGAAATGTTTCTTCGCCTCTTTCCTTTGCAATCAATGCCGCCCTCGTCATGGTCATCGTGTCGGCCACCACTTGTTCAGCCCGCCGGTTCGCTTCTTTTTCCCATGACAACCCAGCCGTTTTTTCAGTGCTTCCACGCGCCCCGCCTGCACCTCCCATCGACGGCATCCCCGGCATCCCCGGTATGACTCCACCCATCGCCATCCCAGCAGCGCCCTTCATTCCGGCTAACATAGCAATAAGGACTTTTTCTACGTGTTTGTCATGAGTATAGATACTGCCCGGATTAGTCGCTTGGTGGTAATATTTCGCTGCTGCGGCTTCGTTTTTGTCTTCTACTGCGTCTGCATATTCCGATAGAAGATCTTGCATTCCTTTAAAGTCCGTAGTCCCTGCAAGTGCTTTTGCTCTTTGATCAAAGGTTTTTCCTTCTG
>Ga0114905_1000135_pt1 | contig 53153 bp, 57 predicted proteins | sample MalvireepMed_b05_FD_83499 | JGI IMG/M metagenome (GOLD analysis project Ga0114905, IMG submission 83499) | Marine viral communities from the Global Malaspina Expedition - Malaspina viral metaG DeepMed_b05 | ecosystem: Environmental > Aquatic > Marine > Oceanic | place: Mediterranean Sea...
AGTTAAAATGAGCTTAAAGAGACAAATAAGACATGCAAAAAAGAGAGGCGAGATTCAAACTCGTAAAGCAGCTCAAGATTGGGAAGGTAGAATAGGAGCAATTGCTGAAGCGGGATCTAAGGGATCTTTGCTTGGTCAATTAGGTGTTAATTTAGGAGCGGTATTATTAGGGGGGGCATCAGCTATAAATCCTCTTTTGTTTGCATTAGCCATGGGTGCTGGAACTGGAGCAGGTAAATATTTTGGTGGTAGAAAAGAAGCAAAAGCATTAGATAAACTTACAAAAAGAGCAGGTGCAAGAAGAGGTATGGGCAGAGCTGATATTAGAAATATAGCTGCTGATATAGGTGGACAAGCTGAAGACTTAAAAACTTCTGCTGTTAAATCTGGATTAACTAGCGCAGCTTCTACTTTTATGTTATCAGGTGGATCTAAATATCTTAAAGCATTAAAAGCTCAAGGAAAAATGCCTTGGAGTACGGGAGCTGGTGTAGAAGCATTAGCTGCGGGATCTGAAGTATTAGCTGCTGAAAAAATCGCAAAACTGCAAGCTGCAGGGACTTTAACTCCTGCTAAAAAAGCGGCTATTTTGGGCAAACAATATGAAACTGGATCTTTAACTGATTATTGGGGCAATCTTATTGGGGCAAAGACTGGAACTTCTGCTCTAGATAAATACTTAAAAAAACTTACAAATAAATAGGAAATACTATGGCAATTGATTATTCAAAATATTTTACTGGAGAAGAATTTGAGTATGCTGATACTGGTTCAACATTACAAGAAGCTGCAGGGGCATATGAAGGACAATATGCAAAATATGCAGAATTATATCCTATTGGAGCAGACGCTCCTGGAATGGATCAGTTATTGTATAATGACGCATTTTTAAAAGATTTACAGGATGTTTATAATATTGGTGATGAAGGAATATTTCAAACATGGGACAAAGAAGGTGGCATTCCTACTAGTTTAGGTGATTTTATTACTGATTTAGAGCATGAATATGAAATTACATTTCCTGATAGAGTATCTATTGCTCAGCAGTATATGAAATCAGATACTAGTATAGGTACAAAACTGCATTCAAAATATACTGAAAGGTTTATGGAATGGGCAGAAGAATATTTGCAGGCTGTGTCTCCTGGCATAGCTACTGAAGGTATGTGGGCAGGTGCTGATCAATGGGAAGAAGGTGATGATAATAATATGAAAAGTCGATTATATGATAATGCAGCATATCAAGCTGTATATGATCAATTATGGACTGGTGATGAAGCAACTAGAAGTGCTTTTAAAACACAAGATTATTTTGATGAGCAGGTAGATTGGTCTATAGGACCTTTTGGAGAAGATACATCAGGAACTCAAGAAGCTCAATGGGCTAGTGATATTGCAGGCAGACGTGGTACTATTGAAACTTTAGGTGGAGGATATGAGCAATCAAAAGCTGATGTAGCTACTTTAGGTGAAGCTTATGGACATACTTTAACAGGTGAGAGAACAAAGTTTGGAGCTTCTGGATTAGAAGCAGCTGGGGGTTATGAAACTAAATTAGGAGATATTGAATCAGAATATCAAGAAGGTTCTCAAGCTTTACAATTAGCACGTTCAGGCAAATGGGGTGATATAGGTTCACAAATGATGGGGTATCGTACTACTGATATAGGAGCGGCTGAAGATATCTATGCAAAAAGATTTGGAGAAGGTGGAATGTTGGATACTTATTTACAAGGAATAGAAGATTTGACATATCCAGATCAACCCTAAAAAATATGGAGTTAAATAATGGCAAGTAAGAGTATATGGGAAGAATTAGACCAGATGCATACGCAGTTTATATTAAATGCTGCTTTACAACAGCAAAAAAATGTTGCTGCCGAGGAAAGATTACAGCAAGAATTGACGATTACTCAACTTGAGAAGGAAGCAGATAGGGCACATGAGAAGGAAATAAGAGAATTAGATAGTTTACGTAAGTTATATGATAATAAGGTTTTAGAAAAGCAACGTACTAATATAAGATTACAGGATTTAAGAACCTCCACAGAAGATGCTCGTTTTGCTTTTTCTACATTACCAGAGAAAGAAGTATCCGAAGAAGGTACTCCATTTAATATTGTTGCTGCATTTAATTCTTCTGCTGCAGATGAAATTCAAGCTGAGTTACAAAATTTAAATCAAGATATTGTAGGTATGGAAAAGGATATGATAGATTTAAATAAACAGATGCAGTTTATTAATACAGCTGAAGATGTTTTAACAAGTTTGGCTGTAATTAAAGGCCCACAAGAATCAATATTTGGACCTTCAGATGTAATGGATTTAGACCTTACAGTTCCTGAAGGAGTTTCTTCTTCTAAGTTATTGCAACTTTCAGCAGATATGAAAGCAGGTCGTAGGATAGATGCTGATCAATTAAATATTTATGATTTAACTAGAGATGCTAAAATTGATGAAGCTGATCTTGCTTATTTAAATACTTTAGCTGGTATAGATAAATCTAAATTGGGTACTTATGAGAAGGTTAAAGCAAAGATGACTGGATTGGATGAATTAGAAGATTTAAATAAACAGTTGTTATATGAAGCTAAAATTGGAACATCTGAACATGCTGATAGCTATAAAATATTATATGCTGAATCAAAAGGAAAGGTTGCAGATAAATTAAAAGCTATTAAAAATAATATATCTGTTATAGAAGGTGAAGGAGATCAAGCTAGGGTAGTTTTAAATCCAGCGTTTGAAAATAAATTTAGATTATATATGAATAAGAATTATCCTAATTTAAGTGAAGAGAAAAAGTCAGAGAATATAAATGCTTTACATGAAGTAATCTCATATGTATCAGGAACAGGTGTTATTAGTGGTTCAGAATTTTTACAAAGATTAGAGTATGCAGAACAACATAATAAAGAAATTGTTTCTTTGTTAAAAGAAGGATTTCCAACTTTATTTTCTCAAGATATTCAAGATTTGCGTAAATATGTGACAGATGAATCATATTGGAATACTATGTGGAGAGATGCTATAGGTATAGGAAGTGGAAATTTTCCTAGTATTAAAGAAGAGGTTGAAGAAGGATCATGGGAAGCAGAAATAGACGAGGTGTTTGACTAATGGGTTTCATAGATATTGATGAAGGTATTCCTATAGCTAATAAATTGCATGAGTTTCATGAACTTCAAAATGCAGGGATTATACCATCAGACCGTACTTTTTTGGATGAATTTTTGGGCTTAGATTCTGAGAGCTCATTGCCAAGTGATTGGATGCCAGAAGATTTTGCTGCAGGAGGAAAATATAGTGTGGGTGAATCTATCGATCTTGATATGGCATCCTTGTATACTATGTATGATGATAGTGATACCCGTGATGTTGCTATTCATATACATAAGGTATTAAATAAAGCATTGCCGTTATTAGAAAAATGGGATGCTAAAGGTTCTAGTCCTAATGAGCAAGCTTATACTACATTAATGAATAAACTATCAACTAATTTAATGCCAGGATGGAATGCTGATTTTGAAGATATACACAAATATTATATAACAAAAGGTGAAATTCCATTTTTATATGACGAAACTCTTTCTCAAGAGGATAATTTAAATAAAAGAATTAATTTTTTAAGTTCATATTCTGACTATACAAAGAATACAATATCGAATGATATTACGAATGCTAATACACGGTTAGATGATTTGAATAGGTTATTAGAAGAAGATCCTGATCGCTATCATGTTAATAGTGAGTTAACTCGTTATTTAGAACTTTACTCAACAGGTACTGTAAGATTTGGTGGAGATGCTGGGCATAGTAAAGCTACTAATGAAAGAGTAGCTGAAAATAAAAATTGGTTTGAGAGGCTTATGGTACCTACAGCTGCTGATTGGAGAGATACTTATAAGACTGGGGTATTTGGATTAAATGATTGGTCTGTAGGCGTGGAACAAATTGATGATAAAAGAATTATTCCTAGTGATGAATTAATGAGGCGTTTAAATAGTAAGTTTGAAAACTATTTACTTGATTCTAAGTATGCTACAGGAGACAATTACAATTTATTTAAAACAAGTCTTAATGCTTATAATGCGCATATAGAAAATAGTAGAGAAGCTATTGATGAACTTAATAGATTATCTTCTTATTTAAAGAAACAAAGAAGTCAATTAAAGGGGCTATAATGCAACAAATAAAGTTACTAAGGAGAAGTTATATTTCTGAGTATAAGGATAAATAAGCATGGCTTTAGAGTACGGAGAATTTAATGAATTTAATTTATTTGATGATTCTAATTTAGGGGGCTTTAATATAGGTGGATCTGGTACTCCAGATTACCTATCGTCTTTTTCACAAGCTGATTTTTCAAATGATATTGCGATAGGAAGAGCTAGCGAAACAGGTTCTTTAGCAGATTTCTTATATGGTGGTATAACTGGAGCTGTTTCAGGAATGACTTTTGGTTTACTTAGATTTGGACCAGAAGAAGAAAATCAAACTATGGCATATAGAATGGGTGCTGGTCTTGGTAATGTAGGTTCTTTAGTTGCACCTTGGGGTCCATTTGGACTAGCTGGCAAAGCTAGTAGATATGGTATATCAGGTTTATCTAAGGGAGGGAGAGCTATTTCTAAAGCAGCTTCTTCTAAAGTTGCTAAAGATATGTCTAGCAAGGGGCTTGGAGAAAAGTATTTAAAATCACAACTCGATAAACAACTTCTTAAAGATAAAGCTACTCGTCAATATATAGCTAGGCATGGTATAAGTGACGATGAGTTAATTAAAGCTAATGATTTATTACAAAGAAACTTAGCAGCAGGTTTAAAATCTTCTTTTAAAACTTCAGGTAAAACAGTGGATGATAGAATTGCAAATGAAATTGCAGAGAAAGTTGCTGTAGAATTAAGAAAACCTGGGAGGCATATAAATACTATTGAAGATTGGGTTGAAAGTGCAATAGGCACAAGATTCCCTAGAATGATGGGTAATCCAGCTAAGTATTTAGGGATGGCTGCACAAGACTTCTATTTATTTGCATCACATAATTTGATTTCTGCTGGAGTGGGAAATATGGTTCATGATGATCAGATAGGTTTAACAGATTTAGGAAAAAATGTTAAACATTCTCTTGTATTAGCAGGTATATTCCCAGGTATTAGAGCTATTCCTGGAGGTGGTAAGTATACTTTAAAACAGGGTGCAGAGTTATTTAGAACCAAACGTGGTCTAAATAGTTTTCGTAAAGAATATAGAAAAACTAATTATCAGGATATGGTATCTACTAAAAAAGGAGAGCAGAGTGCTAGAGGCTTGTTAGGTATGTTAACTAGAGGCTCTGATATGAATGTCCAGAATGTTTCTTTATTTAAAGGTATGAACTTTAAAGTAAAAAATGCTGCAGGTAAATCTGTTACTTATACTCCTGAAAAGATATTAACTACATTAGGAGATCCTAAAAAAATGCCTGCAAGTCATGTTTCACAATTATTAGACAAGTATAGAGCTGTTGCAGATAAATCATTTAGAGAATGGGGCGCTGGTTATTTGCGTGAGATGTTAAATGTAGGTCAAATAGCTAGAATGACATTAGGATCACTTGTTATGAATAGTGATATGTTTACAAAAGGATATTATAAATATACTCCAGGACCTGAGTTGTTCCAGCATATGGCTATTGGAGCTATGATGACAAAAGGCAGAGGTTTATGGGGAAGGCATGAAGTTAGTCAATGGTCTAGAAAGTTTACTAAATATCAAGAAACTTATAACTATTTAAATATGGAACATGGTAGGCTGAGTGAAATGGTTAAAGCTTATGATCAAAATAGGCAAATAGGGGAACTTTTTGGTGTTACTGTTAGAGGCACAAGAGTTGGTAGCCAACTATATAACGCTGCATGGGGTGAGCCTAATAAAAATACTCAAATATCTACAGATTATGCTGATGGCAAAGTAGACCAACTTAAATTTGAAAAAGTTTCTGAAATATTAAAACTTGCTAATGCTATGAAACTTACAGAAGTTGCAGATCCATTGAAGTTTACTCCTGTTGATCCAAAAAGATTATCCAAAGAAAGAATTGATGAATTATATGAAAGATTTAATGAGATAAAATTTGCAGATGGTACTTCTATTAAGGAATATTCTTTACCAGATATTTTATCTGTTACTCAAATAGATGTAGGTATGAATAATGCTAATTTTTATTATTCATTTTTAGATGAACTAGCCAGAGAAACTGGATTGCCTATTGTAGTTAAAAAGGATAAAACTACAGGAGAATTTACTGGACAAGTAGATTACTATCCTATTATTATGGATGAAATGGTTGACTTTTCTATCGGAGGTAAATATGAACATTCAATTAATAAAGTAAAAGGTTTGTTAGATATGTTATCAGCTTATAAGATTGCCAACCCTAAAGCTAATAGTCAATTTGCGAGAAAGGTACTTGTTGAAGGTGAGGGAGCAGATCGAAAAGTTGTATTGGAAGGTGAACCAGGCAAAGATATAGGTCAAATACTTGAGAGTATGGTTGAACGTTATATGGGGCATGTAGTTAGAAATGCTCATGGTAATAACAATTCTATGCGATTCCCATTCCTTGAAACTACAGATAATCCGTATTTAACATCTGTTTTACAAGGTAGAATGGCTCAAGTTAGAGAAAGAGCTTTTAGATTAGCTAATGGTAAAGTAACAGATGATCCGAAATTTCAAGAATCTGAGCAAAATTTTCTTCAAATGACTGATTATTTCTTTAAAGTTAATGTAGATATGGTTGATATTGGCCCAAATCATGCCGATATAGGCAAGTTTCTTAAAAAGCCACCTAAAGTAGTATCTGATAAAAAAGAGTCTAAATTAAGCGATACTGAAAAAGCAGAACAAAATGAGCGTATTGATCACTTGCAGCGTGGAGTGAATGAAATACATGATTGGATGAAGGTTGGTGGCAATGCAAGAATTGAGCAAGAAGGTATTAAACATACTATTACAATTGAAGAAGCTGAGGTATTAATTGAATCACAAAAAGGATTAAAGTTAGTATTTCCTATTGATGAGGCTTATTCTATAGGGTTTAAACATGATTTAGCAGATTATAATGTTAGAAGAAAGTTAGCATCTATAGGATTTAATGAAGAGGCTTTAGCTGTAGCTTCTGCTGCAAGGGATAATGGATTCTTTGATTTAGAGAGTAAAAAAATTCTAACACCTTCTGCTTTAAAGAAATCATTAGAACGAAGAGGCGATTTAGATGGTGCTGAAATTGATAATTTAACTCAAAAATATAGTAAAATATATGATATTCTTAGTAAACATAATGCTGTATCTGATTTAACTGATCCAGTTGTAGGTGGAGATTTATTCTTAATAGATCCCAAAGGCATACAATCTGTATATGATGTAACGTCAAAAGGATTAGCTCCTAAAATACAAGCTACTATTGATAAAACTATTAAAAGAATAGAGAGAAGCACTAAAGATGAGGATATAACTAAATTAGGAGTGGAATTAAATAAGTTATTTGCTGATTTTAATACTTATATGGAGGGGATATCTGGTAGAAATAATGCCTTAGGCTTAGCTCCTAATCAAGTTGCTTCAGAAGCTAGTATAAGAACAGCTTTGGAAGATTTTAAAGTTAATTCTGTGAAAATATTGCAGGAGATTCATAATAAAGTATCAGGATCTAGTGTAATAGCTAATGAAATTCAACGAGTTACTTCTGAAATAAATTTATTAATTCAAAATTATAGCGAAGCTCCTCTGGGTTCTGTTAGCAATCGTTATAATCCAGAAACAATCATGACGATTGGCAATGCTATGACGGAAATTATTAAAAATGAAACTAAATCCTCTAAAAGGTTGAATGAAAATTTAGCTAGGCTTTCTAGTTTAGGTAATTCTTCTGCTTATAGAGGAGAAATAATTGCCGCACAAGATAGATTGCTTTCTGAAATATCAAAAGATTTGAAAAGACCTGATATAATAGCTACTATGAGTTTAGAAGATGCTATTATGGAATATGTTAATAATAAAAGCTTTGAATCATTAAGTACTATTGTTAATAGAGTAGTTGAAATATCTGCTAGAACTCAAAGTTGGAATGAATATGAAAGAGATAATACTGAGGCTACACAGATGCTAGATAATATTCTTAAAGCCAAGGCAGCTCATAATAAAAATGTTACTCCTATGAAAGTTATTAAAAAGTTTAAATTAACTTCTCTTGATGAGCCTAATAAGGTGGATCCAGAATTTGTAGATTTGGTTTCTCAAGCTGTTGAATTTCCTAGTCCTGCTAATGATAGAGCTATAGAAGTATTTGTTCAAAAGCGAGTAGGGGTAGGCAGTCCGTTGCTTGCAGAGTTTAAGATTCAATACCCAGTTTTATTAAAACAACTTGCAGGTATTGGGGAATATGCTACAGTTTATTCTATTAATGAAAAATCTCTTGAATTTGAGAATACAGTTGTTACTAGAAAAACATTAGGTGGGTCATCTTCTAGTTTTTTAAAGGCTTTAGATCTTGAGGGGGTAGGCACATTAAGTGATGTTGTAATTATTGGTGATAAAAAAATGACTTTAAATCAATTTACTAAAGAACATATTCAAAATTTAGTTAATAAAAACCCTTTGGTTGATATAAAGTTACAGAAAAAGATTGCAGAAAGTACTAATAGACAAGAAATAGAAGATGCAATTGCTCAAAGTAATAAAGGCATTTCTGATGTTAGGAATAAATTAGTTTTAGATTTGCATGCTGGAAGTCCATTGGTATTACCTTTAACTGAATATAATATTAAAAGAGTTCATGAGTTTTTTACTCAATGGCATGCGGTTAAAGTTGAAAAGTTTCTTGATGCTCAAGGCAGAAGAAATTTTGAGTATGGTACAGAATTATTATTAGCAAAAAGTGGCAGAGAATCCTTAGAGGCTAAAATGTTATTAATGAATTTAGATGCTATTAACTCTGGAGGATTTGATAAGTTGTTTTCTCAATCTCATTATAGACAAGATAGTAAAATTAATTATAAGAAACTTCAGGATAAGTTGTTAAAGCTATCTAAACAAGGAGTTAATGAAAATTATGCTAGGGTAGCAAATGGGTGGCTTGATTTAATTAAAAGAACGTCAGGTATAGATATAGATATAAGAAATGCTGCTGATAAGTTTTCTAGAGAGGGAGTTAGTATTCAGGTCATAAGTGATGAGGCTTATGGGGAAATAAAGAATTTACCTGATTATCCTACTAGTAATAAAAAAGTAGTAACTAAACATTATGATAAGATTATAGCTAATAAAGATAAGAAGTATACTGTCGATGAAATTTCTGCTGCTAGAGAATCTAAACGTGAAGCTTTGATTATGGAGAGTTTAAATAGTTCACAGATTGATGGAAATATATCTATATTAGATCATGAATTTACTATGTTAAATGGAGCTATTACTGGAGAGAAGAATAATAATGGATTTAAAAATAACATTGCCCATAATCGTGATATACTGGGATCTCAATTAGAGGGTGTGCTAGTTAAAGGATATATGCATGAAAATCCTTTCATTACTAAAGATGGTAAGATTAATATTGGAACAACTTTTCTTATGGGGGAAAGCACAGCAAAGACCTTGTATGGTTTAAACGTTAATGGTAATGAAATTGTTCCCCGTAGATTAGATTCTAATTTAAATCTTGTTGAGAATCTACGTCTTATTAAATCTACTGATACAGAAGGTAAATTAACAATACCCTTTGAATCAATTGGGTTTGGATATGGATCACAGCCTGGAGAAAATGTATTGGTTTCTCATAGTATGAGTGATTTTCTTGGCAGAGATGGTATTAGAGCAATGTCTGTTTATAAAGGTTTAATAAATAGAGTAAAACAATTAAGTAAACTAAAAAGTAATTTTGAACAATTACATAATAACGATCAAGCATTAGCCTTATTTCAACAGGCAATGGATGAAACTGGATATGATTTTACAGATGGTGGATATGCATTAGCTGAAGTTTTATTACGTAATGGAGCTATGTCACACCATAATAGTGTTATAAGACAATCTGTATTAGGATTATTTAAAAGTAAAGTATTCGATCAAATTAGACGACCTACTACAGAAAAGGGAAGAGATAGTTATATAGTTAATGATTATGTTGGAGATCATGCTCCTCCTATGTTTAGAACTGTAAAACGAAATATTCCAGTTGATGGTATTAGTGGAAAGGCAATTGAAACACAAGATGTATTTAGAGTAGTTACAAATTTTGGAGAGATTTCAGTAGCTCATAGTATGGGGCAAATTCCTATTGAGAGTTTTAGTCAAGTAGATTTTGTTGCTAAACTTGATGGTAGAGATATTGCATTTAGATATGATGTAGGAACTAAGAAGATTAAAATTGTAGATCATTTATATGATGTTCAAGAAAAACATAATGGATTTGTTGGAGATAATCAGAAAGTTAAAGCTATATCTGATAAAAATAAAAAGCTTTTAACTTTGTATGTTCAAGAATTAGAAACAATGTTAACTGCTAAAGATACAGATTTAAGTGAAATTAATATTTCAGGATTACATACTTTGATGAAGCATGGTTATATTATGGCTAGAACTAAGGTTGACACTAAAGGTCCTGATGGGCAATTAATTCCTGCTGGCACTAGGTATATGAAGAATGTTAAGCCTGAAATTAAAAAGTTTTTTGAAAAAGTCAATATGGGTTTATTGTCTACAAATGTGGCTATTCCTAAAAAAGCTTTGGATGTAGGTGTGAATAGAATTAAAGAAGTATTGCATCAAGATTTTGGCAATCATACTATATTAAATGCACATGATTTAAGAGTAATGCATCAACGAGATGGTGACGGAGATCATTTATATGGTTATACTAATTTGCCTAGAAAATTTGTAGAGTTTTCTATTAGAAGAATGGGCGTTATTAAAGATTATCAACAATTGCCAAGAACTCCTCACGATGTGAATATATTAGGGCTTGATCAGAAGAATAGAATAGGAGAAATTTCAGAAGATGTTGGATTTACAGATCTAAAGAACAAAGTAAATGCAAGTAAGTTTGCTATAGGCGAGTTGATTCAATTAAAAAATATTGTTAATACTGCCAAAAATATGGGGATTAAATTCAATCATAGAGACGGAACAGTTAGTGAGTTTGAAAACCTTACTGATATTGATGGATTAAAAAATATTATAGGCAGCAGACCTTATGAAGTTATGATTCAAATGGGACTTATTAATCAAAATAGTGTTGATATATGGGGTGGTGGAACTGATATAGCTGCTCATATGAGAGGTGCATTACTGAATGGAGATGTGCCTAAAGAGATACAACAAAAACTTGGTATTAATTTTAGAGGGGTTGTTACTAATAGTGCTAAATTTAGACAACTTTCTTCTGATACTGCTCCTTCTAAAATAGATGTTGTTGAAAGAAATTTAAATCGTGATATTCAAAATATGGTATTGAATGTATTAAAACGTTCATCATCTATGTTTAGTGATCCGTTTAATGATGGAGGTCAATTTACACCATCTGATTTTTATGTTAAGTCTGTTCATAATGAAATGAAATCATTTTTGTCTAATCCTAATGAATATCTAGTTGCTAGATTATTTAGAAAATATACTGGCAATTTATCTATGCAACAAGCAATACTTAATACATTTTATAAAGATTATAAATCTGCAGAAGCTGTTCAAGATGCTAGTAGAATCAAAGAATTTATTGGGGATGTTATGAGAGGTAAAGTTAAATCTCCTAATCATAAATTTATTACTATTGAGCAAGGAGTAAGAGAAGGTGGCAGATATATTAATGCTACCAAGTCACTGAAAAAGGGTAAAATTCCAGCTCTTATAGAAACAGATGATTCAGGGCTATTACTAAATGAAATAGCTAAAAGAGGTATATTGAGAGATAAGGATTATTATGGCGATATGTTAGAAGCAAATAAAGATGTATCATTAGCTGATTTTATTAATAGAACTGGTAATTTGTTAAATAGAGTTACAATGTATCGTTCATTTTTTCCAAATGTAGAACCGTCTACTAGAATGAGTGAAGAATTAGAAACTGCAGAAGATTATTTTAGAGTAGGTTTGCCAGTTAAGGATAAAAAGAAAGGTACATTAAATTGGCATAATAAAGAAATGCGTTCTGTGGCACATCATTTATTAGGAAGGGATGCTGGTCGATTAAAGGTAGAAATTGCTAAAATGGAGGGATTTAAGGGCAAAATCAATGAATATGAAAAGAGTGTAGTGTTAAATAAGTTAGCAGATATTGAAAGTACTTTACAGATATTAGATAAAATGGCGATGAAAGAATTGATTGACCCTAAGGTTAAGGTTAATATTATTAACACAACTAAATTGAAGAAAAGGTCTTATAATGCAAAGCATATAGGTAAAGCTGTTCATATATATAGCATTAAAGGAGAACATTTAGATGCTAAAGCAGTTTCTGAGTTAAATTTAAATCAATTGGAGTATGTTGGCAAAGCTTCTAATGGTGATTATAAAACATTCTTTAAAGGACGTACTTATATTGAAGTGAAAAATCCATTAGTAAGAAAATATATAGGGGATAAAGAATCTTTGGAAGCTATAGCATTGCATGAAGCAATTGATATGACAACCAATGTAGAAAATATTATTCCTAATAAAAATAGAAGAATAGAATTTTATGATGATTTATATGAATTACAAAAGACGATTAATGCAGATTATACTATGGCTAGAAAAGCGTTAATTGAAACTCCAGCTCAGAAAAATAAAGCTTTTGAATTTGCTGGTGACAGAGACCAAATGGAATTGGAAACTTTTTTAGAAACATGGAATCCAAAATCAAGAACTCAATTGAACGAAGAGCAGCTTATGCTTAGAGATATAGAATTAATTAAACTTATTGTAAAACCAAGAGCTGTTCCAGGTGAATATGTTGAGGTTGATAATTTACATTTACCTTATTTATCTTTAAATAGCAATTTATTCAGAACATCTTTGCAATATATGAAGAATAAAGGATATTTTACTCAGAATCATGATGGTACGGTAGAGGTGCCTAAAGAACTTGAATCTATTTTAGAATATCAAAGAGAAGCAGTTAAGAAAATGCAAGGAGTAAGGCCTGATAATGATGCTTTTTATAGATTAATAAAGAATCACTCTATTGCTAATGATATTTCTTCTAATGCCTTTGAGAAATTAGGAGAAAGTGCTGAAATAATTAAATATTTATTTGATGATTGGGATTTTATGCCTCCAGAAATAGCTAACATATTAAAAACTGATTCATATGAAGGTGTAAATTATACATTAAAGAATACAGGTACCAAAGGTAAGAAAAGTAAGGTTATATTTAGAAGAAAGAAAAAGAATAAACGAGATGGTTGTCCAGAATAGAAAGGGGATATAATGGGTGCAGGATTTGCATTAACTGCCAGTGGGTGTGAAGGCGTTGTTTCTGGAGAGATACTTTCTCATAGAGAAAGATTAGATGATTTAGTTGAACATTTTAATTCTAAGAAACTTACAACAGAAATATTTGGTAAAATCAAATCACTTGAGCAAGATGATATAGCTATTAGGGCATTAAGAGATTTTATTAGAGACACTAATGAATCTTTAGATTTAGATGATTCTTTTATATTAAAACCAAGTCAAATTGCTAGAGTTAAAATGAGAATAGATCAACATGAAAGACAGGTTGGTAAAAAATTTGGATATTTGCAATCTTTAGTTAAAATACCAAGAGCAATATTAGAAAAGAGTCCTATAACTAAAGGGTTTTATAAAGAGCTTGATCTTGTTAAAAACTTTGAAAGAAACCAAATGGTTAATCAATCTGATAAAAGTAGAACTATCAGTAAAAGTATGAGGCTTGCATTTATAGAAGAAGGTGTTGAAACAGGGTTTATTGGTATTAAAACTTTTAATGAAATTATGAAAAGGGAAAATAATCAAAGAACCGCTAATGATCCCCAAGAAAGAATGAAACATGCAGCAGAAGTAGATGAGATTATTAAATCACAAGAAGGTAGATTGATACGTGATTTTATTAATTTAATGAATGTAAATAACGTAGGATTTCAAAAGAAAATTAAAGAAGGTATAGCAGATTTACCTGGAGAAAGATTAGAAGCTGAAGCAGGAAGAGTTGGTAAGGCATATAATGGTAACTTAGTAAGAGCTGTTGAAACAGCCAGATCATTATTAAGTGACCTTGGAAGGGTGAATGTTAATGCTTTACGGAAATTGAGAGACGCTTTTTGGATACAAAGTACAGGTAAGCCATATAATAAAAATAAAGAAGCAGAAGTATACACTCCATATTTAAAATCTTTTAATAAATCTATTAGAGGAGCTATAAAAAGAATGGAAGTAAGCATTAAAGAAGGGGGTTATTTTCCTAGTGTAGCAGTTTCAGAGGTAATGGAATTAAAATCCAGGGCTAATAAAATATTATCAGAAGAGAATAATTTAAGAATAGGTGATTTAATTCATAGTTTGGCACGAGATATGGATACTATGGTTAAATTGGATCCTCCTGCAAATGTGAAAGCAAGAAATACTTTAGTAGAGAGAGACTTTTCTAAAAATCCATTCTTTATTCTTGAGACTTATGGAGCACAAGCAATACAGTTTAATAAATTAAATACTATTGCAACTGAATATCAAAAAGTATTAAAAATTATGGCTAAACCTGAAATAACAGCTGAATGGGTGAAAGGATTAGGAGATTATGTACATGATGAATATACTCTTGCTACTAAAGGATTAGCAAATAGACCTGCTTGGTTAAATAAAACTGTTAGAACTTTAAAGGTTGCTGAAACATTAAAAGCAATGGGATTTGGTATACCAGGAGCTGTGCGAAATATTGGTGGAGCTCACTTTTTCTTAGTAAATATGGGGAGATCTCGTATTAAAAACTCTTTAGGGCTTTATAATAGCGGTGTATATAGCAATACTTCTATTAAGGAATTGGTTAATGCTATAGAGAAAGAACAGGGTTTTGGTTTTGGTGAGATAGGAACAGAATTAGTAACTCAAGGATTGCTTACAAAGGAAGGTGAAGAGAGATTAGATTTCAGATTTAATCCATCTACTGGTCAGATAGAATCTAAAGACACATCTTCGAATACTTGGAAATTATTTGAAAAAACACAGAATTGGGGTGTAAATAGAGCTTTAGTATTTCATAGAATAGGTGAGAACTTTACACGTAAATGGATGTTTAGAATGGGATTAGTGGATGCTTTAGAGGTGTTTAGAGGACAATCAGATTATTGGGCTAAACATGGGGGACAAAAATTAAATGCAGGCAATTGGAAAAGTAATCATTTAGCTAGACAAGCTGCTAATGCTGCTTTGTGGTCAGTAAATAAATTTGCTGGTGAGTATGCGTTACATGCTAAATCTAGAATATTGACTGGTGTACCTGGAAAGGTTAATGTTAATGGTGAATTAATTAATAAAATAGAAGTAGGGGCAACTTCTCTTACGTCTTTAGGTACAGGATTATTGCATTATCCTATGTTTATATTAGATATGCAGTATAAACAGATTGAAGGGGCCCTACATGGCCTTGGAGCTGGAATGTGGTATGGTCATACTCAATGGGATTCACCTGAAATGAAGTATCTTGCTAAATATGCAGCATTTTTTGGATTTTTACAAGTATTATCTGTTGGTTTGAATACAGATTTAAATAGAGTAATTGAAAATGACCCTTTAAATCGTCTTGCAGATGTGAAGCGTGAAATTGCTGGTCCTGATCCAGAAGATATGAATGATGACGGAACATTGAAAGAGGGTGCTAGAGGACATTATGGAATATTGTCTGAATTTACTGGCCCTTTACCTGATGATCTTGCTTTTGTTCTTATGCAAACTGGAGTAGCTAAGATGCCTGATGATGAAATTGGAAGGATTTTATTTGGATATGATCATTTATTAGAGTCAGAAGAAGGCGAAGCTAAAGATAGAGCTTATTGGAATAGAATGGGAACTTTCTTTGGATTTATGGCCAATAAAACTATACCAGCCATTAGGGATGGAAGAGGATGGGACATATTACGACATTCTTTTTCTGCATGGCCTAGTACATATACTAAAGGCGGCAGAACATTTGTTAATAAGTATATACCAGGGACATTTAAAGAAGCTAAAAGCAGAGCAATTACTCGTTCATCTCTAGCAAGAAAGAAAACTAGATTAGCTGGAAGATCTCCTATTGATGAGTTAGAAAGATTATTTGCAAGAAAGGAAGCTCTAGGGGGCTTATAAAGGAGGCGGGTGTAGCCGAAAGGGGAACTACACCCTATGGACGACGAGCAGACTAAAAACTATCGTCTACTCGCAGACAAACTTTCATATTGAATCTCCATATTGTTAATTCTATTCCTATTCCTATTAGTTCGTTTTTCATAAATGTAATTGCAAATGGAAATATCCATATATATGAAAACCCCTTTCTTATATCACATCCTATCAAATCATTTTCCTTCATTAAATCTCCTTTAATTTAATTTCTAATTCAAGCATTTCTTTTAAGAGCTCTATAAAGTGATCAAAGTCTAGTGTTGCATAGATTTTAGATCTGTTACGTTTAAAGATTAATACAGGTTGCCTGTCTTCACAATTAGATTCTGCTTGTTCTAAAGATTTCCATAGATTTAATCTTTCTTGATTTTTACATTCAAAGCTATAGGGTATAACTTTCTTAGCTGCTGGCGATAATACTATATCTTCTCCACTCATACCCATAACTTGGGATTCAATATCATTCGTCTCAAGAGTCTCCATATACACAGAGCGAATCCGATCCCTTACTAGGTTCTGCAGTTTTCTTCCCTTGTTCTTTGCGGAACGTGCCTTCATAATATCCCTCCCGTACTCTTTTTAGAGCCATTTGTTTTTCATATTTTACATTAATTTTCTGCACCCTCATATCATCACTTTCGTCTGGATGTAGATCCTTATATGTTTCTATCATAGAATCAACATGTTGTTTGAGTTTAATTAAATCCTCAATCATGATATATATTTCCAACAATATGTTTGCTTTCCATACGGCCCCATTCGCTTTTCATCTGTCTTTTCTAGCTTACCTTCAGAAGTTAGATCTGTAATAGCTCTTCTTATACTAGTTATTGGCCAATTTTGGCCTGTTGCAGCCTCGATTTCGAATGGAGTAAGGGTCATGTTAGGGTTAGCTTCAAAAACTCTGTAAATGATATCTTGTTGCCTATCAGAATTTTGTCTACTATTTTGTAAAGTTCCCTCTGTTTCATTATTAGTATTATAATACATTAAAAACCTTCCAATCCTAGACGTTTCATAGCTCTATTTACTCTGTCTCTTATTTTATGCAACTCTTTATATATTTCGTCTAAGTTATCTGCTAGCTCTTTCTTTAAATGATTTATTTGTGCGTCATGCTTTTTAAGGTTTTCTTTGAATACATTCTTATCAAATGTAGTAACTTGGTTTTTTTGTGTAACGGGGGTTACATCTTTTTTTACTTTTTCTTTTGCCATTTTAGTAGCTCCTTTTCTTCTTTTCTAAGTTCTAATTGATGCTCATATCTAGCTCGTTTAATTTTCATTCTTATAGTCATATGAGTATATGAATCACCTCTTAAATTATGCCCTAGTTTTAGATCTTTTGAATCTATATTTATAAAATGCATAAATTCAGTAGCTCTCATTAGTTAATACCTTCATCTTTATTGATCATGCCCCATAATATGATTAAATACACAAGAGCATCTGTTATTCTGCCCCTTACGTCTTCTCTTTGTGATTTATGTCCATTTATATATGCAGCTATTCCATCAACATGTTTCATAAGATATACCCACAAGACAAACTTTCTATCTGATCCTGTTTGATCTGCTATTCTATCAAAGTTAGCGAATACATTATCTTCATCATGAGCATATTCTTTTTGTCCTTCTTTATGCATCTTAAGGATTGAATCAAATATTGTATTCATTAACTCTATCATTTCTTTACTCTTCATTCCATACTCCTACCATATCATGAAATTCTCGTAATTTACTTAATGTCAAGTATATATGATCATCTCTTTTATCTTCTTCATAGTGTTTTTGTTCAGTTTCCAGATATACATTTAATACCTTGTTTACATCTTCCATAGCATCTTCAACAGCATATTGCCATTCACCAAATGCAGCTGCTACTTTTTTACAACAGTTTTTATCTAAGTTCATCTTATTACCTCTTTATTCTTCATACGGAACCATCCTTACATTATCTATTCCTAGTTTTATGTTTAAAGTTTCACGTTCTCTATTCTTATCGCTTACAAGCTGCAACATTTTAATTTCACCTTGATCATTTTTGAAAGGTTTTAATGATAATATCTTATTTGCATTATAAGCAACTCTGAAAGAACCTCTGGAAGATGCTATATTCATACCTTCTACCATAGCTTGTTTACTGATCTCACTAACTGTAAATACTATTACTTGATGTTTTACTGCTAATTCCATCAAAGCCTGTGAAGCTTCCTCAACTTTCATGTTATGATCACGCTGTTTGCTCCTAAATAGGCCCATATGGTCAACAACTACTATTTCTGGCTTAACAGGTAGGGTAGTTATTCTTTTTTCTAATTCATGCGTATATAGCGATGCAAAGTCTACAGTTAACCAATCAAAACTTTGGCTTAAACCATTATTATATTCTTTATAATGCGCTATTAATTGTTCTTCTGTCCAACCTTTATCTATCATAGCAAATCTAGACCATATTTGTCTTGGAGACATTTCCATCTCTATAAAATAAGTGGGACGTTTAAATAGAACCATTAGATTTTGTAATAACATTGTTTTCATAGAAGCTGGAGGAGCCTGTAAGATAACAACTTCACCTGGATAGACAGGGAAATTGCAATTATTATAGATTTCACTAAAATTAATTGGATTTAAATTTCTTTTATAAAATTCAATCATTTCTTTTTCCATCATTTCAGCATTCATTGTATTTTGTGATTTTTTAGATTTAAACAATCTGCAAGTATTTTGACAATGTTTATCCATAACTATATCATGACATCCATATCTATAGCCACTACCATCGTGACCATCATAACAATTATCAATAATTGTATCTATTTCTTTTTGTTTAAAAGGTTTGTCTGGATTGTCTACTCTTTTTCTCCAGTCATTCATTAACAATCTAACAGTATCTTCTGGATATAACCATCTCATCCAAGCAGCTAATCTTAAAGCTACCAGATGTCTACTTCCAATTACAGAACCATACAACATTCTTTGAATACATGGATAGTTCATTGGGTCTGGTTGTCTTCCTTTTGATAGGACAGGCTCCTCAGTCAGTGTGTGCGATGTTGGCTGACTTGCTCCTAATACATCAAATACTACATTACATTCTATATCATCATTAGAGACTTTTTGAGGTTTAGATGCGTATTGTTCTATTTCTCGAACAAAATCTTTATCATCTTTCTCTAATATATTTAATATGGGATCTATTTCTACTTTCCATAGATTGGATTTGCTATTTCTGGTATTTACTAGTCTAATAATTCTAGTTTTATCAGTCACAGCTGGATCAGCGTATTCAAATATACCTTTAGACGTTAACTCTTTCTTGACTTTAATATGTAAATCATCACATGGCTGCCATCTAAATGCTGATGAGTGGATACCAACATGAAATCCAGTACCACTAAAATATATTTTGTATGCTAAATTTGCATCATCTAGCATAATCATTAATCCCAATAATTTGTTTCGTGCATTTATTGGATTAGTTCCATCTACGTCTAATATAAATTCATCAGGCATATATATAGGCCCATCATACCCAGCTAATTTGCCTTTCTTTTGTACATAATTGATAACATTATTATCATAATCATATAAAGAAACAAATGTATCCCTATCTAGTCCCATCCATTCTCCAGCTCTTGATGCTTCTTGGAAATGACATCTATTAGACAATCCAAAAGCAAATTCTTTAATCATATCATTTTCCTTTCTTGTTTTTATTCTTTAAATCTATCAAAGTGTTAAAAGGCCAAGGTAATTCTTTTTTTAATCTATAAGCTCTTTCATGAAAGCTTTCTTTTCTATCTGGTTTATTAGATTTTTTAGCATTTTTACCACCATTTGATGATCTTGATTTATCTCCTAGTTTTGCCAATCCTGCCATGATTCCTCCTATTCTATTTTAGTTCCTTTAAATTTTTCAATAATCAGCTTTAGTAATGGATGTTCTTTTTCTATTATTATTCCATGATTTAACATTGCATTAGCTGATTCTGATACCCAAACACATTTACGACATCCTGGACATTTCTTATCGTTACAAGTTTCTGCTTGTATTTTAGCCTCTTCTGTTTGACAAAACCACATATTCTCTCCTTTCTTTAATTGATATAACACCTATCAACAGCTTGTCTTACACGGACTCGCCTCTCCTGATTCGGAATTGATGATAGGTGTCAGTGATCTTTATGTGATATTAGATTGGTAATCCATCACTATCGTCGCTAGTATTCTCAGTATTAGATGTAAATGGAAATGTTGCTTCTCCACTATCTTCTTCGTCTTTAACGACATATTTCTTGTAATATTTTTCAGATTGTTGTTTCCAGTAACTAATATCATCATCTGAAAACTCTTCAATCTCATTCTTAAACTCAGTTGGAGCTACAGAAGATAATATTCTACTGTATTCTCCATCTTTGTAAAAGTATACATTGATATGTTTACCAATTAAACTAGCAGGACTATCATCTATCTTAACTACACTTTCACCATTAGCACCATTAAGCACTTCAGTTATGCCAGCATTTGCAAATCGGAATAATCTGCCTATAGCAAATTCCTCTCCATTTGCGCCCTCTTTAGCATAGATTCTTAGGTTAAGTGAGTCAGGATAATCCTTGAAATAGCAATCTACGTATTTGGTACCATTATAGTCCCCATATACTGCTTTAATTATCTCCACTTGTTTCCAACCTGGAGAAAATTTAGATCCACTATTCTTTTTAATCGTTAGTGTTCGCATTCGACACCTCCTTATTTAGAGTTTGTAGACTATATGTTTTACCACTACCAGGAGATCCGATGATAAGTATTTTAGCACCTTCAAATCCTTTATTGTTAGCAGCATCAATTACCAATTGATAGTCTTGAGGTATTTGAGCATCTAGAAGTCCTGTTCGATCTTTAGCATCGTTGTACATTTCACTTCTTTCAGTTACCCAAATATATTCCCTCTTTCCACTAGGATTGATAATAGTTTTTGAGTAGAACACAAAATCAAACCATTTAGATAAGTCTTCTTTACTAGATCCATCTATATATGGTTGTATTTTAGTTGTTCCATCGTCCATTGTGCTCATTTTTGAATGAGAGGTACAGATAACTATACCTGGTATCCTAGTTATAAACTCTAAGGCTGTATCGATTTTGTTTTTCAGCCTCCCCCAATCTTGAAGCTTCATGACACCATTTTTATCACATAAACTTCTTTGGTATTTTTTACAGAGTTCTGATACTGTGTCAACTACTAATGCGTCAACTATAGTACCATTTTTTAAGGTGACTTGTTGATCTTCATGAGATACTTCTAAGTCTCCTATTTTTTGCGTGACTACTACTTTGTCTTGTTTGTATATACCACCTATAATCTTGAGAAATTGATCCCAAGTATAAGGATGTAATACAGGATAGCCAAACATTGTCTTTATTGCATCTTTAGAACCTAAAGTTTTACTTCCATGCTCTAAATCAAAATATAAAGTTTTCATACTTCCCTCCTACGTTATTGTTTGAATATAATGCCCTGTGACTTGTAGCCATATTCGTTGATCCTCTCGGACTATTTCATATAGCGTTCGTATAACTATATCCCGCTTTTAACGGCTAGATGTTAACTTGTTAATTCTCGTATGAATACACATAGATCCCTTAATTGTTAATATATTGTGCACTTAAAATTTTCATAAACAAATCATAGCTTTCTAGATAGGAAAACTCAAGGTTTAAAAAAAATTAGTTAATATATATATTAATATCTTAGTCACTATCAAAAATCAATGTTTACATCCATATAGATTCACATATTACCCCGTCGTACAGGGCATTTTTATCGAATATTGGATTAGAATTTACGTAACTTATTTAAATTCACCAAGCTTTTTTTATATAAATTTTTGGCATACAATTGCATCGGTTCTCTATCAGATTAAGCTAAACTCTTGCTTTGGGTATGCCAGCCAAATTTAGGAGGAGAGGGGCTTAACCATGTCCAAGAAAAACCCCTCACTCTATATGACATGTCATTAAACTATCATTTTACTTTTATCCAAATTCATGGTTGGAAAATGAAAGTTCAATTTTTTATGATATGGTTGATTAGTAATCAATTTTCTTATAGTGTTAACTATAAAACTTCCACTCATATTAGAACAATAACTGGTAGCTTTAGCATTGCAAGGCTCTGTAGAACCTTCTTCATCACTATACCAAGTGCCTTTATATTCTCTAACTGTTGGGTTCTTTATTGTATATTGTTGATAATGTTCAGCTCCCATTCTACCATCTATTATAAATAGAGGTTTAAAGCTTGCATCATTACATACTATTCTTACAGCTTCTAACCTTGCAGACATTGAATCAAATCCTAATATAACTATATCTTTCTTTTGAAGATCAGGACTCCATAAATCATAGCTAAACTCCCCATAACATGTTGTTATATTTGTAGATAAATTAATAGATTTTAATTGCTCGGCTAATGCATATACTTTATCTTTACCTATATCTTCTTCAAGATATTGAGATACCCCTATATTTTCTACATCTACTTTATCCATATCATATAATACAAACTTTTCAGCTCCACTTCTAGCTAATTGAGTGGCTACGGAGCTCCCAATGGCTCCGCAACCAAGTATATGAAATGTATATTTATGCATACTATCTACTATATCTTTAAATCTAGTTATTATCATTGCCAATTCCCTTCTATAGTATTAATAGCTTCCATATCATCCATTTCATCATCATCTTTTGTTAAATCATACTCAACATAATCACTAGCAGTATTAATTAATATCCTATCAATAGTAGCCTTAGCCTCTTTAGTAACGGAAATAGGATTATCTTCTCCTAATTGCTCATTAATTTCATCAATTTCAGCCACATAATCATGATATACTAATGTACCATTAATTAATTTATTCATTAATTTATCAACTAAATCAAGTATTACACCATATGTCGCAGTGGGATCTAAATTATAAGTATTAGTATTAAATAAATTACTTTGATATCCTCGTCTATAATATGAATATCCTGTATTAGGATTTTTAAGCATCAAATTATTTGCATACTTAGAATTAGTTGGTATTGGGCTGGAACATTTTTCTTCAACTTCTTTCATAATAGATTTAGGAATTTTCTTTTCTCTCTTATGAATAATCTCAAGTTTTATATCTTTTGCATATACAACTGGCTTCCAATATGAAACTCTAAATATATGTCCATATGGATCTTCATTCCAACTGACTACTAAAGAATAACTTATATTACTATCAGAAGCTTCTTCCATAGTATCTGTATCAGTTTTACTCCAAAATGCTCCCATTGTATGATGACTATGCCACCAACAGAACGTATAATCATATTTATTATATTTCTGATCAACCTTAGTATAATATACAGCTAATTCATCTTTATCTAAATCACAATTTCCACCACTAATTGTTTGTTTTAAAATTACTGGATCTATTAATTCATAATTCCCATCATTATCTTTTAATATTACACACATTCCACCAATTTCTGACTTAAATTCATTTTTAGCACAATGTGCATAGTTTAGTATTTTGTCAAATGTTTTCTCTTTAATAGAGAATATTGCATCGTCCATATTTATTCCTCCTCTAAGTTATCTGGTTCTGGATTTTCATCCATGTCTCTTTGATATGCTTCCCATTCTTCATCATGCATTTCATCATCAGGATCTGAAAGTATTTCAAAATCAGCGGACTCTTCACTATTTAATGAATAAAAAGTTGATTCTACATGATCTTGTTCGCGATCACCTTGTGGTTGATTAGCGTTAGGATTAGGGGATATAGTTGGAATCATACCCATTCTATTTTGAAGTGTTTTAATCATAGATTTATCATTATTTTCTTTAACAACATCTTTTTTGTCTTTATTATTATATACTGCCTCTTCAAGACTGAATATTAAATCTTCTAGTGCACGCCCTGACCATAAATCTTTACTTGTTTTGTGTAAATATGATAGTTCGTCTGCAAAAATCTTATCAGGATACAATATAGATTCTAATTTTATTATTTGCTTTATTTGCTTTGTTCTATCCCATGTAGATTCAGCTTTAATAATTGAATGTAAATTATCAACAGATTCATTAGAATATGCTTCATGAACAAGTTCTAATGGAGCAAATAGTATAACAGATAACTCAACCATCAATTGTTCTTGTTGATAAGTATAATCAGGATTACCATGTATACTGTAAGTTATACAATTATCTCTCAATTGACACTCAACAGAATTACAATAATCAATACGAAATTGTATATCATTCATACGAAGAAGCTTAACAAGTTCATCTTCACTACGTTTGGCTGATTCTGCATACTCAACAATAGATAAAGAATTATTACAAGTACGTGAATTTTGAATATGTCCCATAATACCATCTAATTCCTTGTTATCTTTTAACCATTTAGGCCATCCATGAAACCATCGACTAAAAGGATTTAATGGATGAGTACGAGTAACTATAAAATTAGACAACCATTCTTTTAATTTAGTATTTAATTCATTTAAATTAAAATTTATACATTTTAAAGCAATATCACTTCCCATATCTCCTACACATACATTGCGCCACCCTTGATTTGCAGTTTCCGAACAATATGCTGGATAATAAAAATTATTAAGATCAATTCTATCATTAAGCCTCGCAAATCGACTTCCTATAAAAGGATGATGTATTCCTACACCATTATTATACAAAGCTTTCATTATAAAGGCTCTTCCTTCACCAGTAAAATAAGATGGCAAAGTTTCAATGTCAAATAACATATTCTTTTTTGATGACAATACATTTAATGCTTTAACTAAATCCATTTGGATATTTAATGTTATTCTTCCTGTAGGAACTTCTCCTAAATATCTTTTAGTTGAAGACCACATATGAACATCTATATTGTTATATTCAATTATAAATCTTATTCTATAACCTTTATGTGCAATATTGTTATCTTCATCTACTTGTTCTAATATATCATAACTAATTTGAACATCATCATTAATAGATTCATAAGTTTCTTGTATTTGCTCTTTCATTAATGTAAAAATATCAAAAACTGTATCAGTATTATCTTGCCATATAGAACCTGCAGCTCTTAAACCTTGTAAAGATCCTTCTAATTCTATTACCTTAGATTCCAAATCTCTTTTCCAATAACGATTATTTTCTTTGATTCTTCTAAACAAATGACGCATACCAGAATTACTCATATTAAATCCATTATAATGATGTATTCTCTCTTTTATTTGATCATAAATACCAGGAGACCATCTAAATGTTTTAGTCACTCCTAGACTTAAATTATGATTACCATTAATATTATTTAATTGTGATAATATAGTAGCTTGTGGACCCATAATAACATTTTCTGCTATTGTTTTTAATTTTCTATTTGTTAACCCATCAAGAGTTAATACATTTACAGACATATAGTCCTCCTTTCTTTAAATTTATAGAGAGCCTCACATAACACCAATTGCTGGCTACAGTTATTGGCTCTCTATGTCTCTCCTCGATACCAAACTATTTGATTGTTATAAGCAAATCAACACTACCGCCAGTTTTATTACTACGAACAGCAGCTACAGCCATTGCTGGATCAGTTGCTTCTAATTCAAAGGTATCAGGTTGGTTAACAGTATCAACAGATATAGTTACATCAGCTCCAAGACCTTTTTCTTCTCTATATTCACCAACTGTTGATGCATGAGTTCTTGTCTCTTCAAATGATGAGCCATTAAACTCTCTAATTGTTATTGCTTCGTCTCTAGGCATATCATACCCCTTTCTTTATTGTTATTATTTACTACTATCTCCGTATTTTTTAATATACTTTAATTCTTTTGATGAAAATTTGGCTCCCCACTTTAATGCTAACTTAGCTAAATCTTTTACAGATGGTTGATCATCTGGAACATAAAATGGATCATCATATTTATCATATGTTTCCTCTTCTTCTTTACACATATTTGTTTCCTTTCATTTTAAGGGATCAGAAACTACACTTCGGAATTTCACCGAACACCACTACACCACCACTCGTGTCATAGCACGCACCCTCGTTTCTGACTGTTTTATTCCCTATGTTGTAGTTATATTGTTATTAGTGTGAAATTTATCCCAATGCTTCTTTGCAATCTTATTTAATTTACGATTTTGTTTAACTGAATAACCTAAATTATATCTCTTAACCAATTCATTTACTCTTACCTGCATATTATTAATGCTTTGAATAGTAATAACTGTGTCATTTATAGTTAATTTACCTAAATTCTTCTTAGATGTCTTAATCCAATGTAAATAAGATAATATTATTGATTTAGGTGTTCCTGTAAATACTGCAGCTCCCTCATCTAGATCAACTTTAGTATAATATCCTAATCTAGGATCATATACTGTATCAGGTTTTGCTTTTTTATTTGCCATGCTATTCCTTTCTTTCATATTTATTATTTAAAATTGAAGAGAGAGAGCGAAAGGATTCTCATTAGGGAAATATGTTCCAAAAACCTAATTAGCATTTGAAGATACTACTCTCTCTCTAAATTAACGGCCTATCAGTACGCTTATATAGAGTTACGCACTTTAACAGCTGACTGGCTTACAAATGTATATACGAAGGAGACTTTAAAGTTCTCTTCAAATAGATACTGTTCTACACCCTACTGAAATAGGCCAACAAGACAACATAATCATAGTTGGTACATAGCTTAGTTACTAACACGTAGTTCTATTGGTACACCATTTGCTATGATCATACAGAGGATAGCTCCAGGCTCAACCCTTATGCACTCTCTTGATGTCTTAATATATCAATTGACAAAGGCCCGACTACTTATCTAGTATTTCATCGTTTCCATAGCACTTATATTATAGTGGTCTGTCAACATTACCACTTACTATTAATGACGAATAAGAGCGCTTTCCACACTCATCAGTCCCAACATTGCATAGTTACCTATAAATTGAGCAAGTGATGTTTACACATTTTTCTCAATACAATGTTTAATCTTACCTATTCTACTATAATTGTGCACAACAATAGACTCATTAATTTAACTAAATATTAATTGATACAGTCCATACCATATAAATACTGAAACTGTTATCATTATACCATATACTATTATATTATACCAATTTATCATGACTCTTTACCTTCTTTCTTATCCTTCAATTTAGAATGATGATTACAATTTGGTACAAACTTCATTAAAGATTTTATCTTCTTTTTAACATAACCCTCAAATGTATTATGACACTCATTACACATAAATAATGCTGTTTTCATGAACCCTCCTGTTTGGTATAAGTTTATACTATATATAGATACAGGCATGTGTGTGTGTGTAATAAGGAGGAGACAGTTCTCTACACTAATAGTTATCAACACATGCCAATATCTTTAAATACTTACGGTTCTCTACATATCTGTCTCTATATTAATGAACAATAATACTATTACATTATAAATTAGGGAGAATCAGTGTATTAATTAATTCTCCCAAGTTTATTTCTAATAATTACTATTACCTGATAAGTAACACAACCTTGTAAGTTGTCTAGCTTCTCTCATAGGAAATGCTCTACCTAACTCACGTGTTACATCCCATATCATATTACGAAGATCATCAAGTCCTTTCTTCTTCATTGACTTCTTCATTGTAGGATGTAGTTTAATGTATTGTCTCTGAGTAGTAAATACTTCCATCAACGTATCTATATCTTCATCAGCTACTAACTCTTGCACATCATCTATAGTATAGACTCTGTCATCTTTAGTAATCTTAGGATCTACTCCTTGAGTTCTTACAGGCTTACTCTCATGTATGATACCTTTACCATCATGAGTACTATTGTCTTCTAGTTCCATTGGAACCTCCTTAAAAGTGAATAAATATAATCACAAATACAAATTAATCAAAATCAAAAATAACTAAATCACGATAGTGAAAAACCCCTGATAAGGGGCGGGGTCATATAATAACCCCAAGCACTAAAATGCTACAATTTTTAAAAGTTGCTTTGCAAAGTAACCTTTTTGTATATTAAGGTACCTAAAAAAGGGGGGATTAGATATGAGTCAAGGTAATAAGCCTAAACTTACGAATAAACAAGTAGAGTATCATTTAAACAATTTATATGGTGCTGTTAAGACTGAAAGTGATACATTAACTACTATAATGAAAGTACTTACTGATTATATCTCTTTTTCAAATGATACGGTAGGATTTCAAACATTTTTAAAAGAAAAATATAAAAAAGTGGAAGAGAAAAAGACTGATGAAATAAAAAAAGATAATAAATAGTTGCTTTTTAATGATAATAAGTACTAAACTATAGCAAACTATTTGGAAGGGTTAGAATGGAAGATGATAAAGATATAGTAAAATATATACTAACTATTGAGTTTGACCCTGATACTGATAAGGTAGAGAGCATGAAGGAAGAAATTGTTGAGGTTCCTTCTAAATGTCTCATTTTTAAAGGTAATACCGCTGTGTTAGATTCTATGGATGATGAATCAATATCTAGAATTACTACGTTTGAGATTGCTGAAACATAAAATTAATTTGACCCTTCGGGCCAAGTAACCAGCATAACATAAAGGATATTATGGCTAATAAACTAACTAAAGCAGAAGAAAAAACTGCTGCAAGAACGTATATTGCTACTCAGCTTGAAAGAAATAGATTCGCAAGCTCTATATTAAAACAGAATGAAAGATTAAAGAGCAGAATCAACAGCTTATGGAGACTATGATTACAATACATAATGCCAGACAAAAGGGTTCCTAATGTCTGCATTATCGGGGATAGATCCTGCTGAGTTAGGTAGTTATATTACATGGTTAAAACAAAATGAGAGTTTTGAACCATTTGCTTATACTGATGCAGCAGGGGTAGAGACAATAGGTTATGGTACTACCAATGATGTGTTTATTAATAATTTATCTGCAAAAGAAGCGTTGTCTGGTATATCTGAATCTACAGCAGATTCTTTATTAAGAGAAGATCTTGATGCAATGTATAGTACGCTTAGTAATAGAATGGTTAATTTGGGGAAAGATTCTTTATTTGCAACTATTCCAGATAGAGATAAATTGATGATGTTGGATTATGAGTATAATGTAGGAAGTATAAATAAATACCCTAAGATGAGAGATGCTATACTTACTGGAAATTGGGGGGTTGTAGATAATGAATATGAAAGAAGTTATTTAAATGCTACTACAGGTAATTGGATGCCTTTAGCTAAACGAAATACAATGACATTTGATTATTTTATACAAGATAGACTTACTCCATGAGATCTTATAGAGTAAATGGTATAAATCATTATGTGTATGAACCTGATGATGTTTTGCCTAGCTCTATTAAGATTGTTGATTGGAGAAAAGCATCAGTGGGAGATTGGGTAAAAGCAGATGATGAATGTTATATACAGATTTTACGTAAAGGAAAGATGATCGTACCGAAAGGATGTAAGAAGACTAGGGAATATGTTGGCACGTGCACTGGAACTTTTCCAGTATCCTCCAAGGTGAAACTCGACACTTCACGCAGAGTCAACATTTACTCCTTTGGAGGGAGTAAGAACTCTGCAGACGTTCTGCTAGATCGGACGGTACTGAGTAAGTGCGAACATCTCTTCGTAATATATCTTGTCTCTGGACTACCTCCACAACAAGCTTATATTAAAGCATTTCCTACAAGTAACCCAGGATATGCTAAGCAGAAGTCTACGCAATTGATAAAAACTAAAAGGGTGATGACAGCTATGAAAGAAGAATTAAAACCAGTATTAGAAGAATTAGGTATAAATGAAAATAGTATTTTAAAGAATATACAAACTATTGCTATGTCATCTGAAAAAGATGAGACTAGATTAAAAGCATTATTTAAATTATCTGATATTATGGATTTGGAGGACAAGAGCAGAACTACAGTTACTCAAGTATCTGGAGCTTTATTTCAAGGATTTCAAGATAAAGAATTACTAAAAGCTGAAAGGCCAAAAACAATAGAGGAATAATATGGATATAACTTTAGAAGATTATAGAAGGGCTTTAGGACAGAAACAGAATGTGGATGTATTAGATTATATACGAGGAAGAATTTCTCAACTTGAAGCTATTGAGATGGCAAAAAGAATGCAAGAACATAAAGAAGAATTTGATTTATATCGTGGGGTTACAGAAATATCTCAAGAAGAATCTGATAGAGCTGTGACAGATTATCAAGATATGTTGATACAAAAAGCCTTAGAAGGCGGGGATATGGGGAATAGACCTCCTATAAATCCTACTCTTTTAGAAATGCTATTTAAAGGATATTTTAAACCTGTACCTGGATATGGCGGCCCTAGAGGAGGGGGATATGCAGATGTGGAGGTAGAAGTATTAGACACAATTGTGGATGAATTTGGAAACAGAAGAATTAAACCCTCTCCTGATCCATCTGATATTGTTGCTCCCGAAGGTTCAGGAACTTTAGAAAGATATCCACTACCAGATCCATTTGAAGAATTACCAGGATTCTAGGTGCCGTTAAGTAAAGAATATCAAGATTATTGGAATTGGTTAAAATATTCTGGAGCTAGTAGCGAAGGACGTATACCAACTTTTGAAGGATTTGAGGGAGATGTCACAGAAGAATTAGATTTTCTTAAAACTTTACCAGAATCATTATCTGCTATGTCAGAGGAAGAGGTTGCTGAATGGGCTAAAACCAGTGAATCTGTATCTAGACAATTAGCAGCATTACTTGAATTTCATGCCCCAGAACTAGATAAAATTTTATCTCAGATTATGCCAGAAAAAGGCGCAATAGATAAGGCTATAGAAGAAGAAGAAGCTGGTTGGAGTGAAGAAGAAAAATTATTTGCAAGACGGACCAACAGAAAGGAGTTGGACAGAATCAAATCAGAGATTGGAATTGATCCAAGACATTACGAACAATTTAAAGAAACTCCTTTTACTGATGTGTTATTGCCAAAATTACAAGCTGGTAATATGTTTATAAGAGCTGTTCCTCCAGGATTTGAAGCAGGATCAGGCAAATGGGAAGTAGGAACAGAAAACTGGGCTGGAAAATCAATAGGACAGTACGGTTATGGTTTGGGGGGAAGTCTTGTTGATACTGCGTATGCTGCTTTACCTTTACCAACTCCTGATTCCACAAGCCAGACCTATAGGTGGGCTGCTGATCCTATTGAAATACTTACTCATGAGATATTTGGACACGGAACTGGATCTCTTCATATGTCTAGTCTAGAAGACCAGAGTCATGATGCTTATGGTAAATTGTTTGAATTGTCTAAAGGCAGTAATTGGGAAAAAGGTGTAAGTGGAGACAGAATAAGAGATTGGGCTGATTGGTATGGTAATCAACAAGAAACTAGGTTTTCTGATGAATATGTAGAATTTTATAGATTTTTATATGATAATGAGTTATTAAAAGATTACGAATTTATTATGAATCAATTACTACCAGAAGAATATGGAGATTGGAGTATTCATGAACAAATGGATAAATGGTATGGTAGCCCGTATGCTAAAACACTTCAGGCACATACAGCGCTAAGTGATGACTATTTTAACTTGGATTATCCTTTGGAATTTGAGGATTTAAAAGCCGAGTTGAGAAAAGAAGCTGAATTTCATGGGCAATCTGAATCTGGGATTCCTTTAGGCCCAAGAGATTTTTTTGGTAGATATGTTATGCATGGACCAGAGTTGCCTTGGGAACCTACAGCTAGAGTACAAGAAATTTATGATGAGTATAACGAATAATGGCTAATATAAATACACAGAATGTATCAAAGGCCGAAGAAACATTAGAACTTGCCAAACATGATATGATTGCATTTGGTAAGTTATTTCTGCCTGATGATTTTATGAGAAGTGAAACTCCATTTTTTCATTATGAAGTAGCAGATTTGATTTCAGATACAAAAGTAAAACAAATGGCTGTTATTTTACCTAGAGGTCATGGTAAGACAGTTTTAACTAAATGTAATATATTACAAGATTTCTTATTTACAAAGGAACCTTTGTTTTACGGTTGGGTTGCTGCATCGTCTAAGATTAGTGTACCGAATTTAGATTACATAAAATATCATTTGGAATATAATGATAAAGTGTCGTATTATTTCGGTAGTTTAAAAGGGAAAAAATGGACTGAAGATGATATCGAACTTAAAAATGGCTGTAAACTCATTAGTAAATCAAACCTATCAGGTATTAGAGGCGGAGCGAAATTACATAAACGGTACGACCTCATTGTTCTGGACGATTTTGAAGATGAAAATAATACCGTTACACCAGAGTCTCGTGCTAAAATCTCTAATCTTGTTACGGCTGTTGTATTTCCTGCTTTGGAACCTGGTACTGGTAGGCTTCGTATCAATGGGACTCCTGTTCATTTTGATTCCTTTATTAACAATATCCTTATTGGATATAATAAAGCTAAAAGCAAAAGGATGGATAAAGAATTTAGCTGGAAAGTAGTAACTTATAAAGCTTTGCAGGATGATGGTACACCTTTGTGGCCTTCATGGTTTGGTCAAAAGGAAATGGAGAGAAAGAAAAAGTTTTATTCTGATTCAGGTCAGCCACAGAAATTCTATCAGGAATATATGATGGAAGTACAAAGTGAAACTGATTCTATTTTTACAAGAGATCATGTAAAGCATTGGGAGGGAAGATATAAATATGATGAAGAAACTGAGATCTCGTATGTTGTCTTGGATACTGGAGATGTTAAGCCAGTCAACATTTTTGCTGGGGTTGACCCTGCTACCGATAGTACTCGTAGGGATAGTGATTTCTCTGTTATTGTTATGTGTGGTGTTTGTGCTGATAATAATATCTATGTTTTGGAGTATTTACGAATGCGTAGTCTGCCAGTTCTTGGTATCCCAGGAGATGATAAAAAGGGAATAGTAGATTATATGTTTGATTATAATAATAGATTTAGGCCCAGTTTATTTACTGTAGAAGACACTACAATGAGTAGGCCAATATTTCAAGCATTGACTGCTGAAATGAGAAGAAGAAATGATTTTACTGTTAAGTTTTGTGCTGAAAAGCCAGGAAACAGAATGAGCAAGAGAGATAGGATACAGGAAATATTAGCACAAAGATTTTCAATAGGGGGGATATTTGTAAAGAAAGAGATGTATGATTTACAAAGAGAGATATATACTTTTGGTCCTAGAATGGGACATGATGATACAATAGATGCTTTAGCATATGCGTGTAAGTATGCATATCCATTGCAATCTGTTAAACAAGATAAAAAGGGTAATATTTATAAACACAGACCTACAGCTAAAAGTTGGGTAGTTGCATAGATATTATTACATTAAAAGATTTAGGTAAAATAAAAAAATCTAAAGACAAAGAAACTAACGAAGCTAAAAAAGGAGAAAATAATGGCTTACGGAAAAATAACTAATGCTTCTAAACAGAAGTTTGGTTCTACAAGAGCACCAAGAGGAGCTCACAGAGTTGGACCAGGTAGTGATGTTCAACCTACTATAAAAAGAACTGATGATCCAGGAGATCAAACTCAATTGAATACACAAAAATTTGGGCCAACTATGGCGCCTAGAACTTCTCGAAGAGTTGGTCAAGGTGGAGCTCAACCAGCAATAAAAAAAGGTAAAAATAAAAGGACTTTCTACAATAACACATATGAAGCAGGTTTATAAGGAGAAATAAATGGCAACAAAAGTAACACCAGCAACGCTTACAGTTAAAATTACTGAGCAGATTACATTAAATGGCGTTTCTTATGGCGGATCAAATACTTTTACAAAATCAGCTTGTGGTCAGGTAGATCAAAGGATATTAAATGTAGTTCATGATTCTAATGTGAATATTATAAATTTAGGTAGTGCAGATTCTGTCGGAGCTGTAGTTGCTGCTAATTTAAAATATTTTAGAGTCACTAATTTAGATGATACTAATTTTGTATCACTTATAATTTATGATTCAGGAGCAGGACATGAAATAGCTTTAAAAGTAGAACCAGGTTCTAGTTTATTTTTTACTACTGATGATATTTATGCTAATGACGATTCAGCTGTAGATTTTGCTGGGACATTAATTGCAGCAGAAGCTATTTATTTGAGAGCAGATACTGCAGCATGTGATTGTGAATATATTTGTGTAACTACATAATATAGACAGTACTGTTATAATTTAGCTAAGACGCTTAAAAAGATGTTTAAAAACAGATCTAAAAAGGGTCTTATTATATTAATAATTACTCAGAGGGTAAATGATGGCAAAGAGAAAAGATAAGACAGCAGAAAAAGTCAAACAAATTTTTAATTCTGTTAATACTCACAATAGAATACAGTGGGAATATATTAATCAGAAAGGTTATGACTTTGCTAATGACAATCAATTAACTGAAGCAGAAAGATCGTCTTTAGAACAACAAGGGATGCCTACTTTTACAATAAATAGGATTACTCCTGTTGTAGAGATGCTTAATTTTTATGCTACTGCTAGTAATCCTAGATGGCAAGCAGTAGCAACAGAAGGAAGTGATTCAGATGTAGCTGCAGTATTTTCTGATATGGCTGATTATATATGGTATAATTCAGATGCTAATACATTATACGCTAATGCTATTAATGATTCTATTACCAAATCTGTAGGCTATATGATGGTTTCGGTTGATCATGACCAAGATCATGGTATGGGAGAGGTTGTATTAAAACAACCAGAACCATTTGATTTGTTTGTAGATCCTAAGTCTAGAGATATGTTATTTAAAGATGCTTCTTATATTATGATAAGAAAAGTTCTTCCTAAGAAGCATTTAATATCTATCTATCCTGAATATAAAAATAAAATCAACAGTGCTAATGGCGATAATGAAAATATGTATGATTTATCTGAAAAGTCTTATGGTTCTGGATTAAAAGATTTTGGATACAAAGACATTCATTCATCTGAGGCTATTGATCCAGATAGTTCAGAACATGATGATTTAATTGAATGTTATGAAATGTATGAAAAAGAAAAGATTTCATATATGAATGTATTTTATAGAGTCCCTCCTAATGAAGAGCAAATGGCTAAAGCAAAGAAACAAGTAGCTATTGAGATGCAAGCTTTGCAAGAGGAGTTGAGTGTTCAATTATTAGAACAACAACAACAAATGGAGCAGGCTGTACAAGAAGGTAAAATGTTACCTGAAAGATTTGAGCTAGAAATGAAAAAAGCTCAAGAGATGATGGAAAATCAATTAAAAAGTGCTGAAATGGAAATGACTAGTAGAATTGTAGAACAAAATTCTATTGTTACTAATCAAATAGTAACTAAAAAAGAATTTGAAATTATGCAAGCAGATGAAGAGTTTCAAAAATATATTGTTGAAGCTGTAAGTTTTTATCAGTCAAAAATAAAGTATACTAAAGTTATAGGAGATAAAACTTTATTTTCAACATATATGCCATCTAATATAACAGAATATCCTATAGTTCCATTTCACTTTAAATGGACGGGTACTCCATTTCCTATTAGCGCAGTTTCTCCTTTAATTGGTAAACAAAGAGAGTTAAACAAAGCACATCAAATTATGGTACATAATGCATCGTTAGGAAGTAGTTTAAGATATTTATATGAAGAAGGTGGAATAGATACTGATTATTGGGAAAAATATTCTAGTTCACCTGGAGCATTATTGCCTATACGTCCTGGAGCTGCTACACCTACTCCAATACAACCAATGCCTTTATCCAATGCTTTCTTTAGTATTGTTCAAGAAGGTAAAGGAGACATGGAGTATTTAGCTGGTATATATTCATCTATGATGGGTGATACGGGAAAACAATCTGATACTTACAGAGGCATGTTAGCTATGGATGAATATGGAACTAGACGTGTTAAGCAGTGGTTAAGAAATTCTATTGAACCTGGTTTAAAGCAATTGGGATTAATTATTATGCAATATTCTCAATCTTTATATACAGCAGAGAAAGTATTTAGAGTAGTTCAACCCAATAATATAAAAGAAGATAGGGAGCAACAAATTAATATACCAATTTATAATGACTATGGGGATGTTATAGGTAAATATAATGATTATGCAACAGCCAAGTTTGATATAAGAATTATATCTGGATCTACATTACCTGTTAATAGATGGGCTTATTTAGAAGAATTAAAACAATTATTAAATCTTGGTGTAGTTGATGATATAGCTGTTTTAGCAGAAACAGATATTAGGAATAAAGAAAGAATTGTTGAACGTAAATCTTTATATTCTCAATTACAAGGACAGATTTCCAATCAAGATGAAGAGATTAAAGATCTTACAGGTACTGTTGAAACACTAGAAAGACAACTAGTACAAGCAGGCATTAAAGGTAAAGTAATGCAGGCTGAAATGGAAATTACTAAAAAGAAAGAACAAGAAAAAGCTGCAGTTGTGGTTGAAGCAAATAAAGTTAAAGATGGAGTTAAGAATCAACAACAGTCATTAAAAAATGCTGTTGCTAATGAAGAAGCTAAACTTCAGTCTGGTATACAAAATATAGTTAACCAAGCTCAACAAGCAGCTACTAAAACAAAAGATCGAGCAGATGCAGAGGCTAAAAATACTGTAGCTAATGCTATGCTTGAATCAAAATTAATAAAAAACAATGTTGGGAATAATGAGTAATATGTATTATATTTCTAACAAAAAAATCTTTTAAAAATAGGAGAACGAATGAAAACAGAAGAAAGTAACTCAGAAAAGCATTATACTTCTGACTCTTCAGCTGATTTTTTTACAGCCATGGAAAGTGATGTAAATTCTATGGTATCAGAAGAAAACCAAACTCAACCAAATCTAGAGACAACCCCTCAGAAAAAAGCTAATAACAAAGTTAATGAAGGCTCTCAGCGAATAGATTGGAAAAAAAGGTACCAAGATTCGAGCAGAGAGGCCAAGAAAATGTATGGCCAAATGCAAGGACTGGCACCTTACGCCAATATCATCGAAGCGATGAAGAAAGATGGCGGACTTGTGGACCATGTTAGAGGATATCTTGAAGGAGGTGGGGGTAATAGTTCAATACAAAGTAAATTAGGACTTTCAGAAGAATATGAATTTGATGCCAATGAACTTGGTGATCCAAATTCAGATTCATCTAAAGTTTTAAATGCTCATGTTGATCAATTAGTTCAATCTAGATTGCAACAGCATTCTAAAGTACAAGACGATAAGTTGAATAAACAGAAATTTGTACAGGCAAGACTTGTTGAAGAAAAGCATTTTAGAACAAACCATCCTAATATGACTGATGATGAGTACAAAAGTATGCTTGAAGAAGCAAACACACGTAGATTATCATTAGAAGATATCCATTATATCATTAATAGAGATTCAGCCAATAACAAGGTAGCGATGAATGTTAAGAAAGATATGGTAGAGCAAATGAAAAATGCTCGGAACATTCCAGCAAGTACAAGCGGATTAAATTCTGCTCCTCATAATGTAAGTCATAACGATTCTGTTTTTGATGCATTAAAAGGAGTGGATGAGGAACTTGATAACTTGTTTGGCGATATATAAATGGCCAGACTTAAACAGAAAGGAAAGTCAAAATGGCTTTAAACGATTTTGTAGAGTTATCGGAATTAGGAGCGGGAACGGCTACCGATAGTGGTGGTATAATGAGTCAAGGCCCTGGAACGGCTGCGGCAAACCCTAATACAGGAGATCTGAGACGGAAGTTTAACTTCGGTGACAGAGTGTCTGAACTAGCGATCCCTCAAGATCCTTTTTTCCGATTTATCTCAAAAGTAAGCAAAAAACCAACTGATGATCCCACTTTCAAATTTACTGAAAAAAGAGGATCATATCATAAGCGGTATGCTTATGTATCGGCTCATCAGGACAACGGTGGCGTAATTGCTACTGGTAGTTCTGCTGGTGATGCTGATTTAGTAGCATCTAATGATGGCGGAGCACCTGGAGCAATGGCTGTAGGTGATGATATCATTATTTGGATGGCAACTGATTATGAAGCAGAGGGTAATATCCAAAATGTATACGGTCAATCAAATGGTGCTATTGCAGTAGGTGCAAGTGGAACTAGACCTAACTTCTTTTTACCTAATCAACTAGTTAAAATACCTATGTCTACTACAGACGGTGGTGGCGCAGCTGTTGATTATTTAATAGTAAAAGTTGTTAGCGCAGATGATGATGACCAAGATAGTAGAGAATCTGTAAAACTAACTTGTAAGTTAGTTAGAGATTGTGTAAATACATCTGCAGTATATCTTGCAGGATGGGATGGTAGTGATGAGGTTGATACTCAAGTTTATGATGAAGTAATTCATTCTTCACTTGAAGGATCAAGATCTTATGTAGTAGGTACTGCACATGAAGAAGGATCTGGTTATCCTGAAACATGGAAAGATCAGCCTTATAGTACACAATATGGATATACTCAAATATGGAAAACATCCATGGCTATGACAAATACTGCAAGAGCAACAGCTCTTAAGTATGAGGCAAATGAATGGGCTAGAGTTTGGAAGGAGAAGTTAATTGAACATAAATGGGATATTGAAACTTCTTTATTATTCGGTGCTCAACAAACTACAACAACACAAACAACACAAGGTGCTATAGATTATATTGCTAATTTTGGTAATGTATTTAGTTTAGATATTGCAACTAAGACATCAGATGATTTCTTAGATGATATGTCTAATTATTTAGATCCAAGATATAATCAAGGTAGTGCTAGTGTATTTTTCTGTAATACAGCAGTGTATAACTGGTTACATAAATTAGGTGGTTATTTCAAGAACAATCTTGAAGTTTCTTCTAATTTCAGATCAGATCTTGCAATGACTGGTAAGAAAAAAGTGTTTGGTGTTGATATATCAACCTTCTCAACTCCATATGGTGACATGAACGTGGCTAGAAATATCCACCTTGATGGAACTAATGTGAAATTGTTAGGTGTTGATATGAAACATTGTGCGTATCGTCCACTTGTGGGCAACGGTGTTAACAGAGATACTTCAGTTTACGTGGGTGTACAAACCCTTGAAAACTCAGGTGTCGACCGTCGAGTTGACTTAATCTTAACAGAAGCTGGGATGGAATGGTCAATGCCTGAATCTCACGCTCTCTGGACTTAAGGAGGTTAATTATGGCGAATCCTTTATATGGACAAAATAAAGCTGACGGTAATCTTGATAGTGTAACGGATAATTATTTAGATTATTTAGCTGGAAATCAAGCTAATCTAGCAACTGGTGCAACTGTTACTGATGCAGAAGCAGATGCTGACGCTGCTGGTTCTAGTGCAGCTACTATAGCTGCAACAACACTTGTGCCTAATGCACTTAATTTTTTAGAGCATGATGGTGGAGCTGCTGGTTCAGTTTATCTTCCTCAAGCTGTGAAAAATACTCACATCTGTATGGAGATAACTGGTGATATAGACCAAACTGGTGCTTTAACTATCTTTACTAGAGGTGCTGTTAATGCTGGTACTGCTGTAGTGTTTGCTAAAGGTGTAGTTGGTGTTCCTAATGGAGCGACTGGTACATCTATTGAAACGCTAGGTACTGCCGCTGCGCCAACATCAATTAAGTTGATTTGGACTGCAGCTGCTGCTGATACCAATCAGTGGGGACCTGGGACTACAATTCATTTTTATGCTGCTAAAGCAGATGAGTGGTTAGTAACAGTTTATCCTATATCTGAAGGTTCTGGAGCTACTGGTGCATTAACAACTTCTGCAAGTTAGGAGGCAGATAATGGCTAAGTTAGGTTCAAGAGCTGGATGGAGTGGTAATTACTGTCATGATTTGACAGCAGCTACCTCTTTGACTCCAGGTGATAGTGGGAAAGTGTTTTTTTTAAATTCTAGTTCAGAGTTTACAACAACACTTCCATCGGTTGCAGACGCAGGTGCGGGATTTCATTGTAAATTTATAGTGAAAGCCGCTCCTAGTGGTGCAGCTTATGTTGTGACAGAAAAAACTTCTGCTGATACTAATGTTATTATAACAAATGGCATTAATGAGTTAGAAGTTGATACTAATGATGATGGACCTTACAATGCAGGTCATACAACAATTACTTTTGCTGATGGCGTTGCTGTCGCAGGTGATTGGATAGAACTGCTATGTGATGGTACTAATTGGTATGCAACTGGTCAAACAAAAGCAGATGGTGGCATAACACTAGCATAAATAAAATAAGTAGTTTCGCCCCCCGCTGGGATTCTTCTCTCCCCCTGGGGGGTGAAACGAAAAAGGAGTAAATTTGAATGTAAGAGATAGAATAAGTTTGTTAGTTGAACATGAATCTACTGATGATGAAATGTTACAATGGTTATCTGATGGAATAGGAGAAATATCACATAGATTAGTGCAAATTGATCCTAGAACTTCTGATAATTTTCAGTTTACAGATATGTCTGATAATTCTAAAGGTTTAACATTATATGGTGAAGTTACATCTATAGTTAGAGAAAATGGAACTAAGGGAGAATTTGAAGTGGCTACAAGAATCCCTTCTGCTGACAGATTTTTAGCAACAGATCAGACTAGTTTAAAATATAGATCTAAATATAATCCTGCATATTATATATTAAATAAATCAGATTCTTTAGAGTACGATGGAGATGATCAGGTAAGTGGAGAATGGGCACAAAAAATATATGTAATTCCTAATCCTTCTAATTCTTCAACTTCTAATCAACGTGCATTTATAACACAAATTTTTTATAAGCCAAGTGCTGAATTTCTTTCGGGGAGTTTAACGGGAGATACGGACTCAGTATTGGATTCTAAGTTAATACATATATTGTTGGGAGACCAAGTATTATACGCATTCCCACAGAAGTGGGATTATGTAGCTATTTTATATATTGCTATTAAAATATTAGAGAAACAATTGGTATTTGCAGGTAGTGTTGATGAAGATGAAGAACTTGTTACAGTATTATCTAATACTAAATCTGAATATCAAGCACAATATGATAAATTTTTCACATTTTTTAGAGGTCCTCAACAAGGAGGTGGAGATGAAGGTTAAAGAATTAATGGAAAGAATAGGTACTAATCAAACTGGTAGAGCTATTGCTTATATCAAAGATGGATTAGAAGAATTAAATACTATTTCTGAAACTCATATTAATACCGAAAGAATTGATTTAACAGAAGATCAAAGATTCTATTCTTTACCTAATGATGTAATTAAAGTATTGCAAATAAGATGTAAGAATCATTTAAATGATAAAGATGAGTATCGTGCAATTCCTAGATTGATTTATGAGCCTAGAGTTGTCGATGCAGATGGGACTTAAAATATGGCAGTAAAAGAATACGGATATTATATTAAAGGCAATAAAGTTGCAATAGTAGAAAAAGATACTAGATTTGATAATGATACATCTTCAAAAGATTATGGGCCAGGTGCTAATATAGTTCAATGGAAATCTCCTTTATCAACAGTTGCTGATGGACTTGAGTTACAATATGTGTATAGTCCTGATTATTTTATAAACGAAACTGATGATGTGGATCAGAACATTACACATTATAGAAGCAATGCAGGTTATTTAGAACTATCAGATCGTACATCAGCTTATACTAATTATGTCACTGCTTATAGTTTATCATATGGCAAAAGTGGTTCTTATATAGTCTTAAGAAATGCAGGCAGATTTAATGGATTACATCAAGTGCAGAATATTAACGATGAAGGAGCGGGTACTAATAACGTATTGCAATTATATACCAAGTATAGTGGAAGCCAATCTTCATGGGTAGCCTTTGAAGAAACTCCTTCTGTATATTATAATGTAAGCGCTTTAGTAGATGAATCAAGTGTATTAGATTTACCTTCTTATTTATCAAAAGCTTTAGTGTATTATGTAAAAGCTAAGATGTTAGAAGATCAGATGAATATTGAAGGTAAAGAATATTTTATGAAAGAATTTAGAAAAATGGTAGAAAAGTACAATAATACGAGGATTTCTGGTTTAAGAATACAGGCTCCAGGACCTCATTCAATTAAATAAATAGACCCATTCACGCATAGTCAATGCTTAGGGTAGGAGGTTAAAATGGCTGGTATATCAGGAGATAGAAAAAGTTTACATGTCTTTACAGTACAAGAAGCTCAAAACGCTTCTTTAGGACAAGGCGGTGCAATATTTATAGATGATCAAGTAGAGCATACAGGTGTATTTGTTGCTGTAACAGCAATTACAGATGCTGCAGTAGATGTATCTGAATGTGATGTATCTTTTATAGAAGATATTGCAGATTTTACAATACCAAAGGGTGTTACAATATTTGGTAGATTTAAATCAATAGAACTTGATTCTGGTTCAGTAATAGCTTATTACGGATAATATGCCGAATTTGGGATTAAGAAATAAATTAATTTCTGCTTCTATACTAACAGGTGGTTTTTGGGTTGCTTTTGATGGAACTGAAGATACAATAGATTTTTCTACAAGTTTTAATAATATTTTTGATGCTTCTGATTACTCAATGTCTGCTTGGATATATCCAACTGATAACAATGGAACGATATTTTCTACTGGTCATATATCTTTAGGTAATACAGTTTATCTAAGATTTAGCTATCATACCAATACAAAGCTAAGAGTAACTTTTGATGGAAATGCTCTTAGTAGTGATGCAGATATTCTAACAACAAATTCGTGGCAACAAGTTGGGTTTTCGTATGACCATGGTGCTAGTCCATCAGTTAGACTTTACGTAAACGGCAGTGAAGTTAAAAATGGAAGTTTTACATCGTCAGCTGTTGACGATACTAATGCTAGAATAGGTGCCCTTGCAGAAAGTGTAAGTAGTTCAGGATTTGAAAGCAGAATAGCTAATGTAGCTATGTTTGATGATGTAGTTTCAGCTAGTGAAATGCAAGACTTGGCTAGTGTTCATTCTTATGATGCAACAAGTATAGGCAATTGTGTAGGATGGTGGAGAATGGGAGCAGGAACTGAAGCTGGTGAAGGAAGCACTATATATGATATGTCAACAAATAGTAACAATGGAACATTAACAGATAATGCTGTTATTGAATCAGGAACATCTATATGAAAAAACTAATAAAAATAAATAAAAGGGAGAAATAATTATGGCAGTTCAGAAAGGTGGAATACAGCATTTTTCAGTACAAGAAGCTCATAACATTAATTTAGGTCAAGGTGGCTCAGTATTTTTAGATACTGATGGCACAACATTTACTCCAGCTACTGGAGTTGTAATAGCTATTAGCATGTTAACTGATGTTAGATTTGATGTATTGACACCTGAAGATGGAACTAAAATGTTTGGAATAGGTGTAAGTGGATGGGAGAGTAAAGGTGATACTCTTGGTGATACTGATACTTTTCCAGAAGGAATAACTATTTTTGGCAGATGGACATCAGTTTCAGTGATGACTAGTAATCAACTATGTATTTGCTATATGGGTAGTTAGATGGCAGAAGGATTGCATAAGTATACTCCGCAAGAGGCAGTTAATATTTCTACTGGACAAGTTGGATCTGCTTACTTAGATACAGGATTTGTAGATACGGATGGAGTTGAAACTGGAACTACTTTTACACCTGAAAATGGCGTGATAGTTTGTATACAGAATATAGGGTATAGATCATCATTGATGAGTTTAGTAGCTGAAGATTCAAGTAAATTCTTTGGAAGTACTACTGATGGATTGAATGATAAATTAACTGATGCTCAAAAAGCATTTTTTGAAGATTCGCTTTCTTCAGATAATTTTGAATTTGATTTTCATTCAGATTCGGTAGATAATTTAGTACATGCTAATGGTTGGACAGCTGTAGATGCAACATTTACGACTACTGGAGATGGAGAAGCTGTAATAACAAATACTGAAAATGCTAAGGGTTATGTATCTATGCCATTTAAAACAGTTGTTGGAGAAGAGTATTTTTGTGAATTGGCAACATCAAATTTCGGAAAGACAGGTAAAGGTATCGGGACAATAAATATGAATGCTGTAGGGGTTTTTAACTACGCCAGAGAGGTTGGAAAATGGGATTTGATAGGCGGACTTCAGGAGGATAATGATGATGATCTCTCTTTCGGTACAGCTATTGGTCAAACTCAATCTCGTGATGGTTATGTTAGACGTACTTATCCTGCAATGACAGCTACTGCGACTACTTCGTATATTATATTTGGTCTTGGTACTACCCATCAAAATGGAACATGCACTATAGATAATTTAACTATTAGAAAAGCGAAAACTGGTTGGGAGAAAAAAGGGGATATATTTAGAAGAGAAACCAATATAATGCCTGATGAGCATCATGCAAATACTTCAATCAGGTACCTTAGACAGGGAGTTAATTTAAAAAGAGGTCAAAAAATATTCGGAAGATGGAAATCAGCACAGGTTTATAGAAATATTGATGACGATGCAGGAGTCACGACGAGTAGTAAAATAATTTGTTACATAGGATGATAATATGTTACATATAAGTAATGGTTTGAATAATAGAAAAAGAAGGACTGATCCATCAAGGTTTACTACTACCTTTACATCTGGTAGTAGTGACTATGTAGTTGTAGCTAATCATGCTGATTTACAAGTAACCGATACTGGAGGTGCTAATGATTTTTCTATAGCATTTTGGATTAAGTTGACTGTAGATGCTTCTAGTACTAGCAACTTAGATGGATATATTGGTATGAAAGCTGGAGCATTTAGAGGACATGGGTTTTACATGAGATATGACGATGCTGCTGGAGATGATGAATCAATACAACTTGTGTGTAATACTGGAAGTGCTTCTCAAAATGTTTCAACAGATACAGATTTAGTTCATGATAATTGGTATCATATAGCTGCAACATTTGATCAAAGTGCAACAACTGGTAAGATTTATGTTGATGGAAGCTTAAGTGCTACTAATGCAAGTTTAAATGTTCCAACTCAATATACGGGAGATATTCATATAGGATCATCTAATACTGATAGTGAATTTGTTTCATCTATTACAAGTGAGTTAGTTTTTTGGAAGGGGACTGTATTAGATGCAGAGAGTATATTTGGATTAACAGAAGCTAGTCAGAATTTAAAATATTTTCGCCCAGCACCCACGGCATATTGGAAATTTAATGAAGATAGTGCAACAGGTAGTAATAATGTAATAGATGAGATGGGAACTCATCATGGAACATCATCAGGATTGGCAGATGCTGATTTTGATACAGCTGGCTCATCAACAGGAGTGTAATAATGGATTTAGATACATTAAAATCAGTAGTAATTGGAGGCGGAGGAATGACAGTGCAATTTATGGATTTTTTACCAGACTTAATTAAGATTGGAGTTGGAATAATTACTATTATATATTTTGCATATAAGATAGCTTTATTGAGAAAAGAGCTAAATAAATAAACAAATAAAGGGGGAAGTTATGGATAAAGGCGTTGTTAAGAGAGTCATTGTAACACCAGATAAACATTTTCCGTTACATGATCAGCCAGCCATAAATTGTTTGAAGAAGACAATAGAAATAGTTAAACCTGATGCTTATATAGATCTTGGAGATGTTGGTGAATGGCATGCATTTAGTGCCTGGAGATTTAAAAGAAAAAAAGCTCCGCCATTAGAATACTTAATAGATGATTTTGATAAGGATGTAAAAGATGTTAACTCTGGAATGGACCAAATTGATGAAGTTTTGGATAAAGCAGGTTGTAAAGAAAAATATATTACTGAGGGTAATCATGATAATTGGCTTAATTATGCAGTTGAAAAGTACCCCTATATACCTCAGTATAAATTTGCTAATGCTGTTAAGCTTGATGACCGTGGGTACAAATATCACAAGTTTGGAAAGTGCCTTAAAATGGGAAAACTTTACTTTTATCATGGTCATCAATATGGCGGTCAATATCATACTGCTAATCATCTTAGGAAATTAGGATGCAATGTAATGTATGGACATTGGCATGATTTACAACAGATGTCAGCAACTCATATGGATGGTCCAAAAAGCGCATGGAGTATTGGGTGTCTTAAGGATATGGGTCCTGAGTCAAATGAATGGCTTGGGGGTAGACCGATTAATTGGGCGCATGCATTTGCAATCGTTGATTTTTATGCTAGAGGATTGTTTGCAGTTCATATTATACAGATAATAAATGGGAAAACATCATTATGGGGAGAACTTATTGATGGAGGAAAGTAATGGATATTTTACAAATACTGGAACAGTTTGGAATACCTGTAGCGATGACAATAGCGTTCGGATTTTTTATATGGAGGCAAAACAAGTTCATACAGGAAACACTAATGACAGAACTAGACCAAGACTTCAAGAGGTTGGAAGGTATTATTATTAAATTAATAGATCAGCAGAAGTTGGTTCAAATGGAAATTAAAAGAATGAAAGGCTCTTATGATGCTATTATTGATATTATGGCAGGATTAAGCGGTAATGGTTTAAAACACAAATTTCTTAGGAAAAAAGAACAAGGAGGAATGAATGATTGATAAGAAAATATCAATAGGGACACTACTTACAATAGGAACAATTATAGGTACTATGATTTATACTCAAGGTATCTCTGATTCTAAGATAGAGTCATTAGATTCTAAACAAGTAGTTCATGCTAAAAGAATAGATAATAACGCTAAATCAGTAGTTCATTTGAAAATTGATGTAGCTAAAATAGAAACTAAAATAGATGAAGGATTTAAAAGATTAGAAGATCTTTTAATGGATAAAGAGTAGTAAATGTATAAAACCAAAGATAATATGTATGATCAAGAATTTCTAGGATCTGGGGATATATTGCCAGAAGAATCTGTTGGTATATTCCCATCTCCGATTTGGCATCACTATGATTTAACTGATCTTGGAGATTTTGATATACCTGATTTGCCTATGTTAGAATTAGAAAAAAACAATTTAATCAAAATGTTGGGACAAAAAATATTGTTTGGATTACATGATAGTTATATGGAAGATCAAGCTTACGAGCTTCCAACACCAGAAGACGTATGGGAAGATTTAGAGTTTACTCTAGGAATTAATCCTACGCCTGGATATGAAGTAGATATCTCTAAAAAACAATATGGAAGTAGTGGACCTTTTGCTGCTGACTGGAAAGTAAAATTAACTACTCCTATGCCTGAATTTATAGGAAAATATTTTGAATGATATTATCTAAATTAATAGTAGGACAAGTTGTTTCTTATATTGTAAAGCAATTTAAATTGGATAAGATTAAATCTTATGTATTTGATGACAATGAGTTAGATAAGAAGGTAAAGAATTTGGAAAGTAAAGTAGATTTATTGGAAAAACTTTCACATGCTCCTAGAGAGTTTGTGTTATGTAATGAATGTAAAAAACAAATAAAGGGGAAATAATGCCAACAGTTGGTAAAAAGAAATTTTCGTATACAAAAACAGGGAAAGTCGCTGCTAAAAAATATGCGAAAAAAGTAGGTAAAAAAATAACAAGAAAAAGGAGTTACTAATGTCAGGTTTTGGAAAAATAGTTGCTGGATATATATTCAATGACGAAATGAAAGCTAAGATGATTTCTAAGATGAATGAGAATATAGACATTCCATTTATCTCAGAAAAAACAGAAGCTAAAATCTTAGATGCTATTTGGGATAGTGTTGAAGATGTTATAAAGGATGCTTTAATAAAAGACTAAATGGCTAAATTAACTTTAAAGATAGATCAATTTGGAGGGGGAGTTAATACCCTCAAGGATCGTAGAGATATCGCTGATAATGAGGCTAATATAATTGTAGATGGGAATGTCTTTACCTCTGGCAAGCTTACACTAGCTGGAGGTAGCATCCCATTTTTAGATGAAGCTGATAAAATAAATATCAGAGCTCCTGGATGGGGACTCTTTACCTTTAGATCTGATTATGATATTGTGGATGAATATGGATTAAAAGGAGGAGCTTTCTTACATGGCAATGGTATTGGTGACATAGCTCCTGATGTTGTTCAAAATATTGATTCTGATATATCTGCTGATGTATATATGAAATTATATGATCCTGATTCAGCTGACAATCAAGCTAGTGGCGGAACATTACCTAAAGTTGTTGTAAGAGAAAGCGTAAATGAAGAATGGACTGATTTAGCATCAGGATTAAATCTTTATGAGGAAGAAGAATATGTAAGAGATTCTGTTAAACCATTATTTAGTATGGTAAAGAATAGTCTAAGAATTGCTGATGCTAACTTTAAACAATTTGGTATGTTTACTAAATGGTTTGGTGTTGTTAATTCTACAAGATTTATAGGAATAGATAATCCTAACTATAATGATAATTTTGCATCTATTATTCCAGATTGGAATAGAGTTAATGCTTGGCTTTATACACATGCTGAATGTAAAGCTCCAACATCTATACAAGATGCAGTGCGTAGTTCTGGCAATCTTTTATCTACAGTTTTAACAACAGAAACAATACAATATAGTGACACAGGTTTTGATGTTACTTCTGGATCATCATTTGAACAGGGAGATATTATTAGAATTAATGATGAAATTATGCATGTTAGTAGCATTAGTTCTAATACTTTAACAGTAAGACGCGCATTATTTGGTAGTGATAAACAAGCACATGATAATGGTAGCAAAGTATATCTAGCATGGAGACAACAAGATCGTACAGACCTTTATGATTCTCCATCTAATTATTCTCCATTTACTTGGGGACACTTTGTAGGACAGAATCCAAAAACTACAAAATTAGATTATAGAGAACATGCATGTCAAGTAATAGCTACAGATTTTACTAACTCTGATGATGTAGAAGAAATGTATGAAATAGAAACTCCTATGCTGGCCGCTGATCAATTTATTAGTACCTTTAATACTACAACATATGATTCAAGTACTACAGAAGCTCACGGATCATTTCTTGGATGGGGCGTTGCAACAGATTCAATAAGTACTTGGGCAAGGGAGTATGCAGGTATACAATTTATGTATGAGTTTACAGAACAAGATTCTGCGGATCAGTTAGAGGATAGTTGGCTTAAGGGTAATAAATTTAGATTTTATGCTTCACTTATTTATGATGGAGAACCTGGAATAATGGGACAGGAATCTGCAATGACAGATATTACTCCAATTAATTCTAATGTATTAAATAAAAATGCTAATTTATATTGTTGTTTAGTTGTGAAATGGACTGGGATTAATAAGGATCATACAAAAAGTAAAAATTTAAGTATTGCAGAAAGTGGAAATAATGCTGAAGATACTTGGACAGATGCTCTTGCTGCTAATGCAAGAGAATTGTATATAAATCCTAGAGTTACAGGATGTAGAATATATTATTCTTCTAGTGAAGATAATGATCAAAATAAGTTTCTATTAATGGAATCATGGTTTGACGAAAATGGAGGTATTAGACGACAGGGTGGAGGTAGTTATATGCCATGGTGTCCAGTAAACTATGGTAATTCTACAAGTCAAATAGCAGATCAAGAATCTGGAGACGTTAGAAAGTTAGCCTGGTATAGAGTGTCTGCTAAAAGTGATTTGTTTGATGGTCATAGCAATTTTCATTGTCTTAATTTATATAAAGCATCAGGTTCTAAAATGCTTCTTGGGTCAGAATTAATTGCTAATGCTCTAGATAGAACTTTTTTACTACAGGCAAATTGGGCAAATAGATCAAGTTCTAATGATTTCGATACATTTTCTTATGTTTCTATTGGTGCTGATGAAGAGAATGATTTATTTGATAACAATTATTTGAAAGTTGTAGATGATGGCACAGATGCAAGCAATGAAAAAGGTGGGGAATTGGACGAAGCGTTTTTTGGTTCAATGACAGTTGGTAAAACTTATAGATTAAGTTATAATATAGAAATTACAGCTTTTGCATCAGGTACAGTTCGCGTGGGAATTGCTAATGATTCTTATACATTTCAAGCTGTAAGAGAGTATCCAGTAGCTGATGGCACTATAACTCCTCAAAGGCATTTTGTAGATTTTGTATATTCATCTAGTTGTACTAAAATTCTTATAGAAGGTGATGAATCAACAGGATTTACTGCATATTTTGATGAATTTAGTCTTAAGCAGATTAAAGATGCTACTCAGAATGAAGCCTTTTATTTTCAAGCTCCTCCAGGTGGTGAGACATATGATGGAATGAATGGTCATGAAGGAGATATAACTAATGTATTATATAAAACTTCTACAGAAGTAAATGGAATTAGGTACGTAGGGCATGTTGCTTATCCTGTAGAATGGAGAACTTATGGAACAGATATCGATGCTTCTTTTACAGATATGTTTAAAGGAAAAATATATGGCGATAGAATGATACGATCAGCTGCAGGACAACCTGATGTATTTGCAGAAGAAGGATTTATTGATGCTGTTGTTAACGATGGAGAATCAATTGTCCATTTAGCTTCTTTAGGTAGTTATTTATTACAATTTAAAGAAAATACTCTATATGTGATTAATGTTGCAATTAGTGAAAAGAATAGTGTTGTAGAATCTTTAGCTGGTACATATAAATACAAAGGAGTAACACAACCTTATCATGTGACAGATATAGATGATGGCATTGTATGGATTAATAAGTTTGGAATGTTTTTATTTAATGGAGAGCAAGTTATAGATTTAATGAAAGATAAGTTAAAGTTAGCTACTTGGGAATGGTCAGATAATAAATCAATTGGATATGATCAAGTAGAGCGTTGTATAGTTATAATTGACGATATAACAGATTCAGTTTCTAAATCAACAGGATGGTTATATTATATAGATCAAGGGGGATGGACTAGAACTTCTGATAAATACTTTATTGCTGGATTAAAATCTAATTTTATTCATGATAAGGATGGAAATTTAGTTTTTAGTACTTTTAATTCTGATGTTTCAGGGGTTACTGTTAATGGATTAAAGTTTTCAAAAGAAGCAGGAGAAGGTAGACATATTATTACCACAGTTGATTCAACTCCTGAAGATGAAAATGGAGATTCTGTTGATTTTACATCAAATGCATTTTCATTATCCAATAATGCTGTAATATTATTAAGTAATACTGGGTTAAATAATGATATTGTGTCAAGTCGCTCGATGCAATTTACTCATTTTAAAGTACCATCTGATACTAATAATACTTTAATAATGCGAGAATTATCAACTGATACGTTTTTAGGAGTAGGAGATTTTATTCATTTTGGATATTTTACTATTCAGCCATATTTTTGGTTTGAAGGAGAAACAAAAATTATTAATGGTATCACAGGATATTGGGAAGTTACTCATGTTGATTTTGAGCATACAAACGAACATGGTGATCATGCTAATACATTAACTCCGTCTATTTATACTATGGTTAAAAGAACACAAATTGGCACAGGAACAGATTTAGATGAATTAACTTTTGATGATGGGAATCCTGATGCTAATTTTGAATTTGAATTTGTTAGTAGTGGTAATGTTTCTAATCCATTGTTGTGGAGAACAGTTCAATCTAATCATCGAAAGAGCATAGAAGGAGGTCTTCAATATATACCAGATAATTTATATTTCGATGGGGCATATCGTATAAATGAAGTTATTGATAGTGTAACATTAGATATAGATAAAAATTTTGGAGAGGGTAGATATGGATATAATATGGATACAAATAAATTGTTTAAATATGCTAGATTGTATCAAGATTTTCATAACGTTTCGAATCCACATTCTACTGTTAAGAGTGTATTAACTGTGCCAAATGATTTTGAAGTATTTGGTAAAACAAATATGCAAAAATGGGATAGAAATCCAGTTTCTTCATCATTTTTTAATTTGTTAACTAAGGATATTGATTTTGGAGATCCCTCTATTAGAAAGAAAATATATAGAGTATACATATGTTATTCACAAAACAATCTTAGTGCTGGTATATTTCCTAGAGTAAGAGTATTTCTAATTGCAACTACTAAAGATGGAGTATTTAATGTGTTTCCTAATGTGGAGCAGTCTCAAAATTATGGATTGTTTTTTGATGAAGGATTATCAAGGCAAACATATAACGAAGAATGGGGAGCAGGATATATTGAAACATTAGATATAACTTCAGGAGAAACTTTTACTCAAGATTCATCAAAAGTTGCAACTATTGTATTTAATGATCCTGATAAACGATTAAATAATGCTTTGTCAATACAGGTTGGTTTTATAAATGCTGGGAAGTCTATTATTCCTCCTGATCCTGTTGTAATTCATCCTAATGATCATGCTCCTACACCTTATAATTTTGAAGTAAATGATATATCGATTGTATATAGGAATAAAAATGTTAGATAATAAAAATTTACAGAATAAACTTAATGTTTTAGATTCAAAAAAACAACCTAAAGTAACTGTAGGTAAATCAGTTCCTTCTAAAAGATTAGGGAATAATGGTTCTATGCATATAGGATTGATGGCAGATGGAGTAAAATTATTTGTTAAATATAATGGGGAATGGCATCAAACTTCATTAGATAGATTAAGTAAGATTAATCAAAAGAATAAAGGGCTAACTAATAAGTTTATTAATACCTTATTACTAAGATTTTTTGATGCTGATACTAGTCATTATGCTGGATTAAAAGCGCATAGTACTACTACTACATCTCAAGATTATGTATTGCCTGCTGCTCCGCCTGCAAGTGATAAAGTATTACAATCAGATTCTTCAGGTAATTTAACTTGGGAATCTTTACCAGTACC
>Ga0114905_1000136_pt1 | contig 53064 bp, 42 predicted proteins | sample MalvireepMed_b05_FD_83499 | JGI IMG/M metagenome (GOLD analysis project Ga0114905, IMG submission 83499) | Marine viral communities from the Global Malaspina Expedition - Malaspina viral metaG DeepMed_b05 | ecosystem: Environmental > Aquatic > Marine > Oceanic | place: Mediterranean Sea...
AATGTAGCAGCATGTGCTAACTCATGAACTAGGACAGTTAGAGCTTTATGATGCTGACCCTTTAATTCCTTGTCTACTGTTATCTCAACTCTGTCTCCAATCCGTTTTGACTCACCTCTTAAGGTTAGATGTTGATTAACTCCTTGCGTCAGCGTACCTTCATCAAAGTTTAATAAGTGAAGACTCATTGGATCATAAGTATACATTCTAAGAATTACAGCTCTTAATATTCTAGCACCTTTAGCATCTAAGAAATTGTCAGGCTTTTCTTTAGAGACAGTGAGATTATCTATTTGAGACCCCAGTCGTTCAAGATCTGGATTGCCATCCTTACCACCTTGTTCAAGAGCATAGGATCTTAAGTTTTCTGAAGTCCTACTAACTCTAACAACATCATTAGTATAGGTTTGAATATCTCCAAACCATTCTCTTTGTGGTTGATTGTAGTCTGAGGCTTGTTCTACTAAAGCAAAATCATAAGCTTGATTAGCTAAGAACTTAATTGTATCTTCGTTTACTTTATAAGTTTCTCCTTTGGGCGATTCAAAATTTCCATAAGAATCTACCAAAGCACTAAGATCAAGAGTCTGTTCATCAATAGATACTCCCTCTTCTCCTGTTCTTATCTCTTCCATAATTTTATTAACAAAGGCTTCTCTACTATTTTGTATAGTTGATTCTTGACTAATTTGATACGACCATAAAAATTCTCTAGCCATATCGCTAAGTGGATTCTTGTAATAAGCATGTTTATCATGTGCTACATTAACTATTGATCTGTATAAAGATGAAGCTGTATCATGGGCATTCTTAATAATCGTAGCAGCCTGTTTAGCAGGTAAAGCTTTTTTATTAAGAACAACTTCTATCATTTCTTTTGTTAAGACACTATCTCCTATATCTACCATAGCACTTAATAAGATCAGTTCAGTCCGTCTTGCATCATGATGGGGTTCTCTTCTTACATCTACTATTAACTTTTCTATCTTAGCAAGACCATCTTCTGCTATATGGCTAACATTATTTCTTCTGATTCTATTTAGTACATTTTGGATAGGAGCGATATACATTTCAGTTACAACATGGCTCATACCTTCTACGGGAGAAGATCTGTAAGCATCGAGATCAACGACTTCAATAGGAACTCCGTCAATCTTATTATGAACATTGGTTACAGTAGGTAGTGCAGCATTTGGATCTATAGCTCTAGCTATCATTTCCATAGCTTCTGATGAAAGAACAGTTTCTCTAGTTCTAGCTTCTTCTGTACGACCCAATGCTTCTTCAGCATAATCAGAAGGTAATTTAGCTCTAACCCATTTTGACTTAGAAGCATCGCTCATTTTAGTATTAATGTTCTTATTAGACTGCATACCTAGATTAATAGTTGCTAGATCTTTTTGATTCTCTAGTAGAGCCATCATTCCTATAGCTGCATCAAATGTTAGAGCAAGCTTTACGTTCTGTCCTATAACAGCTCTAGGTGCAACAGTCTGGAAACCAAAACCTACATTACTAAATGAATGTCGTAGACCTTGGGTTACGTCTACTTCAACACCATCGTTTCTTCGGATAACTCTAACTTGATCTAGCATAATATTAATTTGCTGTACATCATCTTTTGAGGAAATAGTTTTAATCATTTCTTGAGGAATTAAGAATTCAATATTTAGTCCACCATGTTCCATCTCTGCTTTCAAGAAAGCTAGATCAACTAATTGCTGTTGCTCTTCTACAGATATCTCAACATCCCAAGCATTAGGATTACCAGCAAATTCTCTTAGATGAGTAAAGTCATCATTTGTTAAAATAATTTCTTGAATATAGTTATCATAGAGCATAGCTAACATAAATCTATTAAAGTCATGCGATTGAATTGGAGCAGATACTAGATGAAGATCAGTCATCACAAAGACATCTGGATTGTCGGTAATATTTTCTCCAGTTAAAGTCATACCTTCTCTAGCTACTAAACCATATTCTAGTTGTTCGTGAATAAGAGTAGGATCTAGAATATATCCTGTAGGATTAGTTTCAGATAAAGGATTTGTAAGTAGATCTTCCATGATCAAAGTTTTGTCGTTTGCTAATAATCTTTTCTCTATAGTTCTTAAACCTTCGACAGTAGATAGAGGCCTACCTTTAGGAGACCATACCTGTCCTTTGACTACAGCTCTCTTAATATCTCTAGAGAGATAAGTCAAGTTATGTAGTTCAAGTAAGTAATTAATTCTTTCTGAAATTATTTCTGCTTCCGCTGCCTCAGGAGTTAGAGATCGGTTCAGTCTTCTAATATTCTTTCTTCTGATATTCTCTGAGTTCATAATGTTAACAAAGTAAGGTAGAGTTGTGGGATCCTTTTCTATAGTCTCTAGATATCCTCTAGAATCTGCCCACCTAAATAATTGACCCATCAGTTGTCCAGCTTTTATACCTGCTTCATTATCCATTCTTATGTTTTGAAGATAAGATGTTGCAATAGGTAATGGCTTAGGAAGTGATTCTCGTTTCCAAGGTTGTGTATATCCAAAGTGATGTCTAGGAATAAATGCATCTTCATTATTTTCAAAAGTCATCTCTTCAGCTAACATATGTGGACCAAGAATTTCTTTTTGCTGTCGTTGCATTTCCAGTTTTTGTAAGAAGAACATACCCTTGTCATGGAATGAAACCTGCTTATATTTAGGCTGCATTGATAGAGGACCCAAAAGATTTCCTGTATGTTTACTTAAAGCTTTCTTGCCCTCATGTACTGTAGTTTTAGGATACTCCATCTTAGTAAAGGTACTAAGAGAAACGCCTAAAGCTCTTGCTACACCAGGATTAACAATTCGACCAGTCTTAGCTTTCAGACCAAGAAGAGTCATCCACCGAGAATCTCTGCTTCCTTTATTAAGCCAATCTTCTTCTTGTGCCATTTCACTCTTCAGAGTCTTTTCTCTACGCCTAGTGTGAAGATACATATCCTTTAACCATTCTTGTTCCAATTGTCCTTCGACATCCTCAGCAGTATAATCAGTAAGAGGCGGTTTATCATAAGAAGAATATTGAATTAACATATTCTTTAGCATCAAGTCTTCGATTAATTGATCAAATTGTTCTTTAGTATACTTAGGTTTTCCTGATGCATCATTTCCAAAGTATGGATTATTTACTATATCCGACATACCTAAGGCATCAAGGTTATCAGAGTTCTGTTCCATATACTCTGCAAGAATAAGTTGCTTTTCTTCTAGGGTTAATTCGTCTACAGTTTTTCTTAGCTTCTTAGCTTCTATATGAAAGATAGAATCTTTGGTTGCTACTTCAGGATCAATCATATCAGGATTCTTAGCAATGCGTTCCCAGAAAGCTCCTTGTGTATTCATACCATGTCCAGCAGCTCGATCAGTAACTCGATAGCTTCCTACTGTTGGCAGGGCTGTATGGTACAATAAGAAGTTACCAAGACCTAAGAAATCTCTAGAATCAAAGTCTTGAATACCCATATATTCTGAGATTCTTTTCATACGTTCAATGTTTAGTTTATGGGCTGTTCTATTCTTTATATTCAGGCCTTTAAAGTATCCCAGACTTTTGTATAATTTTCTTGGACCTTCTCCAGCTTCGCCATCAACATTGCCATACATGATCATCTCTAATTCTTTCCACTCTTTAGATCCTGGAATTAGCTGAAATCCATCTGGAAGATCATCTAGATATTTTCTTGCTTTCTTTAGTCGAGGCTCATACATTTTAGCTACTGCTTTTCTGTTTTTCTCCCAAGCCTTCTCGTTACCCTCAGCTCGACCATAGACTTTATCAGTCATATCATCCATAACAGATTCCCAAGAATCTTTAATTGTACTTACTTTATATAGAGGATGTGATTCAGAGAGTCCAGTCTTTTCTCCATTAGACCAGATACGAACCTTGTCAACCCAATTGCGAACCATTGTTTCTACAGCCGATGTTCCTCTGATATCCATTCTCAATAAGTTTATTGCAGCACTTTTAGTACCTTTCATCATACCCATAGCAGCATCTAAAGTAATGCCTTCTTTAACCATAGGTATAGCTGTATTCATTAGATCTTGAGTAAACATGATAGAATGATGGTTAACTATTTCCTTAAACATTTGTTCACCAATAGCTACAACTTCAGCCTCAGAAAAATTAACCCCAAATTGATCTTCTAATTCAAGCAGAGCTTGGACTCCTTTTGGAGCACTTACTTGTCCTTTAAAATCCCTAAAATCACTAGGTCTAAACTCAGTCATAAAGGAATTCATGCCACCTTGATATAGTCTACGCATAACAGGCACTTTAAAGAACTCTCTAACAGCTTTGAATTGAGCTACTTTCTTCAAGCTCTCTTCATCACCTAACTCATTTAGCCTATCAACTTCTGCTCCCCATTCTTCCATTGTCATAAACTCGTTACTATTTTCTCTTCTCAGTATTCTGAAGACATTGTTAAATTTTGAGAGAAGACCTCCAGCTGTATCTTTTGCATCTAATCCCTGTCTATATGTAGCATCAATCTGAGCAGCGATAAAAGATCCTGAAGCACGATAGAAGTCTAGTTCTACACCGCCATACTGGTCAGCAATAGTTCCTTTAATTAATCCGTCTATAACTTCATCTATATTATGAGTAACGCCATCGACATCTAGACTGATTCCTTCACCAATGCCTGCCATAGCTAGAAGTTTAATTTCCATAAGACCACTAAAGCTTCTATCTTTATAATGTTCTGGAGCATAGAGATCTCCTATAGGTTTACCAGACTCTATATGCTGAGCTACAATTCTAGCTGCATGAATAATAGATGCTTTTGTTAAACCCTTGAATCCACTCCATGAAGATTCCAAAGCCATAATCTCACCGATCTTTCCAAAGGGAACTATAAGTGAAGAGCCGGCAGAAACACCAGGATGGTTAATTCTATACTCTGCAGCAAAGTCTACCCTATCAGTTTTAGCTGCTGTCATCTCGTCATGGATATGTCCTATACCAATCATTGGCATTTCGAGCATAGTTTCTCTATAGAATTGCTTTAATTCCTCCCATCCTATAACTCTTTCATGGAGAGCAGTTCCTACTACTGTAGGTAATATAGCCATATGTAAATCTTCTCCAACCTTATCAGGGAACAGAACCTTACTCTTCTTCTCAATCCAAGCATATAGCTTTCTTCTTTTGGCGGGAGTTAACTTCTCATCCACTACAGCTTGAACTCTTTTTCTCCATTTATAGTTTTGATAATTTCTAAATAGATCTCTTGGACTTATAGGAGCAGCTCTATTAGATTGATTATCCATTGGAAGAGTAACTTGAAGAGAGGGATGTTGGTTAGCTTCATACTCATCAATATCTCTTTTAAGTGCTTCATCAGGATCCATCATGTATAGTGGAGACTTAGTAACTAATTCTTTTCCAGTAATCATATCTACTAAAGCTTTGCCTACTTCATCTGCAGATTGCCAATCACGTTTACCGTTACCCATATCGGATATATGAAACTCTTCGTCAGGAGAAAAGTCATTAATTTTTCTTTCAAGTTCATTATAGATTGTTTTTATAACATAGGTAGTTTTATCAAGTCCTTTGTATTCAGATTCGGTAGTTAAGAAGGTAGGATATATCTCTTGTATATTTCTTATAGTTTTCTCTACCCCTTGGTCTTCTATAATAAGAGCTATTCTTTTTTCCATAGCTTCTCTTACTTTGCCTAACCACTGTGATTCTGTAACTCTATTTTCTTCCCCCTTTTTAACAAGTCTTGTAGGAAAGCCATCTTCGTCTCTTGCAAGTACAAATCCAAAGTCTTGAAATAGTCTGGTATTAAGTACCTTCTGTGCTTGTTCAAGTCTAGTTATAACTCTGGTACTATTGATTAAGTTATAGATACTGTCCTTACCACCTTCATCTGTTAGATCAGTTACAATATCATCCATGCCTTTTCTAGCAAGAGCTTCTGACCACTTACCTAGACCTACATGTGTTCTAAGCATAGCAATTTTAGTGGTTTGGATAACACCTTTTAAGTCAAACTTAATTCTATCCATAGCTAACCATAATTCTCCAGGAGTCATATCTTCGTGTAGGTTTCCCTCCCATATAATGTGTTTCTTGAAGAAACTGAATAGTCCGATGCCAGCCTTACCTCCTACTTTATCAAAGTAAACAGGCATTACAGCATTGACTAAACCTGCTGGAATATTATTTTTATACCGTGATTTAAATAGTTTTAACTGTGCATAAAAGTCTTCTAACTCTCCTGCTTCAACATACAAGTCTCGCGTTGCTTGTTCAGCATCTGATAGACCAATATCTGTTTCATCTAAATACTCATCTATAGTCTGTTCAACATCAAAGATATAGTCTTCATCTACATCATGAGCAAAGGCTGCATCTAAGGAGGAGAAGCTATCAAGAGACATCATGTGTCTACTCATTCCTATTTGAAGTTTGTTTGCATATTTTCTAACTTCCTCGCTAGCTTCTTCAAATATCGTTCTAGCTTCAGTTATAGTATATTCTTTTTCTTTGTAAAGTTCTATATTATCTGGATGTACAGATTTTCTTAATACTCTTGACCAGTACGTAGAAGTTTTTGGAATTAATCCTCTTATCTCATTGAACTTCAAGGTTGACCTTCCTTGTTCTGTAGCTGTCTTTACTAAACCATTAAAGATTTCTGCTCGCTGATTAAGACCAGTCTTAATAGTCTTTCTCTGTTTAACAACTTGTCTAAGTTTTTCCATTGTAATAAATAAGGATCTATTATGCTTAGTTTCTACTTGCCAATTCTTAGCTAGAGCAACATTATAAGCATTCCATGCTTTCTCTTCTTCTGCTTTTAACTCAGCCAAAGCTTTTCCTTCTTGAGAATTCTCAATTTTAGATTCTATATGGGGAGCTAAGCTTTCCTGAATAAAGGTTCCTATCTCGGCTAAGTCTTTCAGATTAAGTTTAGCTCCTGGTTTATTTAAGAAGTTACTTAACAGATTCTTAATTCTAGTAGACTGCCTTCCACGAGGACGATAGATTCCATAATCAATTTTCGGCCCAATATCTGGAATGTTATCTATTAACTCTTGAATATTTTTTCTACCTTCAGCTGTTAGACCTGATGAGTTTACTTCACCCTTATCAGCAAAGAGATCTGAATTTTCATTAATTGCAACTTGCAATTCGTGCAAAGCAACAGGTATAATAGCGAATCTAAGCTTATAAAGATCTTTATTAGCTTCTCGTAGTACTTCTTCAGCTTTCTCTAAACGCCTTCGTAGAGCTAGTACGACATCGAGATCAGCTATGATAGAAGGATCTCCACCTCTACGCTCAATAGCATCTCGTTCTTGTTTAATAAAAGTATCTAAACTTTCAGTTAGATCTCTCTTTAGTGCTGTTACTTTAGCCATTTCTTTAACAAGATCTTCTTCAGTAATTCTATCTTGCTGATCTTGAGCTTCTCTAATCTTAGCCTGAAGTTCATTCTCTTGCTTGATAAGTCCAGAGAGCTTACTCTCTGCTTCTTGTTTATCTGTCATACTTTCTATCTCAGGATCGAGAGATACATCACCATCCCTGTTAGCTTCCATCTCTGATTGATCTACTGTTATAGGCCCAACAAAGTTAGGATCAACTCCTGGAGGAGGATTCTGAGCATTGAAAGTATCTAGATCTTTACTTGCTTCATCCCTTCGTGCTTGTGCGTCTAAAGCTTCTTGAGTAGGAGGTCCAATAAATTCAGCAGCAGACTTAACTTCTTCATCCAGATTCTTTACTTCTTCCTGTAAGCTAGACCGTTTCTTCTCAGTATTAGCAGCCATTTTAGCTGTACTGATTTGATCTCTAGTTGGTTGCCCAAGGCTTTCTCTAACTGTATCTATAGATGATCGTAACTGTTCTTGAGCTCCTTCTTTGTCTACTCTATATTGCTCTTCAAGTGCTTGTACAGCTTCAGCTAGTTCTAGCTGCATATCTACTGCAGCCTGTACTTTGTCATCTGTAGAAGTGTCAGCCCATTGCTTATCCTTATTAACCTTTTGTTTCTTCCACCAATCCTGTATAGCTTGTTGTGTAACAGGATCAAAGACTTGTAGATAATCTCCTGTTTGTTCTACATGATCTATATACTCTTCAAGACCTAAGTTCTTTCTATTATCAGCGTTATAAAGTTTTCTAGATTTATCTAATTGTAAACGCATTCTTAGTAAAGCTCGCATCTCATAAATGCCACCAGGTTCTTTAGTTGAGAATCCATAGGTTGCTTCATAATCAGAAATCATTTTATCAGCTATTTCAATATCAGACATTGGTCCATCTAAACCATCTACTACATTATTAAGAACCTGCTCTATTCTTTCTTCAAATGTTGTAGCATCGGTTTGTTGTTCATTCAATTGTAATAGAGCTACAGCAGAGTTAAAAGCATGGTATTCATCCATGTTGGTATTATGGAAATCCTGACCTGTTGCTGTAGCAAACTGCTGTCTCATCTTGCCAAGTCTTTTCAGTTCTATATTAGCTTCTCCAGCCATCTGCTTACTGACAAAAGACTTCTGAATAAGATCATATGTTCGTGTACCTACTGCTGATCTCGCCATAGTCTGGGGGATATTGCCCATTACAACTCCACCAATATCTCCTGGTATTCTCATTGCAAGACCCATAGTAGGATTTATAACTGGAGAAAATATAGCTTCCCAATACGCTTCTGTCCAAATTTCACTAGCACTAAACTCTTCTCTTTTTCCGTACTTAATTTGCCTAGACTGGTTAAAGTACTCAGCAAGACCACCAGTAAATAAACCTTCACCAGCATCTGCTGTTCTATTCGCTAAGAATCTGCCTATTCCTTTATGTTGAACGTTTTTAAATACATATTTATTCATTAGATGTGGGCCTATGTTTTCAGGTAGCCACATAACTGCAGCTCTAGAACCATGAACAACACTAGATAGCTTAGTGATTCTATTAACAGATTTCTCCCACTTACTTAAGGAGTGGAATTTTTGACCTATCCTAGCAGCTATCAAAGCACTACCAACAGAACCTGCGGTAACTACATTCAACGCTGCTCCTATGCCCAAAGATACAACCATATCAGGATCATTAAGAATACCAGCAACAACAAAGTTTTTACCCTTTAGATAATTACGTTCCCAGAATCCTGTATTCTTCTCTAAGTATTCCATAGAAGAAGCAAAGGCTCTATTCTGTACTGCAGTATTTAGTTTCCACCAAAACATATAAGGATTGTTTGCATCTTTAACTACTTCTTGAATACCTTCTTCACCACCTAATACCTGTCTATATTTTTCATAAGACTCTGGACTTCTATCTGCAAGCAGTGCTATAGCTTCTGCTACTGACCATCCTAGTGGGGCTTCCTTTATTAATAACTCATCAGGAGCATCATACCATTGTTCAACAAAAGGTATAGCTTTTCCTCCCTGAAAGGCAGCAGCTATATTTACTTTACTAGTATTTAAAAAGTCCGTAATTAAAAACTCAGCATCTTCATCAAACTCCATCATAGTTCCTACGAAAGCATCTTTATCTCTACCTCTTGATAAGTTTTGTGCATCTGAAACTTGGCTAGCTGCATTTCGAGCAAAGATACCTGCAGTATAACTGGCTGACATACTCTCAAATAGAGCACTCTCAGCATCCATCTGACCAAACATCCATTCATTTGTATCAGGATCGAAAAAGTGTTGAGCTCTACCATATTCGTTGATGTCAAGACCAGTGACTTCCATATTCTTAACACTATCCCATTGTCTTTTCCGTTCCTCATCTAAGACATTTTGTAACTCAGGAGCTCCTACTGTCATAGACATTGGATTTAGTTCCCAAAGATCAGTTCTCGGCATTAATCATTTCCTTTTCTCTTATTAGATCCTCTATATATCCGTCTGGTAATGTCCAGTCCATACTGTCCATCATCCTACTAAAGCTACTTAGAGAATGTCTTCTATCTAAATTCGCTTGTCTTAAAATATCACCCTCAATTTCTTGTTTTTGTCTCTTGTTTAACGTAGCCCATCTTTCATTGCTTCTAACTCTCTGTAATTCTGAATCTCTCATATCGTCTATCCACTGCTGATCTCTAACATACTCCACCGCTAAGGCTTCTGGAGAGGCTGGTATATCTTTTACAAATGCTTCAGCATGTCCCTCTCCTCCAAATTGGGATGCAGGAAAGTATGATCGGTGTATTTGTTGTTGAGGATCTGCCCAGTCTTTACCTAGATCATATTTAGTTTTTACTGGTCTTTCACCAGTCCACATATTATGCCCTGTCCTATTTCTCTTAAACTTTTCACTAACAGTTCCTTGGATAGGAGTCTTATATTTATCTCCACCTGGAGCAGTACCTAGTTTTAACCATTTCCTAGTCGGAATGCCATTTGGACCAGGAACTTCTTTTCCACCTATAAACATCATAAGAACATCTTTGCGCTGATTGGTAACAGGATCTGTGATAGTATCCCATTCCACTTTAAAGTCTATAAAAGGAAATACATATAAATCTTCATCAGCATACTTCCAATCGGTTTTACCAGTACCTACATATCTATTCATTAAGGCTTCTTTAGAAGTTAGTGCTTTTAACTTTCTTTTGTTTGTCCTATAAGTCTGCGTTTCAGCAAGATATAAAGTGGGCTCGAAAGCACCATACATGGCAATATCCCAACTCGTATCATCTCTATGCTTTTCTTCATGAGCATTTATCTCTTTCTGTATTCTTATTATCTCTTTATTATCTTCCAGAGCTACAGTTACAGGTATAGGGAAAAGGTCTTCAATCCCCCATCCTATTTCATCTAAGATTGGTGAGTATAGTTGGACTTGACCATCAACTGTTCTAGTCTCTGAATTTACCATAACCCAATCAAAGAATGCGTTTCCTATCATATCTTTATTAGAAAATTTTCCAACCAGCGCATCATTGAGCTGACCACTAGGATCATCTAGCTGTTGTTCTTGCATAAGCATAAACAGATCCTCTAATACACCCGCTGTTCCTAGATTTCCAATAGAATCTAAAGATTCAAATCCTGTATTAAATTGGATTGTACTAGCATTGTGAGCCATCCCTGTTAGATTATTTACGAGTTGCTCTCCTATTGCTAGACTTTCCTGTCCAGAGTGTTTTCCATAATTAAAGTTATTATAAAGTGTTACTCCATCTTTAGTAAACTGAACTCGTTCTCTAATAATGGGTTTAAGAGAATCAGGTATATTGACTGTTTCAATTCTAGAGTCTCCAAAACTCCATGGTCGGTTTTCTGGCGCTACAGTTGTCGAAAGATTATACAAACGACTCCAGAATCCAATATCATTATCTACTGCAGCTGTAGCATTTCCGAAGTTAGTACTGAAATATCCACCTTCTCCTGTAAGGTTATCTCTTCTAGTAGCTCCGCCCGAATGATCTAACATCACCTGAACATAATCATTAGGAATGGGTCGTCCATTGATAAGTTTGATTCCACTATTAGCAGGTGCTGAGGTAACTATCTTAAGAAGACTACCAAATGGAATTAGATCTCCCTTATTCTGACTTGCATAAGATCCAATTATATGTTGCATCATTAACTCATTACCCGTTTGTCGGCCCCAGTCATCCAGGATAGACAACTGTACTAACTCAGGATACTGTGTAGCCATGCTCATATATTCTTGATACTGTCCTTGATCTATTAAGTGACGGTTGTTCTCCATAAAGTTTATTAGGCTATTTGGATCCATTAGGTCTAACCATCTATGATATGGTCTCATGTCGTTTATGTATTTCTCTTCGCTAAATTCTTCACTAGTGGCATCAATATATTTCATATTAGCTTCAATCAAGGTCTTTGGAAGATCGGGAAGACTTTCTAATCTCTGCTTTGCTTCATCAGTAAAATTTGATGAATCATATTGCTCTGTTGCAATAGCTATAAAGTTATCTCTATTGATATTAGAATTTCTAGTATCGCCAAACACTTCAGCTAATAACTCAGGAGAATATAATGTTTCATATATTGCTAACTCCCTCTCGTCCATTTCTTCTAGATTAGGTGATATTACTTCACCAGTCTTGTTATCATAAAGTTCTTTTAAGGCAAATGTAGCCCAAGTAGATAGCATAGAAGATCCTGTTTTTAAACCTTGTGCATTAAATTCATTTGCTTCTAAAGTACCAAGCCATCCTTGAAGGGCTATATAGCTCTGTTCTGTGAGCCCTAGCATGTTCATTACTACATTATGAGATACTCCAGTACTTGCATCTCCAGCTGCATTTATTAATTCATTTATACTATAGAGAGACGAATAATATCTATTGTGTAAATCTCTTTGGGTAATAGCATTTTCAATTGTTTCACCCTTACGACCGCCTACACTTATTACAACATCCATAAGAGTTTTTCCCATAACTTCTAAAGCAGGATGCATACCTTCCGCAGGAGCCCAATCTTTTCTTCGTTTGGCAGTACTAAGTATAAGTGCTGTTCCATAGTGCGGAATAAATAAACTCCTAGTATTTAGTTCTCCAGTTCCGTTTGGAGCATTATCTATAAATATATTGCCAACAGCATTATTGGCTAAACCCATCATCTCTTCTTCAGATAACTCGGAGAATGCTGGAATGTTTCTAGTATAATGTCTAAAGTCTTTGGCAAAATCTTGGGTAACAATATAGCGTTGGCCTTCTAGTAAATCTCTTGCCTCATCTGGATTTGCCCTATGATTCTTATCGCGGATCAAGTAGTTATTAGGACTAACACTATTCTTAACTGGACCTATGTTTCCATCATCATTCAGTACTCTTTGAAAATGAAGAAACTCTGTCATATCTGACTCAATTCCAGCATTAACACTTTTCTTACCCATGAATTGCTTAGCGTTTTTCATCACAGAATTATAAATCTCTAAACCTCTTACGACTTCACCATGAGTATATTGCCCAGTTTTACTGCCCTGTGCCATAAGTCCACCAACATAAGCGTTCATATCTTCTATACTTTTTAACTCATGATTAACATTTTCTCTCATCATATCTAGAGCAAAGTTCTCTAGACTTCGTACAGGATCAGCTCTCTCTTCGTGTAGAACTATCAAAGATGTATTAATATCATCTATCATATTCATTAAGCTGGCCATTATTTCAGTACTATTAGATCCTATATCTCTAAAGGCAAACTTTAATAACTCTTCAGTAGAGTTTTCTGTTCCCCACTCTGTTGATCGTTGAGTTGAACTATCTAGTCTAGTAGTAATAATATCTAAATTAGAAATAATATCTTTTAGTAATATACCTTGTTCTTGGCTAGAAAGATCTGGTGCCTTTACTAGCATCTGTACGAGTTGTTTAGTTGATCCAATTATATAAGGATCGGTCTGCCTATATAATCCTTCAGAATAAGTTTTATTAGCCATGGTAGAGATTTCATTTTTGATATTGAAAAACCTATTCTGAGACTTTCTAATCTCATCAATAGGTTCTTTAATTTCTTTATACTTTTGCTGGTTTAGGGGTTCAAAGTAGTAAGCATCGTATGCTCCTTTTGGAATACTACCAGTATTTTCTATAACATCTTTAGCCAAATTATTTTCAATTGTATCTTGATTGTCTTTATTAATTATATCAATCTTTTCTACAGGATCTTCTACTTTGTGTATAGATGGTTTAGGTTCTTTCTCAAGTCCAAGATGAGCAAGTTCGTTTCTAATTCTATCGCTTTCTATATTAATATAATTGTAAATACTTAGGCTATAACCCTGTCTCCATTTCTTAATATTATCAGACATGGTGTGTATTTTATTATAAAGGCCATCAAGTTTTTCTTTAGTATAGGAAAAATCTTGATCTGTCATAGGATCAATTCCACTCTTCTTAAGTAGGTCTTTTTGGTTTATTAAGTCTTGTTCTAGCTTATGAGATTCTTTTATATATCCTATTAAATATTCGTACCCCGATGTATTAACACCTGTCCCTGCCTTACTAAACAAACTTGCGGGGCCTCCCCTCATCCATGCTCGTTGATAACTATAGTCAGGTCGTTCTTTCTTCTCTTCCACCCCATCCCAACCTACTCCCGAAACAGCCCAATCGCCCACAGATTCTATAGCATCTCCTATATCACCCAGTTCAGGTTCAACCGATACATCTCCTATTCCAGGAGAGACTCCAAACCTTTCTTGAAACTTAGAATCTAATTCTGTACCAAATGTACCAATCCTAGCAAAAGCACTTGGTATTTTTTTAATATGTTCCCAGAGACTAGTTCCTTTTTTACCTAAATAGCTACCACTCCAGTCTTCCTTAAGCTGATCGAAACCATATCCAGTAGGTTCTCTGTATTCTCCTGAAGATCTTTCTAGGTTGGAGGGCTCAGATGTTGCCTGTTCTAGTATATCTTTAGCCGAGGAAAAGGGGAGCTTGTCAATAAGATCTGGTTCAAACAATACACCCGTCCATGGTCGTCGTGAATCATCACGAGTTACTGTGTGATGTTTAGAAACAAAGGGGTTATATCTCTTCCAAATACCTGATTTATCTTGGATTTTGGGACTGGTTAAATAAGGACGATCTGGCTTAGTAATATGTTTCCAAGAAGCAGGTATCTCAGGATCATCTTTATCTATTAAGTGTTCTTCTAACCCGTCTACAATCTTCCAGCCAGTTGGAGTTTGTATTCTCTCTAAAAGAGGATCGTTGTCTATAGACAAATACCAGTCTGAAGCTTGTTGATTAGGTCCTATCATATTTATCTCCTATTAGCAAAGATAATGTGGTTATACATTGAACTTTGTCTTCTCATCTTTTCTATTAGATCTCGATCTTCTAAAGTATTATACATATTTCCATGTTCATCTATACGATATGGAGTGAAGAACATTTTTTCATCTTCCTCAAAATCGGATATCTCCCAATTAAATTGGTTCCCGTATCCTAATCTTTTGGACTGCTGATTAAGTATAGCTTCTGCGTCTGAACCCAAGTTTGTTAACCGAGTAACTTTGGTTGCTGTACTATTTATTTCTAACTCCCTTAGGTTCTCATACTCATGTTTCTGCTTTGCTATATCTATACTTTTACTTTTCATATCTAATTTTTTTAAGCCAAGGAAGTCTAAATTTTCTAAGCCCATTACAATATCTTCAAATAGATTTGCATGATTGTCTTCAAAAGTTTGTTGAGCATATACAACTCTACCTGCCTGACCAATGTCTTTGGTAGGATCATCTTTTATTGTTAAGTCTACCATTGATCCTTGAATTCTAGTGGGATTATCTCCGTTGGACATCTGTTAACCTTTCTGCTATAGTAGTTTTAATTCGATCTTTATGAATACCCATACTAATAACAATATCGTTTATTGTATGAATAGCTCCCTCTTTAATTTCTCGGTCTATAATAGACTCTATACCCTGATTGACAATAGATACGGTATCTGCTTTCTGAGCCATAGCATAATCAATTAATACATTAGTTTGTATATCCTGAGGTAGTTTGTTTAAATTATAGAACATAGATTCTGTAGCCTCATGTTCTGATTCTGCAGTTTTCTGTCTAGCAGAATCCAGAATTGGTTTTAAGTGAGTTCTAATTATAGGAGCGAGATCCATTTGCATAATAAACTCATCTTCAATATTTTTATTTGAGGGTACTAAGTAGGCAGGTTGTCTTGTTCCTTCGGGCCCTGGAATTGTAGCTGTACCATCAACATACTTTATATCTTTATCAAATCCCAAGCCATATGCTTTAAGTAAATCTTGAACATGAGATTCTAAACTCTTGTTTGGATCTAATGAAACAAAAGAAAATTTTCTGTTAAGAAGATTACCAAATTCTAGATACTGAACAACTCTATTAGCTTGTTTCTGTTTAGCATTAATTAAATCTGCATTAACATTAAAGAATCTTTCCATATCTGGCAGCATATCTGCTGGTAGCTTTGGTAAGACATCTCTAAGATATCCTTCTCTTTCTTCTGCGTTCTGATAGCCAGCTATCTTAGTTTCAAAGTCTTTTCGTATCTGTTTATAAGCATGCTTTTTCCCCATGGGATGTAGGTTTTCTAAAACTTCATAGTAAATATCTTTAGTATGTTCATTAACTAGAATGTCTTCTCTTAGAAATCTTAGGTATCTATCTTGAGGATGCATTCCTTTTGTCTCAAGTAAGACCTTTTGCATTCGATCAATTTCTCTTTTTCCTACTAGGGAAGGAACATTGAACTTATCTATATCTGCACCTTTAGATTTAACTACAGAATTTAAGACCTCTATTTGTTTTAGTTTATTATCCATAGAGAGAAGTCTCCCACCATCTATTCTCATTCTGTTTATTAGGATCCATTAGATCATTATAATATTCCCACATAGTTTGATCTATTTTCTTTTGTCCCTCTAACATTTTATTTTCTTGATATGCTGTATAGGTTCCTATGCCTGTTTTGATAAGACCAGTAGTTAGGGCACTCTTATAAGCAGAATCTGGGTCTGTGAAATTAGCTGCAGGTATAAAGGTATCATGTTTAGCATATCCAAAGTTTCTATTAGAAAGCATCCTGTCTCGCTTTCGTTCAGTATCTCTCATTTGATTACCATGGGTAATTGCTCTTGCCTCAAAGACTCTTCTATCTAAGTCTTGTTGCTGTCTCATAAGAGCCTTGGCAGTTCCCCCTTTAATATTTCTATGGCTTAGTGTCGATTGTAAAGCATCATAGCTTTGTTTTGATTTTCTAGATAGATGTCCTGTGTCATTATTGTAGTTATATCTAAGATAAACTTGTTCTTCTGCCATTCCAGTCCAAGCAGCTTCAGAGATAAGCTGGTTCTGCATCCACTGTGCAGCGTTAGCTTCGGATTTATCTCTGTTAGATTGATCTGTCTGCATTGACTGGACATGATTAGCCCAGTTCTGTTGGGTCATCTGTTGAGCAGCTTGGTTTCCTGCTGCTTGAGCACCCATAAGGGCTTGCATGCCCATCATTGCACCTTGCATCATCCACGGCATAAACTATCCTCCTATTTATTCTTCCAAAATCTTGGTTCGGTCCACTTACAGTTTCTTTGTCTAGGTTTTTGTCCTGTTACAGCATTCTGTAGACGTTCTGAGAACAATCCCATTCGTCTATCATCATTAATCCAAGACTTAATTACATCTTCCCCCTCTTTAGCTACTCTCTTAGATATAATTTTATCTACAGATATAGATAAGGAGTCTTCCCAATAAGAAATAGCTGATGCTAGAGCATCTACCCTATCATCTTTATTAAGTGCACCCTTTTTATCGAATAATCTTGTAATTTGTTTTTGTGTTTCTTCATGAGAGATAGCACGTTTATCAAAAACTATTCTATGCTGTGTAATTGCAGGTTCTAATGCAGCTAGCATACGAGTTTCTTTCCTGCCCGTTACTTTAAAATCTTCAATCCCTATATTAGAAGACATTTTCTTTAGCACAGGTATTAAAAGCTGACAGTACATAGCATCTCCAAAGTTAGATTCAACTCTAATAAGCTTTACATTGTACTGAATAGCTAGTCTAACTATCTTCTTCAATATAGGCTCCTCATATCCCCCTGGGTAGCCTATAAGATCATGGATGTATACAAACCCATTACATAACGAAGCCACGCACACGGCAGTCTCGTCGCTCCCACGGCCTGATGGGTCTACTGTCATAATAGTTTGAGTATAAGGGACGAATTTATCAGAAACCCACATGGGTTCATAGATAATATCACCTGTTAATCCAAAACTGGGTATCCTTTTCATAGGATTAGAGTTTCCCCATACTATTTTCTCAGGACAAATGTCAGGATGGACATCTATGACCAGTAAATCGGCCAATCTTAGTGGATATTTCTCAAAATCTGCTAAACTTGTGTCTAGTTTATAGTGTAAAGCAAATAGCTTTGGTCCAATTTTAGCCATTCTCTCTAATAACACATCCATAGGGAATCTTTCAGGTTGAGTAGGCTGTCCTTCCTCTATTCCTAACTGTAATATCCATTCACTAACAGAGTCTATCTCTGATAGGTTATTCCTATCTGGCATAACAGCAGGGAATTTAGTAACTGGGTATCCAGTAGCAAGCTGGCTATATATACTATCTTTAATCTGAGGAGTACCTAAGAATATAACTCGACCACCTACATTTCGTATTTGTTCAAACTCAGATACCTTATTTAGCAGTTTCTCCCTGGCATTAGCTGTCTCACAGTTACCTTCTATCTCGATATCATCCCCAATTACATACTCAGCATGGCTACCAGTAATTTGAGAACTAATACCTCTAGCAAAACAAGACTTATCCTGTCCTATCTTAGTCCTACATTCTACATCAAAGGCAAAAGCATTATCTGTAGTATGATCGCCAGGTTTAAGGTGTTCGCAATAGGGAACAAGATCTAAGATCTTTCTAGTCATAGAGATAAACTCTGTTGCTTTGTTTCCTGTAGCAGATACAACCATTATAGTAGTATTAGGATCCTTAAGAAGAAACCAAGAGGCTAAGCAGGCAGTAATGACAGACTTTCCAAATCCACGACCAGCTTGTAATTGCATATCGACTGGTCCGTTCTGTAAAACATCTGCCATAGCGTACTGTGCGCCTGTAGGCTCTCCTAATCCTAGGTATTTAAAACATGCCCATAGATGATTACGAAAATCATCAAGCATTTCTTGAGGTATATCCATCTTCTTTATTAAATATTACCAACTTCAGCATCATGGCCCTTAGTACCATATTCGTCAGCTAATACTTCTTCTTTGTTTGCTTTTTTACTGGCTTTCTTTTTGCTGGTTTTCTTTTTTGTAACTTTTGCGACTGCTTCTTCTTGTACTGCATTCAGTTCTCCTGTATAGATAGGGCTACGCCTTCCTAGTTTTTCATCATTATTCTTTGGTGATGTATTATCTGGTCCACTCTTCATGTTCCTGTCTCCTTCTTAAATGGTATAGCAGCACTCAATCGACTTTCTAGAAAATCCATAGTCTCCTGAGGTATACTATCTTCTGACTCTTTATTATCATTTAGTACACCGCGTACTACTTGATATAATCCAGGCGTACACTTGTCTGGATCTTGTAAATCTAATAACATACAGTCAACTAACAGTTGCTGTAGTAGTTTTTGTTTATCTGTATTCATGCACTTATTCCTTCGTCTCCATAAAGTACTATTGTTGATTGTCTCCATGATTGGTCTGGGTCATGGAAAACTGGATTACTATGAGCCCACGATTCTTTATATACAAAATGTAATAAATCTCCTTGAGAAAGAGTAGTCTGAGTAATAGGACTATAGCCATAACCATCAGCGGTATTATGATCAGTTAGATTAGTTTTGGAATTATTGGGCAATAACTGATTACCAAACCCATCTATATGATAAATATCTGAGTATGTAATCATTCCCCAGAACGGGCCTTGATCTCCTTCAGTACCCACCCAATCATTAGATGTACCATCATCAGGCTTAGCTCTACTAATTAATTCAATAGAGCTATCTAATCCTGTAGGATCTCCATCTTCATCCCATGTATTAGCGTTCTCATGATATATTAACCATCCCTCTGTAAAAGCTTCTCCTATACCTTTACTGCCATCGGCAGCTCTCCAGTTTTGGTGATAGTAATCACTTCTTCCAAAGGTAAGATTAGGCTGCAATTCAGGCCGTACTAATGATGCACCAGTAACAGACAACAACTGTATACCTGTAATAGTCATATCTCTAGGTATAAGAATAGTTTCAACACGGTTTACATAGTAATCAGCGTCACCAAAAGCAGGTAAATCTTTATTAAACGATACCATTAGATTAGCCGTACCATACTCTACAGTATCTTCCGCCTCACCTTCCCATGCAGTAGCTCCCCAATACTGTCCTTGATCATTCCATACTATCTTAGCACCCTCTGCAGGCTTGGCTCCTGTTGTTTCACCATCATTTGTAAGTCGCATAAAACCAACTTCATCTAATTTTAGTGGCCTATTAGCAAGATCGTTTGGACCATCTGCGATTAGAACAGCATCTTCAACCCAGCCCCCAGAAGTTATATTAGTATAATAAGTTTCTAGTGCCTCTCTTGCAGTCTTGCTTTCCCAAGTAGAGTTACTACTATTCCATTGAAGAACCTGACCATCTGGAACAAAGCTTTCTGTAGGATAGTCTATCTTTATTGGTGGACGAGGATATCCGCCATCATCATCTCCGTACCCGCCCTCACCAGTAGGTCTAGTCATATCTTGAAGATTAACATGCTTATTAGTCCACTGACCAACTCCTCCATTAACAATAAGATTACCATCATCATCCGTAATAGTATTTGTTAACGAAGTATCCCAGACTATAAGCTGAGTACCCATGAATTGATTAACAGTATCTCCAGATGTATTCCAGGCAGGAATAGAATAGTCAATCGTAACATCTCCAAAGTCTGAAAGTACTGTTGCAGTTCCGCTTGTATTCCAAGGTTCTCCGAAATAACTACCATCACTTGGAGTATTTGGTAAGCCCTGATAATTTTGAGGACAAGGGTTGTCGGCACAGTGAGAGTCAGTCTCAACTCCTGCAAAGGGAACATTAGTTCCTCCATAGAGAAATCCGTTTACCTTTGGTTCTGTATCATCGACTTGATGCCCAGGAAAATATACCTTAAAAGTATCGTCCCATTCAAGAGTAGCAAATTGATGCGGTGCATATCTCTTTGAGCTTCTCCAGCTTTGGTTTATTTTTGATAATATTACCTGTCCCTGCAATGCAGCTCCAGTAGCTGTAACATTAACATTTGTTAAATTTTGTAAGACAGGAAGCTTTAGTTCTAGTGTATCAGTATTCCAAGACAGCACAGCATTATCATCTATTGAGGTAGGGCTTACAATTCCAAACAAAGGATATCTGGGTACCCACTTCAAGCCATCCCATCCTAGTTCATATCCATTAAGACCAGAATAAAGTAATCCAGTAAGATCTACATTTTTAAGATCCTCTAAATTAGATCCTGTAATATCACCTTCTACAATACTTGCAAAGTCTACTGCTGTACAGTTAGTTAAAGTTTCGACAATAGCCCTATTTCCATCAGTACCACCCGTCTCTTGAGTAAGAGTTAACTTTCCAGCTAAGTCATCAACCACAGAAATTTTCCCGCTATGATTCCCATCACCCTCAATACATTCTTTTAATCTTGCAGCAGAGAACACAGCAGAAGTATCTGCTTTAAATTGTCTATCTGGAATACTAGTACTAGGCCATGCTGTATAAGTTTTAGTAGTTCCATCAGTAGATATTAATATAACTGTTTCTGTACCATCAGTAACTGAGGTACCAGTAAATGTAATCGTTCCAGTAGATTTTAGACCAGTCATTGCTGAGCTTAGATTATCTGTAGATACTTTAGAAGAAGTATCTAGGGAACACAAGCCTATTGGTGTTCCTAGTTGAATATTTAATTCAGGATGTCTTATTTCAGCCAAAGCTTCTTCTAAAGTATCTGCAATCTGCTTATAAAAGTAGTGTAAATCTGTAGACTTAACCTGAGCATCAGCAGAGAAGGCAGTGTACGCTATATTTATTACTGCCTTACGAATAACTTGTACAGTTTCTCCTGCAGCAGCAACAGGGAGCTGTATATCATAAGCTACTCCATTATTATTTATTCGACTGTGGTGTACTCCACCACCTAGCCATTTATAGTCAGCGGTAGCAGTAGAGAATACTACTTCATGAGTAGACTCATCTACTGTATACATAGAACTACCAGAAGCAGAAGAACTAGGAAGAGTATAAATGGTTCTAGTCTCTCTTACTGTAGGTGGGCTATCTTCTAAGTCTGCCGAAGGTGTGTTATCATTTAGGGCATAGACAGAAGAGAAATCCAATAGCCGTCTTACTAGAATCTGATCTTTGTGGGGCTTACTAGGATCAATCCCTAAGTCTAAATAGTTAACTCTATTGTTAGCTATTGTTTTAGATACAAATAGGTTTGCCACAGTTTATGCCTCTACTTCCTGGAAAATCATGTTAATATGCATAGGATTTGAGTTAGGTACATACCATCTTGTTGGCTTGAAAACTAAAATATCACCTTCATATAATTTACCGTAGTCTCCAGGAACACTATCTCCATCATGAGTATACCAGTTTTCTCTGTCAGAAGCACCAGTACCACCACCTTCAGCCACAATCTTCTTAGTTCTCATACCTGCATGATTATTGCTTGTTGAAAAGCGATCTCCTCCATTTAGATCGAACCAAGTTTGAGCACCACCTTCAAAGTTTACGCCAGCCCAACCATGATCAAAGTCTGCAAAAGCTCCTCCTGAAGCTGGTATTATTTTTATTTCCCACTCTAGAGCCCTATTCTGAGTTCCTTGGTATTCTCCCACACCATCATCAGCTGTCACCGCAAATATATACCAATAAATAGGTTGAATAGTTTGTCTAACTACATAGGTTTGATAGTACTCACCTAAAGGAATGCCTCCATCATAAGTTGCTGTTACTTCTACTATACCTCCGCCAGTAGAGCCACCAGTTGCTCCTACAAGACCACTATTAGGGTCTTGACCATACCATGTTTCATCATCCTTACTATAAACTAACATATAACCTTCATCCATTTGACTAGTCTGTGCTAGAACATCTCCTAGATGATTAACATTCAGGGGTTCTAGTGTTAGTCCATCCTGGTTAGTATACTTTATTACTCCTTGGTGTGCAGGGTTGTCCAAATCTATGCCTTCAGTTAGGTAAAAGGGAGCTCCCCAGGCCCAACACCCATTTGAGGAATCATCTGTCTTTCTTATACTATTATCCATGACCAACCAGTTCCCGTCAGCAATCAAAGGGTTCTGTCCAGCATATTTAACATCATTTAGATCATAGATATCTACACTTTTTGGTCTAAAGAATTGTGGATCTGAGAAATATGCCATAAAGTCATTTTCTTCCCAATCATAAGCACCAGGATAAGTCATATCTCCTAGTTCACTTAACGAGTGACCAGACAAAGCATCTGCAGTAACTGTACCATCCCATGTTATGGGTTCCCATCTTGTAGTAGCAGCATCCCAAGCTAAGATTTGACCATCTGTTGGTGTTGCTCCACCACTGTTGACCCAACTATTAGTAGAACCTGCTCTATATTGTAGGATTTCTCCTGCATTAAGAGAGCTAGCTATAGTAGTATCCGTCATAGTTCCTAATGCAAAGTTAGCTAAAGACCACTTAGTATTACCATCATCCCATTGTACTATCTGTCCATCTACTGCTGAACTAATATCTATAACATTATCTAAGGTAGTTTTTGGAGTCCACTTATTAGTACCAGTATCATAGACTAGGGTTGAAGTAGTGGCAGTAGCAGCGGTGCTACTTACATTTGATAGCTCACCTATTGAATTATCAGACAAATCAGCAGAAGCTTCTCCTTCACTACCTCCTAGGCTAGCAGGTATATGTCGTAAAGGAACTTTCTTGTTACCATCTAGTGGGCAAACACCATTCTTTTGTCCGATATAGGTATCAAAATCTAGAGGATTAAGAACAAAAGATCGAATTTCCTGTGATAGGTTTAAGAGTTGGGTGAACTGAGAATTTAATCTAGTTGCAGTAATCTTTGAACCAGTTGTCCATTGTTGACCAGGCTTATTAACATCAGTTTTTCTTCTAATAGTTATAATATCACCATGAGTATAAGAAGCTAGAGTTACATTACCAGTTCCTCGATTGTGATGCTGTCCATCTATCCAATCATATTCAGTAGTAACATTTTCTGTAATAAAAGTAATAGTTTTATCAGTTTCATTTATAGAATACATGGGACTACCTGATTTATTAGCATGCGGTAGTATATATACAGTCTTTAGTTCTTCAGCCGTAGGTTCAGCACCATCTGCGGGAAGCCAGGCAACACCTCTTAATACTTCTATTTGATCTTGATCACTATATGAGCTATTAAAATTAGCAGCAAATGCATTACCGCTAGCATCGTTTAAATAACTAAATGTTGGAGATGCTTGTGCCCCAAACTTAATATATGTTGTAGCTTCTGTATTATTGTTTGGCATATTATCCTCCGAGTAAGCTTACTTTAGTTTTAAATTTTCCTACAAATTCTATATTAGTTACAGCCATAGGATGAATATTATTAGACTTTATTTTAAGAGACAAGTCATCAGCATAGCCTAATATAGGAGCTTTAAACAAACCAAAGCTCTTGTAATTAGTAGTACTTAGGTTTACATCTCTATCGTCTGCAATGTCAATCAAAAAAGGTAAAACTTTAGCAGTTCGTCCCTGTCTTGAGACCTCTACATTAAAATTCCCAGAATTTCTAAACCTAAATAACCCATATCGTAAATTTAACGTACCATTCACAGCCATTTGCTCCTGACTTCTAAAGAATTGAGGAGATAGCTCAATTTCAGACAGGTATTTCTTCCCTGACCATACCGTAGTAGCATTATTTAAAACATCTTGATAGTCTCCAGCAATATATCCACTAACTACGGCATTGCTGGGAATTGAAGTTCCAGTAACGGTTAAATCAAAGACCATTCCTTCATAATCTCCACTACCTACCACAATAGTATCTATATCCCAACTAGATTGAACAAAATCACTAGATGTTCTATCAGTACTAGGGTTATAAGCCCATGATCCAGTAGATAAGGTTAGGTGATCTAATCTTGGTTCACCTAACTCAGCATTATTTAAAGGAATTCTGCGTAGGGTTAGGTATTTTGTACTAGGATTAGCACTAGTTGATGGAGTTGTCTCTTCGGATACTATATAGAGAAATTCATCCAAAGCTTTGACACTTCTTATCTGAGCTTCAGAAGATAATTTAAATCTATAGAACGAATTCTGTAGAATTTGATCTCCACTTACCCTATTTGTATATACATAGATATCATTAGGATTATCTTTGTCTACTATGAACATAGAGCTTGTATCTGACGACACCGTAGGAGATATTAAATAATTTTCAGGTAAATAGTTAGGAGCATTCATAGATAACTCTAGAGCTTGTTGCTGAGTATCGCTTTGTTCTCCGAAATAAATATATAACCTTCTCTTATCGAAGAAGAATAGGTTGTTGTTCATTAGAATTGGTTCTGTATTCTCTGCCATACCAAAGAAAGATGTGGGGGAGATTTCGGCAGTCAAAGGAGAGATTTGATTCTCAGATCCTAGTAACTCGTATTGAGTATTGCCAGATGTAGCCAAGAATAAGAAACTTCTATATGGCTGTAGATATGTAATTGGAGTAAATGAGTTTGAAGACACACTGAGATCTATAGGATCATTAACTGTGATGTTATTAGGATCAAAGACCCATAAGTTATCGAAGTTACCTAGTCTAGAGGAAACTACCTTGTCTTCACTAGCTAGAAACAATCTATCTCTATAGAAAGACATGGCTGTAATATTACTTTGCACTGCATTGCCATCTCCATCATGGAAAATAGAGGGGCCTGGGTTAGATTCAATAGTTCCTGAAGTTCTTTCATCCCAATCTATATGTCTTAGTATCCATTCTCCTTCAGCATTTACAGCTAATTGTTTAGGCATCCTTAATTTATCTATAATAGACATACCATCAGGAGTTCTAACTACATGAAGGTAAGGTTGGTTTTCAATATCTTTAACTCTGTAATGTCCTTCTGATAAACCCAAGTAGGGTTGGTTGAGGTAGTATATCTTACCATCTCCATCTGCATCACCTATATCAGGATAGAGTGCCTTAATCACATCCTCAGCATTGTTTCTAGCACCAAGAGCAGCTGCAGTAGGAGGGAACTTAAGATCGCTTAACCTCTGAACAGCTTGTCCTAGATAAGCACTCTCAGGATTAGGATAATAGTAATCACTAGCTAATATATATTCAGTATATCTATTCTCTACAGGATCAATAGGCTCTCCTTCTTCATCCTTCACAGTATCTCGTTCCCATTGGTCTGGATAATACTCATTACTAATTATAATACCAGTACCTCTAGAATTTGTCTCAGCTGTGTAGTGCAAGATCATTCCAGGGTCAGGTACCACATCATCTTCAACATCTACTTCTCCACCAAAGTTAGAGAGCCGATTAATGGCTGTTACTATAGTCTTAGCTAATGTATGGTAGTTATTTACTCCTCCAGTACCTAAGATAATAATCTTATTGTTTTCCCAGTCTGTCCACTTTAAAATACCAGTATCATAGCTATCGTCAAGCTTTATAGTTCTTGTCTCTGCAGTACCTGTTTCTAATATATGGATTAATTCAAAGTATGTATCATTGTATTTTACTATCTCATCCGCAGCTCCCTCATCCTCAACAAATACATCAGTAATACTAGCAGCTCTAAAGCTAGGGTCATCATCCCCAACAGCTCGATATGTCATAAGCTGAATCTCAGCTGTGGCTTTAGATGTAGAACTTCCACTAGCAAATCCTTGAACATCAAAGTATGCATCAAGTATAGCACTACCCGTAGTTAGGACTAAAGGATAGTTAACTTCTGTAGCAGTTAGCTGATTGACAGGTGATCTAGGCTGTACTCCCATATCACTTGGTCCTACTATACCAGAGACTGTATCTTTAACTTTCCAGATGCCATAGATATGATCATTACTTCCTGTATCCAAAGGATCGTTCCTATCATATGTTCTGTCTTCAGATATATACTGTTGATGAGGGTTCCATGACTCTGCAATATTTTCTGGATCTACAGTAACTGTAGTTTCGTATTCAACAGATCTTCCTACTGGATCTTGAGCTGTTTTAAGATCTCCAGTCACTCCATTATAATCTATAGTAAGCCAAGTGTCTCCATCCTCATGTAGTACACTGGTATAACCTGCTTTAACTACAGTATTGAGAACAAGAATAGATGAGCCTACAGCTACAGCTCGTAAAGCCTGATCTGCTGTATAAGTAGTACCATCTGTAGGACCATTGTCTGTCACGCCATTGCCCCAAGTTAGATACTTCTTATGTTCTTCCTCGATACTAGGAATAGAATCCATCTTAAAGGTTCCATCAGTATTTACTCGGTATACCCACATCATATCAGTACTCTCTGTTGGGTCAGCTGAGTAATCTATTATAATTAAAAATCTTTGTTCAGCTGAAGCTGAGTACCAATGAAACCATAGGTCTTTAGTACTCGTTGATTCAGTACCATAAATTTCTTGTAGTATGCCATGAAAATTGGATGGATCTGCTCGTGTTAATAACTTAGCACCCCTGCGTTTTTCTGCTGAATGTTCTATAGAAACTAAAAAGTTATCTATATTCTCAGACTCCATAGGAGTTCTCTTTGCTGGTGATTGTCTACCAACTCCTCCTGCCAAAGTAGGAATACTTATTCTCATAGGAAAGTATGTCCTAGATCTACGAGCTTTAGCCATTAGTAGTTCTCCAGAATCTAAATCTACTAGGATCACCATGAACTGATCTTCTCTGAAAGATTTCTCTTGCTCTAGATGTAGCACTACTAAAGATAGAGTAGTTCTTGTCATCTATATCTGCTGATTTACCCTTAGCCATGTATAGTGATTCTATTTGTCCTAAGTAGTTATCAACATCGCCATCACCTTGCATAACTAATTGATATTGTCTAGCAGCAGCAGCCATAATAGATCTTTGTATAGGTGTGTCCATCTCTTCCCAGACTAAAGCATAAATAACTTCTACATAATAATCTTTACTAGCATCCCAACTATTAATATGGTCAGTTAAATTATGTAGTCTAATATTACCTTCTGAATCCTGTCTAGCATTAGCCTTAATTCTTTCCCCATCATCATTCGTATGATACGATACAAGTTCTGCACTTAAAGTATCGGTCGGCAAATCTATAATCCCATCTGTACTTAAATTATATTTCTTAACATAGGTGTTACTAGCCATCCCTCTTAGTTGAAAGTCTGTGATATTTCTTTCTAAGATAAACAGAGAAACCTCTGTATCTAGACCACTCTCTCCCTCTAGATCGTTGACTAGAGATTCTCCTGCCATTAGCAGCATATGATTAACTGCATCTAGCTTAGTTATTGCACCCATGTTATCTCCTTTTAAAAAGACTTAAGTCCCCCCAGAGGGGGGACTTAAGCATCATTGCTAATTAAAGCAAGTATTACGCATCTGCATATTCTGCAGCCATACCCCAAGCACCTCGCAATTTAGTACGAGTGTCTGAAGCTGAGCCAGAACCTGAAACTGTTGTATCAAGAACTGCACAAGCAAGTTCTGGACGCAGTGTTCCAGTACCAGACATCATTGAAGCAACCGTGAAAGTTGTGTTACGACGTACATCGTCAACATTGTCAACTTTCAATCCCTGTAGTTTCAATGAAGCTACGCAACCTCGTTGCCACAAGATTGCTTTACAAGCTCCGCCTTCGTTAGCCGTAGTTGGTGTACCTGTAAACTTAAGATTATATCGACCTTCGCCAATATTGTCCGCAGATGCAACATAGTTGCTGAACGGACCGTGCATTGTCTTACAGATTGTGCAACCCATATAGGTTAACAGTTCTGAAAGCTGTGGACGACCAGCTAGGGATGAACCCAAGCCATCGTAATCTCCACCAAACATCTTAGCTGTTGGACCATTGACTGCCCAAGTTTGTATTGCTTCATTTGTATCTACTACGTTACCGTAACCAAGATCCAAGTAATCACGAGCAACACCCAGAGCACGAATGCTTTGGAATGCAGCTGGAGTTACCGCACAATAAACACCTTCAGTACCGATGTTATTTTCTTGCAAATAAACCATCCAGTCCTCAATATGCTTAAGAAGCAAGAGGGCTGCATCAGTTTCGTTGGTGTCACCACCAGCATCACCTAGGTGTTCGTAAGTAGTACTACCAAATGGATCCTTAGGTGTTAACGAAGCTCTAGGATCATTTGTTAGTTTGTCTTCAGCACAAGCACGAGCAATGTAAGCAGCAATTTGCTTATCGCGTGCGTTAGCTAAAGTCATACCAGCTTGACGAGCAAGCTCTGCACGATACTCCCATTGAGTTAACATCAAGTCAATGTTGTCAAGTTCAAAGTGAGCAGCTATAGGACGCTTATCCAAGTTAATCTTGAATGTTGTCGCTGTAGCATTGTGGCCACCGATGAGTTCTTCACCAGCACCCCATGCAGTTTTCAAGCTAACAGTACCAGTGATGGGAAATTCCATCGCAGCACCACTTGAAATAGTTCGGGAATCTACCATTCCCTCAAATTTGTTGTATTCATCGTAGGCATGAATGACTTCTCCCGACCAGATTGGAAGCCAAAGCTTACCTGGGGGGTTTGAGTCAGAAGTCAAGTTTGTTACGTTGGTTCGGTAAGGCAGTCCTACTGCCGTTACGTCATGACCAGTTGTACCATATGACATAATTATGTCTCCTTAATAAAAAGTAATATATTACGGAAATAATTTCTGACACTATAAAGAATTACTCTTTCGAGTTCTCTAACATGCGGATAGTTCATCTCATACAGTATCCATTGTCTCTGTTAGGAGAGGGATCTCTGTATATTTAGCGTTCTCCTCTTTTGTAAGGTCCGTACCTTACGCTGGCAAGGAATTGAAATCCGTGCGTTGCATTCTCTGTTCCACAGCCTGTCGGTAAGCTGGTTCTAGCTTAAACCTTGGGTTGTTGCGGTCTGCAGTGAATTCACGCTTGGTTTTATATCCCATATAGCCAGTATCAGTAGCAGCCACTTGCCCCATATTAGCATTAGACATTGGCTCTTGTGCTTGTTCTGTTGCAATTGGTCTGTTATTGTACATTGATTCTAGTCCTCTTAGAGTTACCTCATAAGAAGAACCAGCAAGTCCCATGTTAATATGAGCTTGATCTTCTTTGCTTAAATTAGTTTCAGCCCAGTTAAATATTTGTTCTAACTTATCGTCACCACCTACTACCTCTGCAGCAGTACTATAAGCTTCTCTTCTCTGAGATTTTTGACCATCAATAAATGTATCAATAACCTCATCAGGATAACCCGTAACCTCTCTGATACCTGCTCTAGTATTTTCAGATAGATCTCCCATTACACTCAACTCTTGTCCCCATGCATGCCACATTTGTGCTGTAACATTAGACGGAGCAATATTAGGATCTGGTAGATCTCTTTGTAAGTTAAGACGAAGTTCTTCATCTGTCTGAGGTCTCATAGGAGCCTGTTGTTGTTCTTGCACAGGCTCTCGGTAGTTAGGGTTTTCAGTTCCTTGCTCATTATAAGTTCTTTTTAGGTCTGCAATTTCTTGTCTAGCTTGGGTATACTGTCCCTGTGCAGACTTAAGAGAATCAAACCAATCTCCAGCTGTCTTAAAGTTTTCTGGAATTTGTGTGCCTTGGTTTTGTACATGCTGTTCAAACCTAACACGCTCTTGTTGAGACTGCATATCAGTTACAGGTGTAGTAGTAGCATTTTCCTGCATGTCTGCTAACCTAGCCTGATCTTCTGTCGGTTGTATTGGTTGTTGATAGTCTTGTTGTTCATTCATACGTTAATCTCCTTACGATTATTCTGCTCCCCAGAGTCAAAGGATTTTTATTAGGAGGCTCATGCCCCCAGAAATTACAATAGCAATACCTGCAGCCCACGTAGCTGCTTTAGTTTGTAGTACGACTATATTACGCTCTATTTTTGCCAGTCTTTTATCCATAGATTCTAATCTTTTATTGGTTCTTTCTAGTTCATTTATAACTAATCTCTTATACTGATCCCAACCATTAGTGCCTTCAGAATGTGTTTCCCATGGATTTTGTGGTGGCATAAAACTTATTCCTCGTACAAGGCTACGATATTAGTAGCATTAGTGTTAGTAGCCATAACTTTAGTGGCAGGGGTCATCTCTATAATACTACCAACAGCCCTTTTTTTAAGAACTGTAGTTACTCCGTCCAATACTACAGCCACATCAGCTTTTTTAGCATTGAACCACTTGTCTGTTAAATAATCATAAATAACTCCTCTTTCTCTAGCACTTAAATTTTTCTTCCATATTAATATTTCAGCAATCTCTCCATCCATACCTTGTCCATAAGTAGGAGTAGTATCTTCTAGTCTTTGTCCTATATAAAGATCATCAGTTCCAGTAAGGTCTTCGGTATTAGATACAGAACTACCATCAGTAGCATTATTAAGATATAGTTGTAGAGTGTTTACCGAATTCCTCTGTACCCCCACAACATACCAAGTACCTGTACTTAGTGTCGCAGCACCTACTGCATCATTACCAGAAACATGGAACTTCATAACACCATCATCACAAATCCATGTCCATTCAGACGAGTGTTTATCCTTAGCCATTACAGCCGAATTGCCATTCACAGCATCAAACTTAACTAACGCTATCATTGAAAAGGCACCAGTAAAATCAAAATCAGCATGGTCGTCTACCTTAAACCCATCATCATTTGCTCCAGCCCTATCAAAATCTATAGTGGCTAATCCATTAGTAGCAGCAATACCAGCCTCTACATGAGGAGCGTTTGTTATTGCTGCATTATGACTATTGCCAGACTGATCAGCCCATGTGGATATAGTAGTTCCTGATGATACAGCTACCCCAGCATTAGCCTTAAGCCATAGCTTGGGACTGTGTAAGTCACCTACAACTACATTAGCTTCAAAGTTTCCATCTCCTACATATAATGCACTAAAGAACGGTTCTTCTCCAGGACCGTAAAGAGTACTATCGCTAGGAGTAATAGCCGAAGCACTAGAATACCCCTTTTTACCGCCATCTTGCATTGGAAAACTAGGCATGTTTATGGATCCGCCCTGGTTACTACATCAATACCTGTACTCAGTGCTACACAATCGGTAACTGTACTATCTGTATGTAAAGCTTTGAACGCAAAGGGATATATAGTACCTTCAATAGCATTCTTAAACTCTACTGCTACAGTATCATTAAGAAGAATTAGATCCATATCACCAGCAACTCCTACGTATATACCATCTGGATATACCTTACGAGCTGTAGTGGGGTTTCCATCAGCTCCTGTAAAAGAATATGCTTCTGTGTACTCAAAAGCGTGTAATGATGTACCGCTTCCTTCTCCATCATCATCTGGTACAATAGCTTTGGCTCTTATATATTTTTCCATTGACATTTTATTTCTCCTTTAAGACTTCTTGTATGCCACTTTAAATTTTGCTGTAAAGGAAGAGCCAAGATTTAAGTTAGTATTATTAACAACCAATCTAAACCACGGAGCTACAATATCTGTAGCATCTACCAAATACAATTTATCACCTGTAACATTAGGTTGAATATCATTAGCTATTCTTACTCCAGAAATAGCAGATCCACTTCCACCAGTAAAGCTTACAACTGTAGCATTAGTAAGAGCATCAGTAATAGTTGTATTACCTACATCTCCAGCCACTAATTGAGTAACAGTTAGCTGACCTGCCCCATCGTTCTGAGTAGTAATAGCTCCATTGTGTCCAGCAGTAGCTGCTATGCAAGCAGCTAAAGATGTAACAGCACTAGTGAACTCACCGCCTGTAAAGCTAGTACTAGTAGTATTAGCAAGATTCTCGGTAATAGTTCTATTTCCATCAGCTCCTGCAGTAGCTTGGGTTAACGTAAGACCGCCAGCCCCATCATCAACTACAGTGATCTTACCAGCATGTCCACCAGCGTTATCAATAGCTAGCTTTAACTTAGCCCCACAGTCAGCAGCACTAACGTCTGCTTTAAACTGGTTAACTCCAGCGGTAAAGTCTGAAGATGGATGTGCAATATAGGTTCTAGATAAACCATCTTCAGAAATAATTTGAATAGTTTGTGCTAAAGTAGGTAGCCCTGCAAAAGTAATGGTAGCTGTAGCAGCAGTACCGCTAACATTAAAATATCTCGCACCTAAATCTTCTGAAGCTTTAGCTGTATATACTTTAGCATTTCCTAAATAATCTACTAAGGTTACTGTACCATCCACAGCCGGAAGATCTGTCAGGGTAATAGTACCTTCAGATCGAATATTTTTAGTAGTCCATGTAGTTCCATCAATAGAAACCTGTAATTGAAAGTCTGCGTTAACGTCATTTCCTGCACCAATTACTTCTACACCCACCAGAAACTTTTTCTCTAGTGCTGTATATATACTACTGTCTAACGCTACTGTACCTAGAGCATCTGTACCAGCTCCTGAAGCGGTTAGTGCATTAGATGTTGCTGTAGTTAAAACCTCATAACCATTAGTTTTAGTTTTGGTAAACGCCTTAGATTGTACTTGAATAACACTCATTGAGCCATCCCTCCCATTCCTTGTTGCATACCTTGCATTGCCATTTGTTCTGCCACGTTAGTCATAGCTTGTTGCCCTCCTATTTGTGCTTGTTGTTGAGCTTGCATTGCCATTTGTTCTTGCTGAGCAGCCATCTGCTCTTGCTGTAGCTCTTCTTCTGTTTTAATCCAAGCATCAGGAGAGAATCCTAATGATGTAATTAGAGCTTTGCCGAATTGATCCCATCTAAACATAGCTGCTGCTTGTTCAGGAAGATTACGAACCATCTCACCCATTTGCATGAGTTTTTGTAGGTCAGTATCCCTGCTCAAAGCTTGCAGTCCAGTTACAATTTCGATATTTAATAAACCCTCATTCTCAAACATGTCTTTAAGTCGATCATCTATATCACCTTGAGCCATCATTAAAAATACACATCGTCTTACTATAGGCTGCATTAGTTCTCTAGCAATAGAAGAGAATGCTCCACCTAAAACATGTTCTAGTTCTTGTCCAATCATTCTTACTGCAGTAGCAGTAACCCTATCCCCTGTTGGCATACTAGAGGAGTCCATAAGGAATGCTTTCCCTATTTCTTTTCTTAATATCTCTACACCAGCTTGAGTAGCTTGTATCTGAGGGGTCATTGTAGTAGCTGGTGATATAGCAAACACTTCATTCATTCTTGCAGGGACAAAGTTACCTGTAGGACTCATGGCTAAGTCATCTATTTCTGTCATTCCAGCAGGATCTACTCCCATCCAGAATAAAGAAGATGCTGTAACTCCATGAATCAGTCCTTCTGTAAATGCTTCAAGAGATTTAATATCACCAATCATATCTTCACAATGAGATCTTCCATAGTTTTCACTAGGTATACTAGCCCATCTAAGTACAGTGTAAGGTAATACATCAAACGTACCCTTGTCTACAACATTTCCCTCTGTATCTTGCTTCTCTATTTTCCAGCCACCCTTGTCACCAGGAGTAACCCTGACATATATTTTTCTGTAGCCTCTCTTTTCATTTTGAGTCATAGAAGAAGTAAGTGATGTGGCATCATCATCTCTCTCTTCTTTAATAGAGTCAAATTCTATAAAGATTAGTTCTTCTATTTTACCATGAACATCTCGCCTACATACATATCTATCCAGACGTATAACTCTAAAGTCAAAGTCATCATCCATGACAACAAGTACATCACCAACAACGATTAGATGTTGGAGCACTTGGTAAATTGTTTCTCTGAAATTAGCTGAAGATAATTTATTATATACCTGATAGCTTAATGCTTCTAGATAAGAATAGATTTCAGCGTCAGGCTCTACACCTGAAGATAGTTCAAACTTAAAGAAAGGCATATCATTTAAAGGAAGTAATGCACTTAGCATTCTACTTGCCATAGAAGTTACACCTTTAGCAGCTACAGAACTATACGGTTGAGCTAAAGGCTCTTGCTCTGTCCATCCTGAAGGAGGAAGAAGAGACGGCACAGTTAAAGAACTAAAGTACCTAGCTCTTTCGAGCTTACTGGTTCTTAAACCATCTAGATTTTTAAAGTGAAATCCTATATTCATAGTTATTATTTCCTACTAGGGAAGAAACCCTTAGGCTGACCTAAAAAGTTTTGTCCTCCTCCTTGAGCTCCTTGTAACAAAGCAGCAAACATATCACCAAACCCCTCATCTCTATCAGAAACTGAATACATTTCTTCTGCTTCTTCTACGGCTGCTCGTTCTTCTTCCGCAAGATTTCTAATCCTAGACTCTTCTTCTTTCATTTTTCTTGCAGCTATTCTAGCATCTCTCTCTTCTTGCTCTTGTCTTTCTTTCTCAGCTTCAGATCTAAAGTATTCTCGATCTTCTAAGTCTCTAGTTCTAGCTCTTTGAGCAGATTCTTCTGCTACTTTAGCTTGTTGTGCAAACATTTTTGCATAATTGGGTGATGACATACTTTAACTCCTTCTCTAAGGTCTTTTCATTCCTAAACGCAGTGGTCTAGAACCTTTAAATTTTCTGGCTCGTACTTTTCTTCTTTCTTTACCCCTAGAACCCACAGCTCCACCAGTACCTAGCCTTGATCGTACTAGGTCTCCTACTTTTGCTGAAGTTTCTTCTCGAATAACTCCTGCTTCTTGTACTTCTCTACGTTTCTTAGCCTTAGCAGCTCTGCCTTTACGAATATCTTTTACATCTTGAATACCTTTTAACCTACCAGCTTCGGCAGCCTCCATCTGAGCTTGAGCATCGGCAGCCATTTGTGCTCTTTCCTCAGCATCAGGTGCACCAAAGATATCTTCAGTTACAAAGTCTTCAATATCGTCCCATAGATCTCCAACATCATCCCAAATATTTTCTACGGTTCCCATTACCTACCCCTCTTTCTTTTAGAGCCCAATCTTGGACTATAGCTAGTCATCCTCTTAGATGGATCGAGTGGACCGGGATAAGGATCTTTTTCTGAGTCTGGTAATCTTCCAGGATAGCGTTCTGGTTTTTGTGGAGGCCCCGATGGGAAATAAGGGTAGCCCGGAGGAGCCGTAGCACCTTGAGGGTCGCCAGAGTCACCAAAGAGCCAATTGAATAAACCAAAGTGTTTTGGCATTGCTCCTATTCCATAAGGGGGGTGCGATATATCTTTCCCATGTTCAGTCATTACCATATGATTACCATACTCACCATGACTATGCATCTCAGGTCCGGAAAATCCATGACTATCGAATCTGTCTCCTTTCAAGATTGCGTCTAGTATACCAGTAGGTGTTTCATCATATGGATCATACTTAGGTTCGTCACCCGGTCTAACGAAACTTCTCTCGCTGCCCCTACCACCTCTATTTTTTTTACCCTTTTTTCTCATAGGATCTGGGTTAGGTGTTGGACCTGGCCAAGGATTAATTGGTGTTGGTACTGGTGGAAAACTCATTACCTACCTCTCTTTCTTTTAGAGCCTAACTGGACTCCCCTTGTATTCTTCTTCCTCTTACCTCTGCTCGGAATACTTCCTGGAGGAGCCATAGCACCTTGAGGATCTTCTTCTTCCTTCTCGAACCATTCCTGGAACGCTTCATCTAGCCACGAAGTATCAAAGTGTTCATCTATTGCTCCTTCTTGGTAGGGACCTCTCGACCAATCATCAAGCGTGGGATTTTTAACGCCGATGTGGGTCAGATCGTATGCAGGATCATCTGGGCTCACATGCCCCCAGATCGAATCAAAATCTTCGCCTTCTCTATAACCACCTATAGGGTTCTGAACGTAGTGCCACTTTACGTGTCCTGCTTCATGCGGAGGTTTGGGCCAGCCAAGAACTGCAGGTCGGTTTTCATCTTCATCTTCAAAGCTGAATGCTTCTGGGTCTGAAAATTCGTAGAAAAATCGGTTAAACTTCTCTGCCAATCCCATTACTTACCTCTCTTTCTTTTAGAGCCTAACTGAACTCCTCTTGTATTCTTTTTCTTACCTCTAGATGCAGGAGGTTGTCCTGTGTTGCTACTACGATAGTACTCCTTTAGATCTTCTTCTTGTTGGTGCAACGAAGGGCTTGTGGGTTTAAACAAATCATCATTATTGCCAGGAATATTCCACCAAGGCCAATCATCCATATCACCTAGTAGAATATTTGTCAAGAAGTCAAAATGTTTGGGTATTGCTCCTTCATTATAAGGATCTCTAAAGTTATAAAACTTTAATATATGTTCAGCCCATTCCTCTTCTGGGTTTTTCTCTGGATAGATATCTTCCCATGGTATTCTAGTTGGGGTATCTGGTATTCTTTCAGGATACAGAGGTACTAGATCCCTGTCCTCCCCCTGTCCATTTCCTCCACGCGGGTGTTCTATTGGAATTTCTCTTTTACGAGGTCGGCCCCCTGGCCCTTTCCTCGGTGGGTGTCTAGGTGGTCTTGGATTTGGATTCTGTGGAGGAAACCGTGGTGGTCTTCTCTCTTCTTTTTTACCCCATCCCATCTTAGTATGGCCACCAAGTTCTGTAAAGCCCACCTATTCCTTGAGGTGCTTCCTGCCACCACATATTATTGGCACCTTGACCGCCTGGTATTTGTGGACTTGATCCACTACGTATGTGTTGTCGCAAGTATTGCTGCCTCGCGTAACCAGGATTTAGTGGGAATGGCTCATCTGGTGCGAAGCCTCGCGTTCCAGGAGCAGGCAATGCGTTAGGCCTGTCGGTTGGTCCTCCCCAAGCTCTCTCTGCTCTTGGTCTATTTGTTTTTTTCTTAGTCTTTGATCTGCTGCTAGGTCTTGGTCTTCCACCACCACCCCCTTGTGTAGATCTTGCCATAGGATGAACTGTTCTAAATCTTTGGCTATAGTCATCTCGTGGTGCTCCCATTAATAACCCCTCTTCCTACTTGCGGGCCTTTTAGCACCCAATCTAACTCCTCTTGTAGTCTTTCTTCTATTAGGCTTCTTTCTATTACTTCGATTCCAAAGTCTACCATATTCATCTCTAAAGCTTTTCTCTCCGCCTTCATCATCTTCTTCTTCTTCAGGTTCTTTCTCAGGTTGTTCAGGATCTGCTGGTGTCTCTTCTTCTTCTTCTTCTCTTTCCTCTTTAGGGAGAGGAATTGGATAAGGATCTCCAGTTCCTGGTAATGGTTTAACCCGTCCCCAGTCATCAACATGTTCGCGTGGTACTCTTCTTAGATGCCAGCCCATACCTACCCCTCTTTCTTTAGTTTCTATCTTTAATCTGTTGCTTATACAGTATTTCTAATCGTTTAATAATATCTCTCTGCCCTGCCCTAAAGACAGCAGCATTAACAAACTCATCTATGTCCTTACCCTCTTGGAATTCAGTCGGAGGAAACTTTGGCTTTAGAAATTCTAGTAGTTCCTCGTCTATCCTTGGATTCTTCTTTGACATTACCTGCCTCCAACTCTTCTAGTCTCTTGTCAAAATCTCTTAGCAATAAAAGCTCTTCGGCAGGCATAATTCTTGCCTGAGGATTTTCTAGTCTCATATATATACTTAACAATCTCTCACTTTTCATCAGTTTCTCCTATGATATCTACAATTTCACAAGAACCCCCAACACAAGCTAAAGTATGAGAACTTACAGTTGTATCTTCTTGTTCATATTTTCTCAAGTCTTGCCAATTAATATCTTTTGGCATACACATTAATAAATTATTATATTCTTCTTCGGTTATAGCCTCAAAGGGAGCTTGCTCATAGATGTGATCAGTATGAGGCAAGAATGATATACCTGATACCCATTCCCAGTTATTCCAAATCCATTGCCCTATATCCATAAAGTTTTCATCAATATAATTGATAGTAACACTGGGTTTATGTTCACACCACGCTTGTTGATACAATAACCATAGTTCTAAATGCTCCAGAGGATCATAGTCTTCATAAGTCAGTGAATCCACTGGACTTTTTGTTGGAAATGAGAAGACTGTAGTATGCTCTGGCTTCTGTATACATGGCTCGTGTGGTATACCTTTGTCTATCATGAATTGACATACGGGATTCTGTGTATCAATCCTAACTCTTCTTATATAATAAGGGGCATAGCGTGGATGTATACCAGATGAAGTACCTGCTACACATGAAGTAGTTCCCGAAGGCTTGCAACATGTTATGGATTTTGAGGGAGATATACCTAGCTTCTCTGCCCATTCTTTATTTGTCTTTCGGGCTTCTTCCTTTAAGCATTCTAGTACTTCTCTTAGTCCTTGGCTAGTAGTAGACATAAGTTTGTTATCATATATTCCAGTAAAGGATACACCTAATAAGCGTTCATCCTCACAGTTTGCTTTCCAGTCAGGGTCTAGATAACTAAACCTAGTACAGGCTGACTGTATAGTTCCTAATATAGTAGCATGTCTAACCTTTTGCCTTAAGGTAGGCAGGTTGTCATAAGGTCTTACTACTACTTCAGTTAGGTTACAGAATTGTTTAGGTCTTAAGATAATCTCACTACAGGGATTGGTTCCCCATTCGCTTTGTTCTCTACCTGCAGCCATAGCAATTTTATTCATAGCCTCTCGATTACAGATACCTCTCTCGCCTGATCGGGAATCATATAACTCAGACCACTCCTCTAAGAACCTACCTAGTGAGGGCTTAGAAGTATAGACAGCTGAGTTATTACTAAGTGCCCTATGTCCATCATGTTCCCACCATGGACCAGTCTTAGCCCTTGACATTTCTCTGTCACTTAAATCAGATAAGGATATTAAAGCAGATCTTCTCACTCCACCAGCAATAACTATCTCGCCTACCATACATATAATATCGTGGACTTCTAGAGGGGATAGCCGTCTGCCTTCGGCATTATAGAACAACTTAACCACGAACTTAAACAAACGTTCAAGTGGTTCGGGTCCAGATGCTCTTCCTCCAAATGTTTTTAGCCTAGCTCCCTTTGGTCGCACTTGAGACGTGTCCCAAGTTGGATGGAACCCACCATAAAGAGCTGATAATAGCTCATTTAAGGAGTCAGCCCACCCCCGTCTAGAATCATCCACTATTATAGTTAATTTATCATCCCTTAATACCTTAGGTACAACGGGAAGTTGTTCAGTTTCTTTACTCTCGCATGAGAATCCTACTCCTGTACCGCAGCACAGTATATACAATACATCAGAGAAGCTTCTTATTGTATTTATGGGTAGGTAAGAACAGTTGTATAGACATGTATCGTCTACCTCTGCAGCTGCACCAGCTGTCATTAGTGCTCTCATTGAAGGGAAAATCTCTCTCTTGATAGTCGATTGTTTTATTTTGTCCCAATCTTCTCCTAATATTTCTGGAAAGCGGTCCCCAAAGTAGTCGAAGTAACGGTTTACACACTGCTCCCAGCTTTCTCTTCTACCAAGATCGTCCCTCCATTTACAATAGCTTCGTGTTACCACAAATTCCTGAAATTGATCCATCAAAATTCTCCTAACTTCTTATAGCCCATCTTTAGGGCTCCACATATTTATGATCTCTTTGTCTTTTAAATTATAATCACCATCTCTAAGTATTCTTACACATTGTCCCATAGCTTTTGCTATATCCTCAACATCATGCTTACCTTTTGGTTTATACTTATCCTCATTGTATAGCTCTACTATATTCTTATACCAATCTTCGTATTCCCATTCATCCAAAAATTTTTCAGCAGTTTTTTTGCCAACTCTCCATAGTCCTGATATACCATCTGTTGAATCACCTGCCATCCACTGTATACAGAACCACCGTTCAGCTTCTTCATTACTAATGTATGAAGGCTTCTTGTCCTTCTCTGGATTGAAGTGCCATCCTGGAACCCCCTTTAAATCCTTGTCTATAGTAACAGAGATAGCCTTACCTCCTGAGCTATATATTCCAAGGATATCATCAGCCTCTAACTCAGGTAGTACTAGATATTCATGGCTATCTCTTATAGTTTGAAATACCATACTAAGAGAGTCTGGTTTATAGACATCCTTTCGGTTCTCTTTATAAGCAGGAAGAGACTTCTTTCTAAAATTCTTCTTTGAACTTAAGGCTATCTTAACTTCCTTAATACCATCTGGTGTCCACTTCTTTACCAATCCAGCCAATAGGCCATCTACTGCAAGATCTCCTTCAGCATCTACAACAAAGGCAATCTTCCAAGCAAGTATATCTCCATCCAGTATAGCTTTATTCGGTTTCTTCATCATCCTCATCTTCTTTCTCTTGTGGACCAAACTGTTCTTCGATAAGGTCTACTAGCTCTGAGAACAATTCCTCTGGAGATATAGGCTTTTCCATATTTCTTCTGGCAGTACACGCTTTACATTGACACTCCACATGATTGCCTGTCTTTAGTCCACACCATATAGGAACGAATTCACAGACTTTACTCTTAAGTTCTTCTAAAGTCCCATCGTTATTAAGTATGTGGGTAAATATAGATCTATAATTAGATTGTTTATTATTATCAATATCCCTAGCTAGTGCTTCACTCTCATGCTTACGCCATTGATTATTCTTAATAACTTTTTTACCTTGAGATAGGAAAAGTAATGTAGCATTCTGCTCCATACCTAATCCAAGTTCATTAACATATCGACAGTCGTCCACAATAACCACTCTCTCCCAGAACTTAGCACCTTTATATAATGCTTCTATCTCTTCCTTTTTAATAGCATGTATTCTCTCTCTCATCTGTTTAACCCAATAGTCATGGTCATCTTTCCTAAGCAATGATCCTTTTGCTTGACAAAACTTTCTATATTTAACGGGATGTTTCTCTTTAATATATCCCTTAGCTATAGCCTCATCTTTAATAGGTTTAGCAAAGCCTTCAAGTACAGGTACCATACCATTATTAAACGCTTCGCTTGCTATTATCTTGGCTACTGTCGTCTTTCCAATCTCCGCCTGTCCAGCGATAAAAATAATTTGCATCTTCTAACTCCTTACATAATTCATCTGGGCTTACATGTATCTTTACATTTGCTCCCATTATATTTAACATTTTACTAGCGATTACAGTACACGATCCCTTGGGTTTCCAATTAGTGAAGTGTCGCATTACAAACCACCAAAGTCCAACGGCAAATACAGACCATTTCCTTGGTGGAAGAAAGGCTTCATTTAATTCCTCTATACTAAGGTCTGTCGCACCAATATAAAATATCTTTGTAGGCTTTAGTACCCTGTGAATAACTCTTTCTTTTACCCAAGAAGTATAGTCATCCCTAGATACATGTAAAACCATTCTTTCTTCTTTAGTCTCATATGCTATACTGCAATGATCATACTTATTTCCAGTACACCACTTCATGCAGTCATGTACCCACCATAGATTCAGATCATAGAATATAGCATATATATTCATCATTGGTATTGAATAGATAAGCCCAAGTAAACAGCAAGAGCATGTTCTACTCTGGCACCTTCAGACTTTTCCCATCCTCTTAATAGATACATGGCATCTACATTAAATATCTCATCAATGTCTCTCTTAAGTGCATCTTTATAATTCACACCATACTCAGGACCATATTCTTCATCCATACGTGCGGGGTTTATTACTTCGTATACTCTTTTAGCTTCTAGTAATCTTTCTGCTTTATAAAAGGCGGGATAATTTTCCTCTTCGTGTCCTCTCATGGGACCTGCTATATATATTTTAATTCTATTATTTGTTAGTGGCATTCACTCCAGTTCCTTCCTATCCTATACTCCCCATCCATAGGTATTTTACATTCTAATCTTTTTCCTGCTTCAACTATTGAACTTACACCTAGCTGTCCTATTTCTTCTGCGATGTTTGGCTTGCACTCAAGCTGCCATTCATCATGAACAGTAGCCATAAGTTTAACGCTATCTTTCCACTCATCCTTAGAGTGTATAGCATCATAGAAGATTACCAAAGCCAGCTTCATAAGTACAGCTCCATCACCTTGTATCTGTACATTCAATGAAGAATGTTTAGATCTACACGGTACTTCTCTCTTATCTAGCAATGTTACTGTACCCTTCTTAGCTACTTGGAATTTACAATTCTCAATTAATTTCTTTAACGCAGGCATGTTGTCTAAGAACCTTTTCTTAAGTTCTGCTCCAGCACTAACACCTTTGTCAATGATCTGTCCTATTTTACCATTACCTGCCCCATAAATCAAGGCGTAAAAGAAAGTTTTTGCATCATTTCTGTCACTGAGTCCAGCTTGTTCTTGGTTGTGCTCATGTATGTCTCCGTTAAGAACCAATGCTCCGTACTCTCCATTGTCCCATGCAGCCATACGATTCGCTAACAGCCGTGCCTCTAATCCACTGGCATCAATACCAAGTTGAACCCATCCCTCTTGTGGGACAAACAGAGCCCGTGCTCTTGGGTCTCCAGATACTTGTTGTAAGTTAGGTTGACTAGCTGTCATCCTACCTGTCACAGCACCTTGAGGATTAATTGATCCGTGTATCTTACCATCTCTTGATAGCCCAGCCCTAATGATCCAGTCAGATAACATACTGCCTAGCTTTGTCATTTCAAAACATTTAGAAAGCATCTTAGCTTCTGGATATTTTAGCTTGCTTAGTACGGCTTCATCTACCTTAGGATTTCCCTTGTCTGTTAGTGGGGGTTTCCATCCATACTTCATACCTAATCTCTTAGCAATTTGTTGCCGTGAGTTAGTGTTGAAGTGTTCAACAGAATCTTTTAACCTATTGCCTGTCTTTTCTGACCATCTCTCTGTTGTAATGGGTGGAAATATACGACACAGCTTGTCTTCTACGCCAGCCTTCTCCATCATTAGCTCTTGCTCTAGTCTTTCGGCACCCTCTATGTCAAAGCCCATACCATTTTCCATCTGTTCGGATAGGATAGTACTTACTCTTTGTTCAGTAGTTATAATGTTATTATGATTTACTATGAAAGACTCTTGCTCTTTGTATATAGCTTCGGATACTTCTACATCTTGTATACAGTACTTAAGCATTTGCTCTGAGAAAGAATCGAATCCTCCATCATACTCATCTTTCATAACCCTAAGCTTCTTGCCCCAGTTCTTTAAACTGTTGCCACCTAGAGGATGATTTCTAATATCAGGATACATTATCCTAGAAACAATTAGAGTATCTATAGTTGTTACATTAATAGGACCATAGAATCTTTCAAGTACAGGTATATCGTACATGATTATGTTATGTCCTATCAAGGTGTCGGCTTGTCGTAACAAGTTAACACCCTCTTCTATCTGGTGTTCTTTAAAAGTATAGACTTTACCTGTGTCTATATCTTTAGCTACAATACACCAGACTTTAGAAACTTCGGGGTTGTGATTTTTATCTATCGTAACTTCACGCAACCCATTTGCTTCTATGTCAAATACAAGTTCCATTTTGTATCTCCTGTGGTTGTACATTATCAATTGCGTCTTGAATATTTTCACAATCAACATTTAAAAAGTTTGCTATCTTAGTCATCTCTTCTTTAGTGTTGTCTAAGATATCTTCAAAGTAAACAGTTATAGATTCTATGTTCTTGTTTCTATTTAAAAACTTTCGCACCTCTCTATAATTATTTCTACGAATTACTCCAAGCTTTTGTAGAGTGGGTATGTCTTCCAACATTTCCATTCTCTCTTGCGAGGAGGATGTCACCTTGACTTCGGCTTCGTATGCTTTCATAAGACTATTGTCTTGATCTGTAAGAGACCTCCTCTTACAAACAATAACTTTACTTACGTGTTCAGAAGCCACCTTGTTTAACCAGTGACCAAATACTTTAACCGCCATGCCTTTAAACTGAAGTCCAACCCCAGCCATTAAGACCTTGTAGGGCAGGTCATAATAGCCTCTGGGGTTTAGTGACTTCACGGGGAAGTCTGGATGGAAGGGTACGCCTGCTATAGGCATCTTCCATATCTTCAGTGTCTGCATTAACAGGCTTGTGCCTGCCCTACCAGAGCCTGTAATTATTATCATAACTCGTCTCGGTCTAGTACTATGTTGCCATCGTCGGCTAGTGCCCATCCAATCTCTTGCATTCTACCAGTTATGTGATCATAATACAAGCAGGATGCTACTCCAGCCTTACCTGTTAACCTATTCTTTAATACTCTAATAGTTGTTGTGTTAGCTAGGATGGGATCAGGGTTTTGCCTGTCTCTCTCTAGTGCTATAACAGTATTAGGTACACTCGACAGAGAACCCGAACCTCTTAAGTCCTGCAAGGTAATCCTGTCTCCTTCTTCATAAGCTTTCTGAGTCTTCTTGAGTTGTGATACCACATCAATATGAACTCCAGTCCTACTAACTAGTCCTCTAAGTTCTTTCATTATGTTATCAATTAACAGTCGCTCTGAGTTGCCTCCTTCATAATCATTACTAATGTTAAGCAGCCCAGTTGCAGCAGCAGTTATGTGATCTATTATAATTACATCTACTCCTAAAGATACAGCCATGAATTCAATTCTAGAACAGAGGTTCTGTAAACCATTGTTACCTAAGTGATCATAGATATATAGAGAAGTTTCAGCTAAGGCTCTCTTGCCTTCAGCATACTCTTCATCAGTTAAATCATCTATAATGTTTAAAGATATTTCTTCTTTACCTAGTTTAGTTCTTAGTTCATTCATAATCTTAGAAGCTCTTAGTGCTCTTACTGGTTTATTAATTACCAATGAAACTAAATCATCAACAGTTTCCCGTGGTGATTCTTCTAACATGATAGCTCCTACAGATCTACCTTCTTTAAGATGATCAATTATAATCTCTCTTAGAATAGTAGACTTACCTGACCCAGTACCAGAAGTCCATAGAGTTATCTCACCACTTCGTTGTCCCAATAGAAACTCCGTTAGAGAATCAAAGGGGAAGGGGTACACTACCTCTACAGCATCTTCTTCTAAGTCATTAGTAATAGAAGACACATGTAGTATTTCATCTGGAGAATACCTTGGTGCTTCCCATATTGCCTGAAGTACTGCCTTGCTTTCACCATTCAGTGAACATTCGTTAGCATCTTTAAAAGGCAAGGCTGCTATCTTACATTTTCCTGGTGGTAGTATCTCTGCTACTCTTTGAGATGCTTCTCTTCCTGCTTCGTCCATGTCAAACATTAAGACGATCTCTTCATAACTACTTAGGAATTCTAAGTTATCACGAACAGATTTCACAGCACCAGAAGCACCATTAGGTAGGCTAACTACAGGCCATTTGTTATCTTGAATTTGACTGACTGTCATGCAATCATATTCACCTTCGGTAACTATAATCTTCTTACCACCTTTGTTCTTCCATAGTTGTTGTCCAAACAGTTGTGGCTTTGTAGAATCTCCTCTCCATTGAAAGGATTTGTTTGCTCCTCTAAGTTTCTGTGCGACCACCTTACCATCTCGGTAATAGCTACTGATCTCTACTCTTTTTCCATCTTGAGAGTGAGTCAAGTAACCATATAGCCGTGCTGTCTTTACATTGATCTTGCGATCATTGATAGCTTTGGCTGTGCCTTCTAGAAACTTAAGTTCTGTCATAGGTTTTGCTTTAACCATTAGAAGTTCCTTATTATTTTTGTGTTCATAATGTTCACAAGCAAAACAATACTTGTGTCCATCATCATATACCGCTAAATTGTCTTGAGAATTATCCCGCCCGTGCTGAGCACAGACAGGACATTGTTCCCTACTAATTACATTTGACATTAACTACTCCATGGCATTTTTGTTTTCAGCCAGTTCCATAGTGGAGTGCCAATCAATGCTCCCGCTACGAATACTACTATTGAATAAAATACTGTACCTAATGCACTACTTAAAATTACATCCATCAGTTTTCTCCTTGTAAATTTCCATTACTATTTTGCCTGCCCATGCTAATGAGATTGCACCTGTTGCAATCACTACGGGAAGGAAGAACCAACTAGCATACAATGCTAGTGCATAATTTAATATAACAAATAACACTCCACCTATCAACGGCCTCCAACCCATTCGTCCACCAGTAATAACAAGAAGAGCCATACCGCTAAGAGTACAAATACCACCAAGCCAGCCAAGCATAGGACTACAGCTAGAAACTGGAGTACTAATAATCTCAGAAGCTTGAGCAATCTTACTATTGGGTGTACTAAATATGTTTTGAAATCCATTACAGCCTCCTAGTATTGCGAATACTAAACCCCCAAAAATTTTTTGCAATATTTTTCCCATATTTTCTCCTTATCAAAGTTCATTAATTCCTAATATAAAATAACCACCATCATAACAGTTCGGTGCCCATTGTTTACAGGCATAAACTTTTTGAATCTGAGTATCATCTTCCCACAATACTCCATTAAATGAATCGAATATTGCTTTAAGATAATTATCTATATCAGCTCTCGGAGCCGACAGTTTTGTTTTCTTGGGACGTTTAACATATATTTCTACATCCACTTCTAGTGGTGAAGTATATGGAATCGTAGCTGAATCAAACATTTCTTCAACTAAATTCGCCATGTCTTTTCGAAAAGTTTTATAAGGGCCAGCAAAGTAGGCCCCATGTTTTGTAACACGGGGTCTACTGGCTGCCACTGGACTAATTGGGAACGTCCACTCAGGCATTATACAGGTAAGTCGCCCATCTCCTCAGTCTCTTCAGTCTCTTCAGTTACTTCAACTTTATAGTTAGAGCCATCAAAGCCTTCAGTTACCTCAAAGCCACCGCCTAAATCTGCTGTGTTCTTTTCAATGATCTGTACTCCGTTTAGGAATATAGACATTGAACCATCACGAGCTAGTACTGTTGGTGCCAGTCTTAATCTTACTGAATCTCCACCAAATGGTACTGCTTCGGTACGCTGAGCACCAGCATCACGGCAAGGAAATACTTTAGTATCCTTCTTAACAAAGACTTTAGACTTTGCTTTAAGGAATGATTCCCCTGTCTCTTCATCAGAATACATACCATTAATCTTGGTTGCTCCTGATTCCTTAAGCAGTGTGTCTAGTTGCGTCTGCAACTCGTTATCTACTATAACAGTACAGCTATGATTTGCTGAGTCTTCTCCAAACTTAACATCTGGGGCATGCAAGTGTGCCCACTTCACTGTCAGTGTGTGTGTCGTAAAGGGTTTAATCTTTTGAGCCATCATTCTGTTCTCCTTTTTCAAGTTCAATTTGCTCTTCACATTTCTTTAATAAGGCAATCTTTGATTCATCTATGCCTTTTACAATTGCATCTAGAACATTACGCATGTCATCTAGATACTTAGTTACTTCATCCGCAGATACATATAACTGTTTTTCTTCCTCGGTTTTCACTTCGGTTTCCATTACATTACCTCCATATAAGGTTTGCCATCTTTAACAATACCTACGCCATTAACTGGTTTGCGTAGGAAATTTCTACTATAATACATTAATTTGTGGTCTTTGTCAACCCCATTAGGTACATTCATACCAAATATTTTTTCTCCAGTCGGTCCAGAAGTATACAATATGGCAGCAGTAGAGTGTATATGCCCCGCCACTGAACTTTGTAGTCTTGCTTTCGCTGTATTAAAGGCAGGACACAAGCCCCCACTAGTTCCTGTACCATGATAATAATAAATGCCATCGATATCATGCTCATATTCCCAATCCCAATAAGGCGTTTCATATATATCACTATACTCCTTAAGATACATAGCAGGGATACCGCTTGCAGCAGCCATCCTATGTACTCTTTCATCATGGTTTCCAATACATACCCTAGCTTTAGGGAATGCTTTGTGCCACTTCTTTAAAGCACCCATGGCTTTATTATATTCTTCTACAGCACTGTCGCTGTCTGGATTTTTCTGGTGAAATGATATTGCATGGTGATCTAAGATGTCACCAATAAACATTACTTCAGTACACTTGTGTTTTCTTTTTATATTTTTACAAAACTGTAAATAGTCTTGCCTTTCTGCAGGTAGATGTAAATCACCTACCACCAATACATTCGTCATTATCGTCCTCCTTGGGCGGTAATATTATTTTTGCTTCTACATCCATGAAAGGTATGCCTCGTTCCATAACTTCCTGATGCAGATTTGTAAGAAAGATATCATACATTAAGTCAGATGGAAAACCAAAAGTAACAAAACTTTTTCTACCATCTAATGCTAGGTTTAAACAGTGCCTAATACTAAACTCTATGTCACCTTCACACTCAATAAATATATTTGTCATTCGTTTTCCCCTTTACGCAAAGAAATAATCGGAGATTAATACTCTAGTTATATCTAAAGTCCCCTTCTTTGGCACCTTAGGAAGTATAATCCCAAGTTGCTGTTGAACGTCCTCTTTAAACTTTTCTAATTGATTAACGCTATGAATATTAACAAACTCTTCTCTTAATATATCACGCATATCATCTACATAATTACAATGGCAGCCATATGAGTCGTGTATCATACACAAACTCAGTATTCCTATTCGTGTTAGCCTAACTATTGTCATAAACATATGTGCAGCATCTAAACTGTGGATAAAGTTAGGAGCTATTGCTTGAGAAGCACCTCTTTTATTTACATCGTTAGATGCAGTAAAAAATGTCAGCTCTTTATTACCAAACAGTTTAGATACAGATCGCCTTGTGTTGATCTGATTGTAATGATGCACTACTTTAAACCCTGAAGGGGTAGTATATTCTACATGTTTATTTAAATCATTTGCTATAGAAATTATTTGTTTAAGATAATCTTTACCTTTGTTAGGTTCCTTAAGACATCTGTCCATGCTTGCTTTAATAGCACGGGCTAGCTCAGTTATAGCTCCACCCTTTTGGGCATCATCTACCCAGTCTAAGTGTCCTTCTACTTTCAAATACTTTTGTATCCCATAGAAAGTAAGACCATACGGGTCACACATTGTACTACGCTTAGTAACTTTTCTATCAATAGCTTCATTCCAATACTCTAAGAAGTTCTTACACCACGGTATCTCTTCCTTGTGATGAGAACAATAGTCAGTTACTGCATCAGCAATGTGTTGATATAGATCTTCGGGAGTATCCTTCGGAATGATTCCAACCTTCTCTCCAATTGCAGCGTCACCCATAATGGCAGCCCAGTGTTGTGCTCCGTTGCATTGTCCGTCTAGTTGTACTGATACATAAGACATACCATCTTCTCGACAGTAGTCAAAGATAGCAGCCAGTCTTTGGAAAGACTTGTTCTTCTTCTTCTTGTTGTCTATCCATTCTTTATTCTCATAAGGATCTTCAGCTATTCTTCTTATCATTTCTTCATTATCTTCTGTCCACTTAGCTCTATCATTAAGTGAAACCTTATCATAGTCAAACAGATTTGCAAGGTTAACTCTTTGCCAGTACCTGCCTCGCTCAGTAACCTTTACTCCATTAGAGAAACAGGCTAAGCTTTTATCAAAGTCAGATGACTGTGGGCTTAGTAATTCACAGCTTGTATAAGCTCTACCACGAAAGTCTAATGTAAATACATGATAAAAGTATTCCCATTTCATTAGGTCTGAAGCAAGTTGTAATCTGATTAGCATTCGCCCTCTGGATTGTTCTTGTTTATACCAGTCCGACCATGCACCCTGCCTCCGTTGGCACCAAATTGCTTTGTCTACTTTACCCCCATCTTTAGGGTATTCTTCGTTGTACATAAACTCTTCAAAAGAATAGCAAGGTAGGTTGGCTAGCTGTGTATTGTTTTTAAACAGCGTCTCCATAACCTCTAACACTTGTTCATTTACCTTCCACTCTGTTAACATTAAACTATTCAGCCCACTTATAACCTTATCAGAGGGTTCAGAATACTTCTGTTCTTTATCACTCTCTCCAAAATAGTTTGACTTAAACCTCTGGACCATAGGTTTTCTCATGTTTGTTTTAATATATCCTCCGCTTGCATTTTGTGTATGCAATTCAGGAGGAATAATCATTGGTCTGTATATCAGAGAGCTTGTCTCTAGTAACTGATGTCTTCTGTGTAGCTCTTCCAAGATTGAATGATGAAACTCTACGAAAGTATATCTTTTAAATGTATTACCCCTCTTAATTGGACGGGTGTCCATAAAAATAATGTTACTATCAGCAGCTATCCTTAACATGTGGTGCCCGAAGTCATGCTGTTGTTTTATAGTTAACCTCATGTCCTCTTCTACCTTTTTACTAAAGGCTTTACATCTTTTGGGTGTCCAATTCTTAATGAACTTAGATTGCTTCATCCAGTCTACTCTATAATTGCTCTTAGCTCTTTGGTAGGCAACGATATCTAACGCATCCTTAGCAATCAAAGTTGAAACGCTCTGTGCTAGTGGTGGAGTATGGAACTCTTCGTCAAGTTGTTGTCCCCAGAATCCACTCGAAAACCAGCATCGTATAACAGCCCTAACTGCTATGTCTGCCATCTTTGATGCCCCTAATTCGAGCAAAGGTGTGACCCACATAGGAGTCTTAGGGTTCTGTACTATCTTGTCTATCCACTCTTGATAAACTTCAGTCAATTCTTTAACCGAACTATCTAACAGCTGTTGTTCGGGCAGCCCTTCATCTGGTGCCCTGTTATAATCATCCCAATACTTTGATCTACTATAAATTAGCATATCATTTTCATAAGATACTTGTGCCTTACGTCTATCACTTTTCTTACTATCTGTTTCGTTAGCCCATTTCAAGAGTTAAGTTCCTTCATAGCTTTGTCGAATTCTTCTTGGGTTATTTCACCTATAGCTAGATCATACCGCAAGCCCCACTCTTTATGGGGTATACTAACAGGTCTTTGCTTGTCGCCTTTGCCAGCACTCTTTTCATTCCAAGCAGTAGGTGTCCAGTTACTACCGTCCTGATTGTAACCATCACCTTTCCCATCTCGTTTTCTTCTTAATAAATTCTTTGGATTGTGCGGATCATTTTTTAGTTTACGAACCTCTCCGTCTTCACCATCACCTTTTTTCTTCCAGCCATCTGGATCTCCACCTTCAACATAGCTCCCTTGTTTCTTTTTCTTTGGCATTAATAATCTCCTCTGCAGTATTGGATTATAAATAGAATTATAATAACTATTGCTAAGCTTATTCTCATAGGCATTCTGTCTTTTTCTGGATCAGTCATGGATCATTCATGGATCATTCCTTATTATATGGGCTTCAAGAGCCTGCCTTATGCTATCATCGGACGTACCTAAGCACTTAGGCGGTTGAGGCTCCCTGAGTATAGTCTCTTTCGGGAACTATACCACACCCATAGATTTAAGTAGCCCAGAGCAGGTGTGCTTTATATTTTATCCTGCTTTACTAGTCGCACCGTAGTGCTACTTAGATTGTTATCACTCTCCGTTTACTAGTGTACGCAAGGGACGGAGTTAACAGAATTCTCATTAGCTTTATGGGTTTATTTCCTCAAGCCAGTACACCTGTACCCTCTGATAGTGATATTAAATTGTCGGGGCAAGTAAGAACGTGGGCGGGTACCTCTCCGCTTTGTCTCCTGTCACCCTGCCTTTCGGCACTCGGCGAACTTACTTAACCCCATTAGATTGTCGGTAGGTTACGCCTACCAGTCGAGTATTTTAGACCCTATACTAATGGGTTTCGAGTTTTACAACTTCACAGGTTGTTGTATAGTAGAGATGCCTTGGCTACGAGTAGCCCAAATCTCTTGAACCCGTTGAGGCCGTGGTCCTATACTAACGAGAGTGCATGACGCATAACACGGGTAGAATTCTTGGCTGCTTCACCGATCAGCTTGTTGCTGATAGTAGCCTCGGTTGTACGACGCTTACGGTTTTGTAGCCAGTTCGTTACCGCATTAGCTGCGATCCATGCACTGTTACCAAACTCCTCTTGTTCTCTATCAAATGTTTCAGACCATCCATTAAGTATAGCCATAGCTTTCTTACGAGAGTTATGCTCTTCTTCAGTATAGGATGATCGTTGCGAAGGTATCTCACCTTCAAACATTGTGTAACAGTCACGCCAGAAGTTTGTTATCTCTTCTCTGTCCCATTTCTTAAGACCTAGTGTACACACTGCTGCTCGGAACTTAGCCTTGTGGTTCTTCCATTCATCCAGTGCTTCTTTAAGTCCTAAGATCTTATCTTCCATGTCACCTTTGTGACGTAGTTTAATCATACGCTGTGATCCTTCACTGATAGCCCAGCTCAATGTGTTGTTACATACAACCCTGACTGAGGTAGGTAGTGCAGATAAACTTAGTGTACCATTGTGACTGTTCATTAAGCAGAGATACTCATGCATCTCGTCGTTGCCATTCACAGCCCACTCACTGTCCTTCATAAGGACATATGATTGTGCTCCATTGAACAGTGTGCCTGCTGTCTCGACCTGTAAGCCAGGTACTGAGCCAGCAATGTCAAACAGTTCACTGTTCTGTACAATCTTATAGTTC
>Ga0114905_1000159_pt1 | contig 48506 bp, 40 predicted proteins | sample MalvireepMed_b05_FD_83499 | JGI IMG/M metagenome (GOLD analysis project Ga0114905, IMG submission 83499) | Marine viral communities from the Global Malaspina Expedition - Malaspina viral metaG DeepMed_b05 | ecosystem: Environmental > Aquatic > Marine > Oceanic | place: Mediterranean Sea...
GCGTCGAGGGTGAACTTCTTGCGCTTCACCGTCTCGAGCGGGGTGGCGACGGTGAGCAGCCGGTCGGACACCGCCACGACGATTGCCTTGGTGCCGAGGTCGAGCGCGAGCAAGGCGCGGACACACGGCAGGGCGGCGGCGAAGTCTTCGATCTCGTCATGGATCATCGCAGGTGGCTTTCGTTGCTTCGGAGGGGGCTCTGCCCCCGTCGCCCGAGGGCGACTCCCCCGAGGTATTTCGGAACCAGAGAAGACAGGGGCGTCATTCCACGACACCGGCGCGGGCGGCCCCGGCGCGTATGATGGCGAGCGCCTCGGTCTGTCCCGCGAAGACCGCCTGGGCTTCCTGCCAGATCTCGGCGGCCTGTTCGGTGCGGCCGAGCACGCCAAGCGCGCCGAGCAACTGGCCCCATTCCTGCGGCGAGCCGCCCTGATCGGCGAGGCGGGCGCCGAGCCGGTCGACCATGCCCTCGATCATCTGCTGCCGGTCCTCGGCGCTGAGTTCGGAGGCTGCCTCGATATCCGCCGCGCCGGGGCCCGCGATCGCAGGCCCGGTGGGGGCAGTGGGGGCAGCGGGAAGCTCGTAATCGTTGACGCCGGCGGCGTAGGCAAGATCGGAGATCTGCGCGCGGATCGGCTCGGCCCACGGGGCGTCGGCGGGGCCTTCGCGCAACAGCTTGTCCCAGATCCGGAAGGCGGTGTCCGGCCGGCCGGTCTGCGCCATCATCAGCCCGCCGTAATAGCGCGCCACGCCGTTGTCGGGGTCGCGGCGCATGACCTCGTCGAGCGCCTGCTCTGCCTCGGGCGAGACGTAGCCGCCGGCGGCGAGCACCAGCATGTCGGCCAGATCGGCAAAGTCCTTGGCGCTGGCGCTGTCGCCCTTGAGCGCGATCAGTTTGCGCTGCGCGGCGTAGGCTTCGGCATAATTGCCGAGCGCCGCCTCGGAGCGGGCCAGCAGCACATGGCCCTGAACGTCGTCGGGGCGTTCGGTGACCGCGGTACGCAGCCGCTCGACCAGCGCGAGGTAGTCCTCGGGCGCCTCGGCCGCCGGTTGCGCCGGGAGCTGGGCCTCTGCCTCGGACTGGGAGGGACGGTTGGCCCGGGCCTCCTGCGCGGCCGCGATCCGCGTCTGCAGGCCGAGATCGCCATAGCCCGGTGCGCCAAGGCGAAGATAGATCAACGCGCTGCCGCCAAAGAGCGCCAGCACGATCACCGCCGCCATCATGCGACCGGGGCCGCTGCCGCGGCTGGCTGCCACTGCGCCGCCCTCGATCCGCGCATCGGCGGCGAGGATGCGGCGCGAGACCTCGGTCTTGAGACGGTCCGCCTCTTCCGGGGCGATGGTGCCGCGGGCCGCGTCACGCTCGATCTCGCGCAGTTGGTCGCGATAGACCTGCAGGTCATAGGCCTCGGCCGACCCGGTGTCGCGCTCGCCGCGCAGAAGGGCCAGCACCAGCAGCGCCGCCACCAAGAGCACCACCGCGCCCGCCACGATCCAGAAGAGGGTCAATGCTGTCTCCGTCCCTGTGTCCGCCCTCCATGTATAGGCAGCGGCCACGGGAAAAAAGGCCCCAGAGGCGCGACGGATTGCCTGTGCGCCGTCAGGCGGTGTCGAGGAGGTTGCGGTCGGGGCGCCTCCCGTGCTGATCTTGCTTGCACAGGGGCACAGCCGCGCCCCGGATTCGAGGATTGATGAAGCGTTATTCCGCATTTGCCATCGCCCGAGAGGCGGCGCGCGACCACACCGGCTGGGGCCGCGCCTGGGGCAAGCCCAAGCCGAAGACCCATTACGACGTGATCATCGTCGGCGCCGGCGGGCATGGGCTCGCGACCGCCTATTACCTCGGGAAGAATTTCGGCATCCGCAACGTGGCGATCCTCGAGAAGGGCTGGCTTGGCGGCGGCAACACCGGGCGCAACACCACGATCATCCGTTCGAACTACCTGCAGGATCCCTCGGCCGCGCTCTACGAGAAGGCACGCTCGCTCTACGAGGGGCTGAGCCAGGATCTCAACTACAACGTCATGTATTCGCCCCGCGGCGTGATGATGCTGGCCCAGACCGAGCACGAGCTGCGCGGCTACCAGCGCACCGTGCACGCAAACCGGTTGCAGGGTATCGACACCGAGATGATCTCTCCGCGCGAGGTCAAGCGGCTGTGTCCGATCATGAACATCGAGGGGCCGCGCTACCCGGTGTTGGGGGCGCTCTGGCAGCCTCGCGCCGGCACCGCCCGCCACGATGCCGTGGCCTGGGGCTATGCACGGGCCTGCTCGGACATGGGCATGAACATCCTGCAGGGCTGCGAGGTCACCGCGGTGCGCCAGGGCGGCGGCAAGGTGACCGGGGTCGAGACCTCGCTGGGCGAGATCTCGTGCGACAAGCTCGGGATCGTGGTGGCGGGCCATTCCGGCGTGCTCGCCGAGATGGCCGGGTTCCGGCTGCCGCTCGAGAGCGTGTCGCTGCAGGCGCTGGTCAGCGAGCCGATCAAGCCCTGCATGGACGTGGTGGTGATGGCCAACACCGTGCACGGCTACATGAGCCAGTCCGACAAGGGCGAGATGGTGATCGGTGGCGGAACCGACGGGTACATCAACTACACCCAGCGCGGCAGCTTCCAGCACATCGAGGAGACGGTGCGCGCGCTGGTCGAGACCTTCCCGATGATCTCGCGGCTCAAGATGCTGCGGCAGTGGGGCGGCATCGTCGATGTCACCGGCGACCGATCGCCGATCCTGTCAAAGACCCCGCTCGAGGGCTGTTTCATCAATTGCGGCTGGGGCACCGGCGGCTTCAAGGCGATCCCCGGCTCGGGCTGGGGCTTTGCCGAGCTGATGGCCAAGGGGCACTCGCCACTGACCGCGGAGTTCGGCCTCGACCGCTTTCGCGAGGGCCGCTTCATCGACGAAAGCGTGGCGGCAGGGGTGGCGCATTGACCGCCCCGCGCGCCTGCCGCTCGGCGGTGTCACTCGCCGGCCATCACCCGCTTCATGCGGAACGGTGCCGGGGCCGCGAGGCCCGCGAGCCCGGCCAGCGCGCCGTGGCCATCATTGCAGGGCGGCTGCCAGCTGTGGATGAACTCGGCGGCAATCATCGCGCGGTCCCCGGGGCGGGCCAGCGCCAGACCGCCGATGGCGTCGAAGCCGAGCGCCTCGGCGCGGTCCCACGGGCCGCCGGGGCGCCGGTCCTCGGTGATCTGCGCACCGAGCGCGCCGGTCTCGCCGACATAGAACACCTGCACCTGCCGCGAACGCCCCTCGGGCAGCCTGAGATAGAGATAAACCGCGCCGGTCTCGGTAAAACCGGTGTCGGGAGAAAACAGCTCGACCGGGTAGTCCCGGCCGCGATGGCTTGTGAGTGTAAGAGTGGTCAGCCTGCTCATGGCGGTTCTCGTTCTTGTTGTCTCGGGACCAATCTAGGAGCCGAAAAAGAAAACAACGTGATCGGCCCCGGGATCGCGCCCGCTCAGCATCGGAAACCGCGGTTTTGCCCGCCATTTGGGCAGCCGGCGCGGGAATGGGCGCAGGATGCGGCGAGACCGCGACGGAACGCCCGGTGCGCGACGCGCGTTCGACTGACATCAACAGGCAGCACAGGAGCGCCCGCATGTCAGATCGTCCCGCCCCGCGTCGCCGTCCCGGCCGCCGCCTTGCGCCCATCCTTTTCGCCGTCGTGCTCGCGGTGGTGCTCTCCGTCCTGCTCTACACCCTGCTCGCTCCCGGAGCGACCGGCTCGTCGGGGCTTGGCGTTCGCGTTCCGGTGCCGACCGAGGGCGGCGCCTCGACGCTCGAAAATGCCGCCAGTGCGTTGGAAAATCTCGACGACCGCTAGGGCAGGGGGCAGCGCGCCACCGCCGCCCCTGGGTGTCGCAAAAGGAGCCTCCTCATGCTGATCCTTCACTGCCCGTGCTGCGGCGTCGACGCCGCCGAGATCGAACTCGCCCCCGGCGGAGAGGCGCATCTGAAGCGCGAAGGCCCCGGCAGCTCTGACACCGCGCTCGAAACCTACCTCTTCACCCGCGACAACCCGCGCGGCGTGGTGCTTGAGCGCTGGCGTCATGCCTATGGCTGCGGCAAGTGGTTCCTTGCCGCGCGCGACAGCGTCACCATGGAGGTCTACGGCACCTACGCTGCCCAGACCCACGCGCCGCCGCAGGAGATCGTCGACCGCATCACCGCCCGTCATCCGGACCGGGAAGAGGCGCTGTGATGTTTCTTCTGGCCGCAAATATCCTCGGGGGGAGCGCGCCCCGGCGCGCGAGGGGGCAGACAGCCCCCCACCCCGCGCGCAACATCTCGGGAGCCAGGGCATGAGCACGCGTCTCGCCACGGATGGCCGCTTCACCGATCGCGGCAAACAGATCGGCTTCACCTTCAACGGTCGCCGCTTCACCGGCTTTGAGGGCGACACGCTGGCCTCGGCCCTGCTTGCCGGGGATCAGCTTCTGGTCGGGCGCAGCTTCAAGTACCACCGCCCGCGCGGCATCGTCGCCTCCGGTGCCGAGGAGCCCAACGCGCTGGTGGGCCTCGGAGAGGGCGCGCGGTTCGAGCCGGACCAGCGCGTCACCACCACCGAGCTCTTCGACGGGCTGGTGGCCGAGAGCCAGAACCACTGGCCGAGCCTTGCCTTCGACGTGGGCGAGATCAACGCCAAGCTCGCCCGTTTCCTGCCGGCAGGGTTCTACTACAAGACCTTCCTCTGGCCGCGGTCGTTCTGGAAACACATCTACGAGCCGGTGATCCGGCGCTCCGCCGGGCTCGGCAAGGCGCCGCATCCGGAGGTGCGGGACGCCGACCGTTACGAGCATTTCCACGCCCATACCGACGTTCTGATCGTCGGCGGCGGCGTGGCCGGGCTGCAGGCGGCGCGCAACGCCGCGCGCGCCGGCGTTCAGGTGCTGCTGCTCGAGCAGACCGCCCATTGGGGCGGTCGCACGCCGGTCGACGGCGGCACCATCGAGGGGCTCGACCCCGAGGCCTGGGTGGCGCAGACCGTGGCCGAGCTCGAGGCGATGGACAATGTCCGCATGCGGCTGCGCTGCATGGGGGCGGGGGTCTATGATCACGGCTACGCGCTGGGCTACGAGCGGGTCACCGACCACAAACCCGGGGCGCCGGGGCCGCGGCACCGGCTCTGGCGCATCCGCGCCAGACAGATCGTCACCGCCACCGGCGCCATCGAGCGCCCGCTGAGCTTTGCCGGAAACGACGTGCCGGGCGTGATGCTGGCCTCGGCGGTGCGCGATTACGTGGTCAATTACGGCGTCGCCCCCGGCGACCGCACCGTGGTGGTCACCAACAACGACGATGCCTACCGCACCGCGATCCTGCTCAAGCAGCGCGGCCTCGACGTGCCGGCGATCCTCGACGCCCGCCCGATGGGCGGCGGCGCGCTGATGCAGCAGGCGCGCGATCTCGGCATCCGGGTCGAAGCTGCCCGCGGCATCTCAAAGGTGCTCGGCGGCGCCCGCGTCACCGGCGTGGCGATCTGCGATCAGGCCGGCGGCGGTTCGATGCTCGAGGAGATTGCCTGCGACGCGGTGGCGATGTCCGGCGGCTGGTCGCCGGTGGTGCATCTCTGGTCGCATTGCGGCGGCAAGCTGACATGGGACGCCGATGGCGCCTTCTTCCGCCCCGACCCCTCCCGCGCGCCCACCGGCGCCGATGGTAAGCCCTTCGTGATTGCGGCAGGATCGGCCAATGGCCATCTCGGGCTGCAGGAGGCGCTGGCCTGCGCCGATGGCGCCGGCAAGGCGGCGGTCGAGGCCATGGGCCGCAGCTTCGAGGAAAGCCCGGTGCCGCGGGCCGAGAGCACCGAGGAGGCCGCGCTCTTGCCGGTCTGGCTGATGCCGCAGGGCGCCCGCGCCGATCTGCGCATGAAGGCCTTCCTCGATTACCAGAACGACGTGAAGGTCTCCGACATCCAGCTTGCCGCGCGCGAGGGCTATGAAAGCGTCGAGCACGCCAAGCGCTACACCACGCTCGGCATGGCCACGGATCAGGGCAAGCTCAGCAACATCAACGGGCTGGCGATCCTGTCGGACGCGCTTGGCGCGCCGATCCCGCAGGTTGGCACCACCACGTTCCGCCCGCCCTACACGCCGATCAGCTTCGGTGCCATCGCCGGCGAGGCGCGCGACGCGGTGTTCCAGCCGCTGCGCCGCACCCCGATGCAGGACTGGCACGAGGCCAACAACGCGGCGTGGGAGATCGTCGGCCAGTGGCGCCGCCCCTATTGCTACCCTCGCGCGGGCGAAAGCCGTCACGCCGCCGTCAACCGCGAGATCACCGCCACCCGCGAGAGCCTTGGCCTGCTCGACGCCTCGACGCTGGGCAAGATCCTCGTGAAGGGGCCTGACGCGGGCCGCTTCCTCGACATGATGTACACCAACATGATGTCGACCCTGCCGGTGGGCAAATGCCGCTACGGCCTCATGTGCAACGAGAACGGCTTCCTGATGGATGACGGTGTCGTGGTGCGGCTCTCAGAGGACAGCTGGCTGTGCCACACCACCTCGGGCGGCGCCGATCACGTCCATGCCCACATGGAGGACTGGCTGCAATGCGAGTGGTGGGACTGGAAGGTCTACACCGCCAACCTGACCGAGCAATATGCCCAGATCGCCGTGGTCGGCCCCAATGCCCGCAAGCTTCTGGAAAAGCTCGGCGGCATGGATGTCTCGAAAGAGGCGATGCCGTTCATGACCTGGGCGGATGGCAGGCTCGCCGACACCCCGGTGCGGGTCTACCGCATCTCCTTCTCGGGCGAGCTGTCCTACGAGATCGCGGTGCCGGCCAATCGCGGCCGCGCCTTCTGGGGCAAGCTGCTCGAGGCCGGGGCGGAGTGGAACATCACCCCCTACGGCACCGAGGCGCTGCACGTTATGCGGGCCGAGAAGGGCTTCATCATGATCGGCGACGAGAGCGACGGCACGGTGATCCCGCAGGATCTCGGGCTGCACTGGGCGATCTCCAAGAAGAAGGAGGATTTCCTCGGCAAGCGCGCGCAGCAGCGCCCGGACATGGCGCGCGACGACCGCTGGCAGCTGGTGGGGCTCGAAACGCTCGACGGCTCGGTCCTGCCCGACGGCGCCTATGCCATCGCGGCGGGCAGGAACGCCAACGGCCAGCGCAACACGCAGGGCCGCGTGACCTCGACCTACTTCTCGCCGACGCTGAACAAGGGCATCGCCATGGGGCTGGTCAAGCACGGCCCCGACCGCATGGGCGAGGTGCTCTCGTTCACCGCCGAGACACAGGATGAAACCCGCGACGAGCTGACCACCGTCGAGGCGAAGATCGTCAGCCCGGTGTTCTTTGATCCGAAAGGGGAGAAACAGGATGTCTGATGTGATGGCGCCGATGGGTGGCGCACGCTCCGAGGGCCTGATCAGCATCGAGGCACTGCCGCCGCAGGGGCAGATTTCCCTGCGCTGCGAGGTCTCGGATGACTACCGCGCCAAGCTTGGCGAGGTGCTGGGACTTGGCCTCCCAGAGCCGCTCTCGGCGGTGGAAGAGGGCGACCGGGCGCTGCTCTGGATGGCGCCCGACGAGCTTTTGCTGCTGCTGCCCTATGACGCGGTGCCGGAGATGCTCACGCGGCTGCACACCACCTTCGAGGGCTGGTTTATCGCCATCACCGATGTCTCGGACGCCCGCGCCCAGTTCCGGCTGAGCGGCCCGCATCTGCGCGACGTGCTCTCCAAGGTGACCCCGGCCGACATGTCGCCGGACGCCTTCACCCCCGGCATGGTGCGGCGCTCGCGTCTGGCGCAGGTGGCGGCGGGGTATTGGCTGCGCAGCGACGGCGAGGCGCAGGTCTTCGTCTTCCGCTCGGTGGGCGACTACGCCTTCAGGGTGCTGTCGCTGGCAGCGGAGCCCGGCGGAGAGGTGCAGCACCACACGCGCGAGGCGATTTCGGAACAGGACACGTCATCGCACGTTTAAACCATGACACTCCTTGACCTCGCTGAGCGGGGGTCTAGGAATGGTATACAAATTCACTCGGACCAAGAGGGTAACACCATGGCTTTCGAACTTCCCGATCTTCCTTACGCACACGACGCGCTTGCCTCCAAGGGCATGTCCAAGGAGACGCTCGAGTATCACCACGACATCCACCACAACACCTACGTCACCACGCTGAACAAGCTGATCGACGGCACCGAGTGGGCGGACAAGTCGCTGGAAGAGATCGTGAAAGGCACCTACGAAGCTGGCGCCGTGGCGCAGTCGGGCCTGTTCAACAACGCCTCGCAGCACTGGAACCACAGCCAGTTCTGGGAAATGATGGGCGACGGCGACAACGCCATGCCGTCCGAGCTTGAAGCAGCCCTGAAAGAGAGCTTCGGCTCGGTCGACAAGTTCAAGGAAGACTTCTCGGCAGCCGGCGCCGGCCAGTTCGGCTCGGGCTGGGCATGGCTGGTCAAGGACGCCGATGGCGGCCTGAAGATCACCAAGACCGAAAACGGCGTGAACCCGCTCTGCTTCGGTCAGACCGCTCTGCTGGGCTGCGACGTGTGGGAGCACTCCTACTACATCGACTTCCGCAACAAGCGCCCGGCCTATCTGGCCAACTTCCTCGACAACCTGGTGAACTGGGAAAACGTCGCTTCGCGCATGTGATCGCGACCGACCTGTTCCTGACAGGACAAAGCCCCGCGCAGTGCGCGGGGCTTTTCTTTTGTCGGTCCGCGAGGCGCTGGGTACGGGTATGATGCCGAAGGCAGGGCGCAACGTAGCGCCGGCCATCATCGTGACTGGAGGGGGCGCCGGCTGTTGCGATCCCGGTCGCCGGATCGTCGGTCGTCAGGGTGAAGGCGCCAGTGGGCGCCCTAGCGCTTCACCCGCTCGCGCCAGAGCGTGAAGAGCCCCGCCGCCACGATGATCACCGCGCCCATTGCCACGTTGGGGCGCAGCGTTTCGTTGAACACGGTCATGCCGAGGGCCGAGGCGAAGACCAGCTGCAGGTAGGCGAAGGGCTGAACCGCCGACGCCTCGGCCACCTCGTAGCACTTGATCAGCGTGTAGTGCCCGCTGGCGCCGGTGATGCAGAGCAGCGCCATCCAGCCCCAGTCCGGCGCGCTCATCGGCTCCCAGAACCACGCGCCCACCAGCGTTGCGGTCACCGCGCCCGAAACCCCGGTCCAGAAGAACGAGGTCGCGGCGGTGTCGCGCCGGGCCACGTAGCGGGTCAGCAACCCGTACAGCGCGAACATCAGCGCCGCCACCAGCGGCACGGCGGCATGGGGCGAGAACACCCCGCCAGAGGGCTGCAGGATGATGATCACCCCGATGAAGCCCACGCCGATCGCGGACCAGCGCCGCCAGCCGACTTTTTCGCCGAGGATCGGCCCCGACAGCGCCGCAACCAGCAGCGGGTAGGCGGTGAAGACGGCGTGGCTCTCGGTCAGCCCCAGCAGCACGAAGGCGGTGATCATCACCCATATCTCGGCCACCAGCAGCACGCCGCGGAAGATCTGCAGCCACGGTTGCGTGGTGGCAGCGGCGGCCTTGAGGCCGCCCGCCTGCCGCCCGGCAATGGCCATGACGAAGGCGGCGAAGAACCAGTAGCGGATCATCACCACCATGTAGACGTTGTAGCTGTCCGACAGGTGCCGCGAGATGCCGTCCTGAAGGGCGAAGACGAAGGTCGTCAGGACCATCAGCCAGATGCCGAATTTGGTGTTCTGTTCCGTCATCTGGACCTCTCCGCGCGCGTCATGTGTCGCTTGCGGCCATATCCGGGCACGCGGGCGACTGCAAACCCCGCCGCCTCGAGCGCGCGGCGCACGTGGCCGGCGGCGGTATAGGTGGCCGCGGTCCCGCCCGGTGCGGTGTGACGGCCGACCTCCGCCATCAGGCCGTCGCCCCAGAGCTCGGGGTTCTTGGCCGGCGAGAAGCCGTCGAGAAACCACGCATCCGCCTTGTCCTGCCATGCGGGCAGGGTGGCGCGGGCATCGCCTTCCACCATGCGAAAGCGCAGGTCGGGCAGGTCGATCTCGCGCGCCCCGTCGCGCCAGAACGGCGCCAGCTCGTCGGCGATGGCGGACAGCTCGGGAAACGCCGACTGGGCGCGGATCATGTCCGCGCCGGCCATCGGGAAGGCCTCGAAGCTGGTGAAGAACAGCTGTCCCGCGATGCCGCTCTCGCGCCAGAGATGCAGCGTGGCGAGCAGGTTGAGCCCGGTGCCGAAGCCCAGCTCGGCCACGTGGAACCCGTCGCCGAAGCGGGCGGGCAGGTCATTGCCGGCGAGGAAGGTGTGTCGGGTCTCGGCAAGGCCGTTCTCGAGCGAGAAATACGGATCGTCGAAGCGCGGCGACACCGGCACCTCGCCGTCGCGCCAGAGAGGAGCGTCGGGCTGGTTCGTCATGATGGTCTGTCCTAGAACTGGCGCGACCATGACCGGAGGGCAGACGAATGGCAAGCATCGACGTGACAGTGCGCGGGGCGGGGATCTTCGGCCTCTCGATCGCCTGGGCCTGCGCCCGGGCCGGGGCCGCGGTGCGGGTCGTCGATCCCTACGGGCCGGGGGCCGGATCGAGCGGCGGCATCGTCGGTGCGCTGGCGCCGCACGTGCCGGAGAACTGGAACCCGAAGAAGGCCTTCCAGCTCGAGAGCCTGTTGATGGCCGAAGCCTTCTGGGCCGAAGTCGAGGCGGTGGGCGGCGTCTCGCCCGACTACGCCCGTAGCGGACGGCTGCAGCCGGTGGCCGACGAGGCGGGGCTGGAGCTGGCGCGCGGACGCGCCGTCACGGCGCGGGACCTCTGGGGCGAGGCGGCGGTCTGGGAGGTGATCCGCGCCGAGGCCGCCGGCCCCTTCGCGCCGCAGACCCCCACGGGCTGGCTGATCCGCGACACGCTCAGCGCCCGCATGTCGCCGCGCCGGGCCTCGGCGGCGCTGGTCGCGGCGCTCTCGGCGATGGGTGTCGAGGTGGTGCGCGAGGCCGAGGATGCCGGGCAGGTGCTCTGGGCCACCGGCTGGCAGGGGCTGCTCGCGCTGTCGGAGGCTCTGGGCAAGCCGGTGGGGGCAGGCGTCAAGGGGCAGTCGGCGCTGCTGCGCTTCGATGCCGGCGACGCGCCCCAGGTCTTTGCCGGCGGGCTGCACATCGTGCCGCATCACGACGGCACCGTGGCGATCGGCTCGACCTCGGAGCGCGACTTCGACGACCCGTCCTCCTGCGACGATCAATGCGAGGCGCTGGTCGAGCGCGCGGCGGCGGCGATGCCCGTCCTGCACGGTGCGGAGGTGGTCGAACGCTGGGCCGGGGTGCGCCCCCGCGCGAAGAGCCGGGCGCCGATGCTCGGGGGCTGGCCCGGACGGGAGGGGCATTTCATCGCCAATGGCGGCTTCAAGATCGGCTTCGGCATGGCGCCGAAGGTGGCCGGGGTGATGGCGGACCTCATGCTGAACGGACGGGACGCGATCCCGGAAGGGTTCCGCGTCGAGGATTCGCTGTAGTCCGGTCGATGTTCTGACGCCTTGGCAGGATGGAGAGGGGGGATGGGGGCGCTGCCCCCGTCCGCGTATCGCGGACTCCCCCGGGATATTTTCGGCCAGAAGAAACTTCGGGGGTGGCGCTGCTTGAGGCGTTGCGCCGTTAAAAGGGGGGGCAGGGCCGGGCGCGCGACGCTAAACGCAGTGTTGTGCTACCTGCAACGCGGTGAGGGGGGCGCTGCCCCCGCCGCAGCGGAGCTGCGACTCCCCCGAGGTATTTTTGAACCAGAGAAGATATGGGCGCTGTGGCGGGGGTGGTTCAGCGGGACATGCGGCGGACGCTCATCGAGATGTGGGCGCGCCGGATCAGGGCGGCGGCGGCGGTGTCTCCGGCGGCGAGGGCGGTTTCGGTCTCGCGCATCTCGCCAAGGAAGATGGCGCATTCCGAGGTCAGGTTCATGCGCGGAATCGAGGTCAGCCAGATCCGGGCGGTGAGGTAGTAGAGCCGGGCCGCGGTCTCGCGCAGGGGGGCGTTGCCGGTGAGCGACAGGCCGAAGTGGTGATAGGCGCTGTTGAGCGCGGCGAAGGCGCGCGGGTCGGGGGCGGCGAGCAGCGCCTCGCCACGGGTGACGAACTCGCGGATCTCGGCCATCACCCCGGAGGTCACCGGCAGCGGGTCGAGCTGGCCCACCAGAGCGGAGAGGTGCAGGCGCAGGTCGTAGACTTGCGCCATCAGCGCCATGTCGACATCCGTGACCAGCGTGCCGATGCCGTGGCGGCTTTCCACCAGGCCCTCGTCCTCGAGCCGCGCCAGCACCCGGCGCAGCGGGGTGCGCGAGGTGCCGAACTCGGCCGCCAGCGCCTCCTCCGAGAGCCTGGTGCCGGGCGGGTAGTCGAGCAGGCAGATGCGCTCGCGCAGCTCCGCGTGCAGGCGCTGGTGGCGCGCCGCGGCGGTGCTCATGCGGCGACGCTCCGCCCGATGCCCTCCAGCATGGTCAGGCATTGCGACAGCTGCTGGCGCGAGACGAACTCGTCCGGCTTGTGGGCCTGCGCGATCGAGCCCGGACCGCAGATCACCACCGACATGCCCATTTCCTGGAACAGGCCGCCCTCGGTGCTGAACGGCACCACGCCGCATGCGTCATCGCCGGTGAGCTGCGCCACAAGATCGCGGGCGGCATTGTCGGACATCGGCTCGAGCCCGGCCACCTCGCCGATCACCTGGGTCTCGATGCGGGCCTCGGGGTTCACCTTGCGCATCGCCGGCAGCAGCTCGGTCTCGACATAGGCTTCCAGCGCATCCTTGACGAAATGCGCGTCGCCCGACTGCACCGGGCGCATCTCCCAGTCGACCTCGGCGAAGCCGGGGATGACGTTGTGCGCCACGCCGCCATGGAGCCGGCCCACATTGACCGTGGTCCAGGGCGGATCGAAACGCGAATTGGCCGGCACCCGGGCCTTGAGCTGCTCGGCCAGCGTCATCAGGCGGGTGACGTAGCGCACCGCGTACTCCACCGCGTTGACGCCGCGGGCGGGGGCCGAGCCGTGGCCCTCGAGCCCGTGGAAACGGCAGGTATACTCGCAGCAGCCCTTGTGGCCTTCGATGATCTTCATGTCGGTGGGCTCGCCCACGATGGCCATGCGCGGCGCGTAGCCACGGCGCTCGAGCTCTGGCAGGAGCGCGCGCGCGCCCATGCAGCCGACCTCTTCGTCATAGGTGAAGCACAGGTGCACCGGGCGCTTCAGCGACGCCTTCGAAAGCGGATCGGCCATGGCGACGGCGGCGGCGATGAAGCCCTTCATGTCGCAGGCGCCGCGCCCCAGCAGCAGGTCGTCGCGCTCGGTCAGGTGGAACGGGTTGGAGTGCCAGACCTGGTCGGTCACCGGCACCACGTCGGAATGGCCCGACAGCACCACGCCGCCCGGCACGTCCGGGCCGATGGTGGCGAACATGTTGGCCTTGGCGCCGCTGGCATCGGCAAAGAGCTCGACCTTGGCGCCGTGATGTTCCAGCCAGTTGGCCATCCACGCCATCATGTCGAGATTGCTGTCGCTCGACACAGTGGGGAAGGAGATGAGGTCGGCGAGAATCGCTTCGGTCTCTCTCAGCATGGTGGGCTCCTCAGGCTTTAACGAACATTTGGCGGGGACGGTCGCAGAAACATTCTGCCGCCCCGTCCTCGGTGATCACGATCGATTCGGTGATTTCTAGCCCCCAGTCCGACATCCACAGGCCGGGCATGAAGTGGAAGGTCATGCCGGGCTGCAGGATGGTCTCGTCCTCGGCGCGCAGCGAGATGGTGCGCTCGCCCCAGTCCGGCGGGTAGCTCAGGCCGATCGGGTAGCCGCAGCGGGCGCCGCGCTCGATCCCGGCGCGCTCCAGCGGCGCGGCCAGTGCGTTGGCGATGTCGCAGGCGCGGTTGCCGGCGCGGGCCGCCTGCAGCCCGGCCTCGAGCCCCTCGACCAGCGCGTCTTCCGCGGCGAGGAACAGGTCGGGCGGCTGTCCGAGAAAGATCGTCCGGCAAAGCGGCGCATGGTAGCGGCGATAGCAGCCCGAGATCTCGAAGAAGGTGGCCTCGCCCTTCTTGAACGGGCGCCCGTCCCAGGTCAGGTGCGGGGCGGCGGCGTCCGAGCCCGAGGGCAGCAGCGGCACGATGGAGGCGTAGTCGCCCCAGTCGTCGCCCACCCCGAGGATGGCGTCGCGCTGGATCTCGGCCACCACCTCGTTCTTCGGCACGCCGGGCTCGACCCGCTCGAGCAGGCCGTCGACGATCTTTTCCGAGATCCGTGCCGCCTTGCGCATGAAGGCGATCTCCTCGGCGGACTTGATGTTGCGCTGCCAGTTCACCAGCGCCGTGGCATCGATGATGGTGGCGGTGGGCAGGCTGTCGGCCAGCGCCATGAAGGCCTTGGCGGAGAAGTAGTAGTTCTCCATCTCGACGCCGAGCCGGGCGCCCTCGAGCCCCATGCCGATCAGGCGCTGGGCAAGATCCTCCATCGGGTGGCGCTCGGTCGACTGCACGTAGTTGTCGGCATAGCCGATGACCCGGTCGTCCCCCATCCAGACGGTGCGCACGGCGCCGTTGGTGTCCTGATTGCGACCCCACCAGATCGGGTCGGCATCGTGAAACACCAGCACGCCCTGATGCACGTAGAACGACCAGCCGTCATAGGCGGTCAGCCAGGCCATGTTCGAGGGATCGGTGACCAGCAGAACCTCGACGCCGGCTTTGTCCATGGCGGCGCGGGTCTTGGCGAGACGTCGTTCATACTCGGCCTCGGAGAAGGGCAGGTCTTTCTGGAATCGATGCTGGTCCATGGGGGATCTCCGGGGGGTGGTCTTCGCCCCAGCTAGCCAGTTGTGCACAACTCTGGCTGTCAAAAACCGACATCCCGCGTCGCTCATGGAATGGAGGCGCTGAAATTCCGCGCGGGTGATCAGAAGTTGTGCACCTCTGGGGGCCAATCCCCTCGAAATTCCCGAAAATGGTGCAGGACTCCGCCGCGGCGCGGTGGGTTCCGCTGCGTAAGGTGCTTGAGAAGTTGAAGCCGAATGACCCGGATGTGCCGCCGTGCATGGCGTTTTTGGCTGTAAAGTGCCGCTTTCGAGATCAGATCTCCCGTGTTGCGGGGGCTAGGCTTTCTCTGGCGTCTATGCGGTTGCAAGACGTGGTCGGACACGGTTTAGTTTGACCCACAAGACAGCGGGGACAATCCGCGAGACATCAACGGGGAGCCGGATTTGCCAGATACCGGGACAAGCGACGCGTTCGTCGCCTTTGAACGTGTTCAGAAAAGCTATGATGGCGAGACACTCGTCGTCAAAGACCTGAACCTCAACATGCCAAAGGGCGAGTTCCTGACCATGCTCGGGCCGTCCGGATCGGGCAAGACAACCTGCCTGATGATGCTGGCAGGGTTCGAGACCGCCACCCATGGCGAGATCAAGCTCGACGGGGTCAGCATCAATAACATCCCGCCTCACAAGCGCGGCATCGGGATGGTTTTCCAGAACTACGCGCTCTTCCCCCACATGACCGTCGCCGAGAACCTGTCCTTCCCTCTGGAAGTGCGCAAGATCGGCAAGTCCGAGCGGGAGAAGAAGGTGATGCACGCCCTCGACATGGTCGAGATGGGCGCCTTCGGAGGCCGCCGTCCGGCGCAGCTTTCGGGCGGTCAGCAGCAGCGGATCGCGCTGGCGCGGGCGCTGGTCTTCGAGCCCGAGCTGGTGCTGATGGACGAGCCGCTCGGCGCGCTCGACAAGCAGCTTCGCGAGAAGATGCAGTTCGAGATCACCGATCTTGCGCACCGTCTGGGCATCACCGTGGTCTACGTGACCCACGACCAGACCGAGGCGCTGACCATGTCGGACCGCGTCGCGGTGTTCGACGATGGCCGCATCCAGCAGCTGGCGCCGCCCGACGAGCTTTACGAGGCGCCGCAGAACAGCTTCGTGGCGCAGTTCATCGGCGAGAACAACACGCTCGAGGGCGTGGTGAAGGAGATCAGCGGCAGCCGCTGCACGGTCCAGCTTGATGGTGGCGAGGTGATCGACGCCATGCCGGTCAATGTCAGCAAGGTCGGTGAGCGCACCCGCGTCTCGATCCGCCCCGAACGGGTCGAGGTCAATCCCGATCTTGGCGAAGGGGCCCATACGCTGAAGGCGAAGGTGAAGGAATTCATCTACATGGGCGATATCTTCCGGACGCGGCTGAGCGTTGCCGGCAACGAGGATTTCGTCATCAAGACGCGCAACCGCCCCGATCAGGTGCGGCTCAAGCCGGGTGACAACGTCACAATCGGCTGGCTGCCCGAGGACTGCCGGGCGCTGGACGCGCAATAGATTTGTGATTTGCCGGAACCGGCGGATCTGCGGATCATCGTCGGTACGGCAACCACCACGAGGCCGGTACCGAAACCCGGGGGCCGTCCTCTTAATACGACGGGTTGAAAAGGGAGTAACCAATGAAACTGACCAAGACCCTTATGGCCTCGACGGCACTGACCGTCGCTGCCGGTGCAGTGGCCGCACAGGACATGGCAGACAGCATGACGCTCGTGTCCTGGGGGGGCGCTTACCAGGCCAGCCAGGACAACGCCTATGCCAAGCCCTATGTCGAGATGCACCCCGAGGTGAGCATCTCGTGGGACGAGAGCTCGAACGAGGCCGTGGCCAAGCTGCGCGCCATGAACGAAGCCGGCAACATCACCTGGGATCTCGTTGACGTCGTGGCCTCCGATGCCATGCGCCTGTGCGACGAAGGTCTCGCGATGGAATACGATCCCGACGACCTGCTTGCCGAAGCGCCCGACGGCACCTCGGCCGAGGATGATTTCGGCGACATGATCGTCTCCGACTGCTTCATCCCGCAGATCGTCTACTCGACCACCGTGGGCTACCGCACCGACCTCGTCGGCGACACCGCGCCGACCGACATCTGCGCGATCTTCGATCTCGAAGCCTACCCGGGCAAGCGGTCGCTCGAGAAGCGCCCGATCAACAACATGGAGTGGGCGCTCTACTGCGACGGCGTCGCCAAGGACGAGATCTACGACGTGCTCGAGACCCCCGAGGGCCAGGACCAGGCGCTCGCCAAGCTCGACACCATCAAGGACAACGTCGTCTGGTGGTCGGCCGGTGCCGACACGCCGCAGCTGCTCGCCGATGGCGAAGTCATCATGGGCTCGACCTATAACGGCCGCCTGTTCTCGGTGATCGAGGAGCAGGATCAGCCGGTGGGCATGCTCTGGGACATGCAGGTGTTCGACCTCGACGGCTGGATCATCCCGACCGGTCTGCCGGAAGATCGTCTGGCGCGCGTGAAGGACTTCGTGAAGTTCGCCACCGACACCCAGCGTCTGGCCGATCAGGCTGCCTACATCTCGTATGGCCCGGCGCGCCAGTCCTCGGCACCGGTCGTCGGCCAGCACGCAGAGCTGGGCATCGAGATGGCGCCGCACATGCCGACCGACCCGGAGAACGCCTCCAACACGCTGCTCTACAACTATGAGTTCTGGGCCGACTACCGCGACGACATCGACGCGAAGTTCCAGGCCTGGCTCGCGCAATAAGCGCCTGAGCTGAGCGACAGGGAAGGGGGCCGCGCGGCCCCCTTCCACCCTAGAAAAATCAAATGCGCATCAAAGACGCAGATCCAACGGGGACCACATCCGCATGAGCGACGCCACTGGGCCAGATACATTCGACGGGCCGACGCCAGACAACGCGCTGCGTCAGGCAAAAAAGACCTCCGGCCCGATGCTGGCCGCCGACGGCACGCCGCTGAAGAAAAGCCTCTCTCGGGCGCTGCGGCGTCAGAAGATGCGGGCGCTGATGCTGATCGCGCCGCTGCTGCTCTTCGTGCTGATCACCTTCATCGCGCCGATCGCCGACATGCTCTTCCGTTCCGTCGAGAACCAGATCGTGTCCGAGACGCTGCCCCTCACGACCGAGGAGCTGGGCAACTGGGACGGCGAAGGAATGCCGCCAGAGGCCGCCTTCGAGGCCGCCTATTATGACATCTTTCTCGCCGCCGAGCGCAAGAACCACACCCGCCTCGGCACCCGCCTGAACTACGAACTGACCGGCGCCTCGTCGCTGTTCCGCAAGTCGGGCCGCGGGCTCGACGATATCGGCGAGGTCTACCAGGATCAGTTCGAGGATCTCGACGAAAACTGGGACGAGGCGCTGCCCTGGCTCGAGCTGATGGGGGATCCCGACTGGCTCGCCGAGCAGCAGGACTGGGTCGCCGGTGGCGAAGAGGGGCGCCAGCCGTCCTTCGAGCTGAGCGACGGCATCTCCGAGATGCTGCCGCTGACGGCGCGCGAATTCGCCGCCTTTGCCGAGTTCACCCAGGACGAAGAGCAGGACAACCTGCTCGACGAGGAGCCGTGGTCGGCTGTGCACACGGCCCTCTATCAGGACCTGTCCAGCGGCGACGTATCGTCCTATGCCGGGCCGCGCGCCGAGATGTTGCAGGCCGCGGCCGCTCTGGTCGACAGCCGTGATTTCGAAACCGTGTCGTTCCTCGATGGCTTCGAGGAGATCGACGAGGACTGGATGGAGCCGCCGATCTGGCGCACCATCAAGCTTTACAGCCCCAACTACACCTCGGGCTACTTCCTCAACTCGATCGACATGCAGCTGACACCGGAGGGCGCCGAGGCGCGGCCGGAGAACCAGCAGATCTACATGCTGCTGTTCAAGCGCACGCTGTTCATGTCGCTGGTCATCACCTTCAGCTGTATCCTGCTGGGCTATCCGGTGGCCTACATCCTGTCGAACCTGCCGATGCGCAGTGCCAACCTGCTGATGATCCTCGTGCTGCTGCCGTTCTGGACCTCGCTTCTGGTGCGCACCTCGGCCTGGAAGGTGATGTTGCAGCAGCAGGGCGTGATCAACGACGTGCTGGTGTGGATCGGGCTGGTTGCGGACGAGTCGCGCCTGACCATGATCAACAACCAGTTCGGGACCATCGTGGCGATGACCCACATCCTGCTGCCATTCATGATCCTGCCGATGTACTCGGTGATGTCGACCATCCCGCCATCTTACGTGCGCGCCGCGAAATCGCTTGGCGCGACCAACTGGACGGCCTTCTGGCGGGTGTATTTCCCGCAGTCGATCCCGGGCATCGGGGCGGGGTCGATCCTCGTGTTCATCCTGTCGATCGGCTACTACATCACGCCCGAGATCGTCGGCGGCACCACCGGTACCTTCATCTCGAACCGGATCGCCTACCACATCTCGTCCTCGCTTAACTGGGGCCTTGCGGCCGCGCTGGGGGCAATCCTGCTGGCGGTGGTCCTGATCCTCTACTGGGCCTACGACCGCATCGTCGGCATCGACAACGTGAAGCTGGGGTAAGGCAATGAACGACGTGATCCTCACACCCGTGGAAGAGAAACCCCTCTCCTTCACCCTGCCGGTGCTGGCCGCCGCTGGTGCCTTTGCCGGCATCTTCGTCGGCGCCGCCAACGGCTCGAGCCTTCTGGGCATCCTCGCCGGCGCCGTCATCATGGCCGCGATCGGCTTCCTCACCGTTTCGGTGCTGGGCGAGAGCAAGGAAAAGCCGGTGCGCTGGGGGCTGGTCCTGGTCTTCGCCGCGGTGGGCTTCCTGCTGGGCGCCCTTCCCGGCCTCGTGGTCGGGGCCCTGTTCGGCTGGTTCTTCGGCTGGTTCTCCTACTGGGTGGGCTTCGGCCGCTACCGCGAGAAGCTGGTGCCCTATCTCACCCCCGGGCAGGTGCTGTGGCACTATGCCTTCCGGGTGATCTGCGGCGCGATCTTCGTGTTCCTGATCACCCCGATCATCGTGGTGATGCCGCTCTCGTTCAACGCCGAGGACTTCTTTACCTTCACCCCCGAGATGCTGCGCTTCGATCCCGAGGGCTACTCGCTGAAGCACTACCGCGACTTCCTGACCAACCCGGAATGGACCCGCGCGGTGAAGAACTCGCTGCTCATCGCGCCGGTGGCGACGCTGATCTCGGTGTCGCTGGGCACGCTGGCGGCCATCGGCCTGAGCCAGAGCCACGTGCCCGGCAAGCGCGCCATCATGGCGATCCTGATCTCGCCGATGATCGTGCCGCTGATCATCTCGGCCACCGGGATGTATTTCTTCTACTCCAAGATCGGCATCGTCGGCACCTATTGGGGGGTCGTTCTGGCCCACGCCGTGCTGGGCATTCCCTTCGTGATCATCACGGTGACCGCGACGCTGGTGGGCTTTGACCGCTCGCTGACCCGTGCTGCGGCCAACATGGGTGCCGATCCGGTCACCACCTTCTTCCGGGTGCAAATGCCGCTGATCCTGCCGGGCGTGATCTCGGGCGGCCTGTTCGCCTTCATCACCTCCTTCGACGAGGTCGTGGTGGTGCTGTTCATCGGGTCGGCCGAGCTGCAGACCCTGCCGTGGCAGATGTTCACCGGCCTGCGCGAGCAGATCTCGCCCACCATCCTCGCCGCGGCGACGATCCTCGTGGGGATTTCGATCCTGCTGCTGAGCACGGTCGAGCTGCTGCGCCGCCGCTCGGAACGGCTTCGGGGCATGAGCCCGGGCTGATCCCGGATCCCGGCGACGGAAAATGCGGAACGCGGGCGTCAAAAGCGCCCGCGTTCAGCTTTTGGAAAGGGTGCTGCGTGCAATGTCGGGACGATTGCGTCCTGAGGCACGAGGTACCGATGACCCAGCATGATTCCCAGCTCGTTACCCAAAGCCGCAGCGGCATGGGCGAGGTGCCGTTCGAAGCATCGTGCATGTTCTATTCCCGCACCGACGAGCGCGGCATCATCATCGAGGGCAACAGCATCTTCCGCCGGATCTCGGGCTACGGCTGGGAAGAGTTGAAAGGCGCGCCGCACAAGCTTGTGCGCCATCCCGACATGCCCAAGGGGGTGTTCCACCTCTACTGGGAGCGGCTGAAATCCGGCAAGGAGGTCGCCGCCTATGTCAAGAACAAGTCCAAGGATGGTCGCTACTACTGGGTGCTCGCGGTGGCCTGGCCGATTCCCGGCGGGTATCTCTCGGTCCGGATCAAGCCGCATACCGAGCTGTTTGCCAAGGTGCGGGATCTGTATGCCGATCTGCGCCACGCCGAACTCGAGGAGGGCGTTTCCGCTTCCCGCAGCGCCGAGACGTTGCTCGCCCGGCTGCCCGAGCTCGGCTACGAGGATTACGATGCCTACATGTCGGCGGCGCTGTCGCTCGAGCTCGAGGAGCGGGCCAAGCGCAGCGGGCTGACGCTGGACCCGCAGCAGCAGCGTTTTCTCACCATGGTGCGCACCATCGCCCAGATCCGGGAAGAGACCGACCGCATGACCGAGATCATCAAGATGATCCGGACGGTGCCGATGAACATGCGCATCCTCGCCTCGCGGCTGGAGAATGCCGGCGGCCCGATCAGCGCGATCTCGGTCAATTACGGCTCGATGCTCGATGAGATGGCAAGCTGGGTGACGAGTTTTGTCGAGGGCAAGGACAGCACCTATGTCCGCATGCGAGAGACCATCGAGCGGGGCCAGTTCCTCGTGTGCGCAGCAATCATGCAGCGCGAAATGTCGTCCCTCTTCGAGGAAGACATGCGGAACGCGCCGGACGTCACCGCGCTGATCGAGGACCGAGACACCCTGAAGGCCGAAGCCAAGATGTTCCACAAGAGTGCCGGAGAGGCGCTCAAGGTCGTCGAGAGCGAAGCAACCCGGCTTGGCCGCAGCGTGCTCGACATGAAGCGCTACGTCACCGGGCTCAGTTCCACCCGGATGATGTGCAAGATCGAGAGCGCGGCGCTCAACGGCTCTGGCGATTCGCTGTCGGGGATCGTCGATCAGCTGGATGCCGGGCAGGACGAGATCGAGGCGCGGCTGGCGCGGATCGTCGAGCTGAACACCATCATCCAGTCCAACACCGCGATGCTGCGTGCGGTGACATGATGGCGATGGCCAGGGCCGTCAGGCGGGTCGCAGCCCGGTCTCGACCAGCATGCCGCGGCGCTTGGCCTCGTAGTAATATCCTCGCGCGTACCAGCCTATCGCCGTGTCGTGGCTGCCGTCGGACAGGAGCCATGCCCCCCGCAGGTACTTCACCCCGTATTGCAGGTTCGTGTCCGCATCCAGCAGATCCGACGGCGCGCCGCGAAACCCCATGGTGCGGGCGGTCTGCGGCAGGATTTGCAGCAACCCGTAATAGGGCCCGTTGCGGGCGGCCGGATTATGGGTGCTCTCGCGGATGGCCAGACGGTGCACGAGCGCGCGCGGGACCTCGTAGTGATCCGACCAACGATTGATCTGACGGCGAAGCTCCGGCGTCTCGTTCGGGTAGAGCGGCGGGTTGTGGTTGCGGGAGGCGGGCTCATCCTGGCGGGCCCCGCAGGCGGCAAGCCCTCCGAACAGCAGCGCCATCATGGCACGGCGAGACAAACTCGGCATGGAACACCTCTCAGGAACGGGCGCCTCCCTAGTAACCCGTCGCGGCGGGCTTGCCCATCCTCGGGGCAAAGGATGCGCGACGCGCCGCTCACCTTTGACGGCTTGCATATCCTCTCGCCAGAACTCACCTTGGATGCATGACAAAGAGACTCCTCTCGCTCGGACATGGCTACTCGGCGCAGGCGCTGGCGCGGCAATTGCTGCCGCAAGGCTGGACGGTGATCGGCACGACCCGCGATCCGGACAAGGCTGAACGCCTGCGGGCAGATGGCATCGTGCCGCTGCTCTGGGACCGCATGGCCGTGGAAGAGGCGCTGGGGCGGGTGAGCCACGTGCTGATCTCCGCCGGGCCGGATGCCGAGGGCGACCCGGCGCTGCGTCTCTGCGGCCCGGCCGTCGCCGAGCGCGCGGCGCAGCTCGACTGGGTGGGCTACCTCTCCACCACCGGGGTTTATGGCGATCACGGCGGCGGCTGGGTCGACGAGGACACGCCCCTGACGCCCGGCACCCGCCGTGGGGCGATGCGGCTCGCGGCGGAGGATGCCTGGCGCGCCATTCCCGATCTGCCGCTGCACATCTTCCGCCTTGCGGGCATCTACGGTCCCGGTCGCGGGCCCTTCGCCAAGGTGCGTGCCGGCACCGCGCGACGCATCGTGAAGCCGGGGCAGGTGTTCTCGCGCATCCACGCGGAGGACATCGCGCAGGTGCTCGAGGCGTCGATCCGACAGCCCGATCCCGGCGCTGTCTACAACCTCTGCGACGACGATCCGGCGCCGCCACAGGACGTGATCCTGCACGCGGCGGAACTGCTTGGTCTGGAACCGCCGCCGGAGGAGGCCTTCGACAGCGCCGAGATGAGCGCCATGGCACGCAGCTTCTATGCCGAGAGCAAGCGGGTCTCGAACCGGCGCATCAAGGAAGAGCTTGGGGTGACCCTGTATTACCCGGATTATCGCGCCGGGCTCGCGGCGTTGCTGGAGGCCGAAGGCAACACGGGCTGAGATCGGCAGGGCGGTCTCTGTCTCGGCGCGGGCAGGGAAGGGGCCAGCCCCCTCTTGGCGCAAGCGCCAATTCACCCCCGAGGTATTTGTCGAACCAGAGAAGACGGGGGAGGGCGGACGCGCGGTGCTCAGTCGAACTTGCGCGAGGGGGCGAGCACCTTGGCCTCGCCGGCGAGCACTTTCTTGCCATCGACGGAACAGTGGCAGTCGAGCGTGACGCGGCGCTTCGAGTGGTCAATATCGACCACCTTGACCTCGGCATAGACCGTGTCGCCCGGACGCACAGGGCCAAGGAACTTGAGGGTCTGCCCGAGATAGATCGTGCCGTGGCCCGGAAGCTGCTCGCCGATCACCGCCGAGATCAGCCCGGCGGTCAGCATGCCGTGCGCGATGCGGCCCTCGAAGATCGTGTCATGGGCGTAGGCATCGTCGAGATGCACGGGGTTGCGGTCGGTGGAGACCTCGGCAAACAGCTCGATGTCGCGGTCGGTCACCTGTTTGCGCAGGTGGCGGGTCATTCCCATCTCGATATCCTCGATGCAGATGGTTCCACGCGGGAAGTTATCGAACATCTCAGCCTCCATGATTCCTGTCTTGGTAACAAAACTGCTAAAAACTGCAATTGCAAGACAACTTTATTACTTTGCAGTTGCAGAAATCAAGGGTGTTTGGGGCGCGCTCGCCAAAGCCCTATCCGGCTGGCATGGCAGACAGGCAAAGGGCGCGCCGTGCGATCGCGGCGCGCCCTTCTGTGTCAGGCCGGAATGTCGGGGGGATCAGCGCAGAAAGCCGATGGAATAGGTCGGGGTCATGCCTTCCTTGGCGAGGAACTCGAGAAGCGCCTCGGCGTGGGGCTGGCTCTCGGTGCGGGTTTCCTCGGCGGCGAGCCCACCGGTGATGAACAGCGAATCGATGTCCTCGCCCTGTGCGCCCTGGATGTCGGTGCGCACGCCATCGCCGATGGCAAGGATCGCGCTGTCGCCGATCTCGGGGGCGATCTCGTGCAGCCGGCGGCGCGCGAGATCATAGATCGGCGGGTGCGGCTTGCCGAAATAGAGGCTCTCGCCACCCATCTCGGTATAAAGCGCCGCCAGCGCGCCGGCGCACCACTCGCGGCGGTGACCGCGATCCACGACGATATCGGGGTTGGCGCAGAGCAGCTTGAGGCCCTTCTGCTTGGCGTAGAGGAATTGCGGGCGCATCTCGGCCGGATCGGCGCTGGCGTCGAACGGGCCGGTGCAGACGATGCCCTCGGCCTCTTCGAGCGGCACGCAGGTGACCTTCACTGGGTCCTTGATCAGGTGAAGCGGTTCGAAAAAGGTCTTCTCGTCCTCGATGCCGATGAAATAGACCTTCTCGCCAACGGTGCCCTGGAACATGGCGGCACGCGCGCTGTCGCCGGAGGTGGCGATGGTGTCCCAGGCGTCGTCGGGCACGCCGAATTTCACCAGCTGCTTGGCGACCTCGACGCGGGTACGCGGCGAGTTGGTCACCAGCACCACGATGCCACCGGCCTTGCGGTAGGCCTGCAACGCGGCGCAGGCATCGGGATAGGCGGTGATGCCGTTGTGGACGCAGCCCCAGAGGTCGACGAACAGGGCCTCGTAGTTCTGCGAGACGTCGGACAGGGCTTCGATGATCTGGGACATGGGTCACCTTAAATGCTCGGGTCGCGCCCTAGGTAAGGCGCGCGGGCGCGCTTGGCCAGCCCTCGCGGCACCCGCGATGCGGGCCGCGACCCCGCATCAGGCGCCACGCTCGGGGCCGGCGGGCAGGAGCGCAAAGAAAAGGGCGCCCTTGCCGGGGCGCCCTTTTCGATCGCGTCGTGAGCGACGGGATCAGAGCTTGAGGTTCGGGATGATCTGCTTCTTGCGGCTCATCACGCCGGGCAGCACCACGGTGTCGCCCTCGACGGTGGCGCCGAAGCTCTTCTCGGCCACGGTCTTGACCAGATCGTTGGGCACCAGGAGGGTCGCCTCTTCCTTGATGATGTCGACCACGAAGAGCAGGACCTCGTCGACGCCATCCTCGGCGGCGACGGTCTTGAAGCTCTCCATCAGGCTGGCCTTGCGGTCGAGCGGGATCTCGGGCGCGGTGGTCTCGAGCACGGAGACGCGGAACTTGGTGCCGTCGACGGCGTATTCCTTGCTGTCCATGCGGATCAGCTCGGCATCGGAGAAGGCCGAGACGTCGGACTTGGCGGCGAACATCTGGGCGGCGAACTCGGAGATGTCGAGATCGAGGTCGGCGGCCAGCGTCTCGGCCACGGCGCGGTCATGCGCGGTGGTGGTGGGCGAGCGGAATTCCAGCGTGTCCGACAGGATGCAGGTCAGCGCCGCGCCCTTGATGGCGTCGGGCATCTTGGCGACATCCGAGCCCATCAGGTCGACCATGATGGTCGCGGTGCAGGCCAGCGGGCGCACGGTGATGTCGATCGGGCCCTTCGTCTCGAGGCCGCCCACCAGCTTGTGGTGGTCGATGATGCCGCGAATGTCGGCGTCGTTGATCGAGGTGGGCAGCTCGGCGGGGTTGTTGGTGTCGACGATGACGACCGGCGCATCGGCCTCGACATCCGCGATGATCTCGGGCTTTTCGAGGCCCCAGTGCTCGAGCATGAAGGCCGCTTCGGTGTTGGGCTCGCCCAGCAGCACGGGCTTGGCGGTCTCGCCCTTCACCTCGTTGAGGTACCACGACCAGATGATCGGGCTGCCGGTGCTGTCGGTGTCGGGGGATTTATGGCCGAAAACCAGAGTGGTCATGAAAATTAGCTCCTTGGGTGCGGATCGGAATTTGGCGCGGGTTATAGGTGGCGTGGGCCGTCTTGTCACCTGCGGAAATGCCGCGCCTGCGAAGGCGGCGCAAGCGTTTGCGCAACAAGCGGCAGCTGCGCGACGCAGGGCCGGTCTGCGCCGATCTGACGGCGCGGCTGGCCGCCCAGCGGATCGACCACGCGCAGGCGGTTCCAGATGGGCTGCACACCGCTTGCACTGCGCCCAGCCCGCGCTTTTTGCCGTTGCAGAAACCTGGCTGCGACCGGTGCGCGTGAACAGCGCAAGAGGCCCCTGCGGCGATTTTCGTTTACGGCTTGCCGGAGTCCTGCTATCCCGCCATCGACAGATTGTTCAGTGTTGAACTATTTCGGGAGCGCTGCGGGTCATGAGCGATACCACCCAGGAAAGCTTGCGCCAGGCGGCGCTGTTCTACCACGAGAATCCGAAGCCCGGTAAGCTCGAGATCCGGGCGACCAAGCCGCTGGCCAATGGCCGCGACCTGAGCCGCGCCTATTCCCCCGGCGTTGCCGAGGCCTGTCTCGAGATCAAGGCCGACCCGACCAACGCCGCGCGCTACACGGCCCGTGGCAACCTCGTGGCGGTGGTGTCGAACGGCACCGCGGTTCTGGGGCTCGGCAATATCGGCCCGCTGGCCTCCAAGCCGGTGATGGAAGGCAAGGCGGTCCTGTTCAAGAAATTCGCCAATATCGATTGCTTCGACATCGAGCTGAACCAGCCCGATCCCGAGAAGCTGGCCGAGATCGTCTGCGCCATGGAGCCGACCTTCGGGGCGATCAACCTCGAGGACATCAAGGCGCCCGACTGCTTCATCGTCGAGAAGATCTGCCGCGAGCGGATGAACATCCCCGTCTTCCATGACGACCAGCACGGCACCGCCATCGTCGTGGGCGCCGCGGCGTTCAACGCACTGCACGTGGCGGGCAAGAATTTCGAGGATATCAAGATCGTCTCCACCGGCGGCGGCGCGGCGGGCATCGCCTGTCTCAACATGCTGCTCAAGCTCGGGGTGAAGCGCGAGAACGTCTGGCTCTGCGATATCCACGGCCTCGTCTACGAGGGCCGCGAAGAGGACATGAACCCGCAGAAGGCGGCGTTTGCGCAGAAGAGCGACAAGCGCACCCTCGACGAGGTGATCGACGGCGCCGACATGTTCCTCGGCCTCTCCGGTCCCGGCGTGCTCAAGCCCGAGCATGTGCAGCGCATGACAGCGCAGCCCATCGTCTTCGGCCTTGCCAACCCGACGCCCGAGATCATGCCCGACGCGGTGCGCGCCGTGGCGCCGGACGCGATCATCGCCACCGGGCGCAGCGACTTTCCGAACCAGGTCAACAACGTCCTGTGTTTCCCGTTCATCTTCCGCGGCGCGCTCGACGTGGGCGCGACCGAGATCAACGACGACATGGCCGTGGCCTGCGTCGAGGGCATCGCGGCGCTGGCGCGGGCCACCACCTCGGCCGAGGCGGCGGCGGCCTATCACGGCGAGCAACTGACGTTCGGGCGCGATTACCTGATCCCCAAGCCCTTCGACCCGCGCCTGTCGGGCGTGGTGTCCTCGGCTGTAGCCAAGGCCGCGATGGAGTCGGGCGTGGCGACGCGCCCGCTCGAGGATCTGCAGGCCTACAAGGATCACCTCAACGCCTCGGTGTTCAAGTCGGCGCTGCTCATGCGCCCGGTCTTCGAGGCTGCGCGCACCGCGTCGCGCTCCATCGTCTTCGCCGAGGGCGAGGACGAGCGCGTGCTGCGCGCGGCGCAGGCCATTCTCGAGGAGACCACCGAGCAGCCGATCCTCATCGGCCGGCCCGACGTGCTCGAGACCCGCTGCGAGCGCATGGGGCTCGAGATTCGTCCGGGGCGCGACTTCCACGTGGTCGATCCCAACAACGACCCGCGCTACCGCGAGTACTGGGAGACCTATCACCGGCTCATGGCGCGCCGCGGCGTGACACCGGACCTCGCCCGCGCCATCCTGCGCACCAACACCACCGCGATCGCCGCCATCATGGTGCATCGCGGTGAGGCCGACAGCATGATCTGCGGCACGTTCGGCGAATATCGCTGGCACCTGAACTACATCAGCCAGGTTCTGGGCAACAAGGGACACATGCCGCAGGGCGCGCTGTCGATGATGATCCTCGAGGACGGGCCGCTCTTCCTTGGCGACACGCAAGTCTGGACCGAGCCCTCGCCCGAGCAGATCGCCCAGACGGTCATTGGCGCCGCGCGCCACGTGCGCCGCTTCGGTCTGACGCCGAAGATCGCGCTGTGCTCGCGGTCGCAATTCGGCAACCAGTCCGATGGCTCCGGTCCGCGCATCCGCGCCGCGCTCGAGATCCTCGACAGCCAGCCGCGCGATTTCATGTACGAGGGCGAGATGCACGTGGACAGCGCGCTCGACCCCGAGCTGCGCGACCGCCTGATGCCGGAGAACCGGCTCGAGGGCGCGGCCAACGTGCTGATCTTTGCACAGGCGGATGCGGCCAGCGGCGCGCGCAATATCCTGCGTCTCAAGGCGGGCGGTCTGGAAGTGGGGCCGATCCTCATGGGCCTTGGCAACCGGGCGCATATCGTGACGCCCTCGATCACCTCGCGCGGCCTTCTGAACATGGCGGCCATCGCCGGCACGCCGGTTGCCAGCTACGGCTGAGGCTGAAACGCGCGCCCCGGTGGGGGCCGCGGCGCGCGCTCAGTGGTCTACCAGCAGTTTGCGGTTCTTCGAGATCCGCTCAGAGAGCTTGCGGGCGCGCCGGCCTGAGATCAGGGGGCGGGCCGAGAGATACTGCTCTATGTCGGGGAACAGGGTCAGGATCTCCCGGCGCGCCTCCGCCGGCAGCGCCTTGATCGATTCATTCCCGAGATAGAGGCTCTCCGTGGCGGCCCCGTTCGAGAAGACGATCTGGTGCTGATCGAAGAAGAAGTGCCAGTAGGTCACCGAGGTGATGTCCTCGGCGATCTCGATGCCGTCGAGAGACAGCAGGTGCTTTGCGGCGATCAGAACCTCCTTCTGGCCGAACATGCGTTCGGCGACCGCGTTGGAGACGAGCACTCGGTGCTGGGGCGAGACCATGATGTCGCGTTCAGGCCGCCCCTGTCCGAGGGCATTGGTGCGGATCCGGATAGGACGCAGGTCGGGATGGCGTTCCAGATCCGTCTCCTCGAGATGGCGGCACCCGATCCAGCGGATCGGCTGGTAGCCATTGTCCATGGTCAGGACGCGGTGCCCGACGCGAAGGTCTTCCACCGCAATATCGCCCGCCAGCGTGGCGACGGGTGTCCCGCTGGTCAGGCAGGGCAGAGCCATGCCCGGAAAGGTGAAGGTGTCACCGTCGAGCAGCGTGGCCTGATTGGCGAAGAACTCCGAGGCCTCGGCCGCGGTCATCGGAACCTCGATATTGACGCTCTGGCTGAGCAGGCCGCCATTGACCTCGAGGTTGAGGACGCCGCCGCTGTAGGCGCTGGTCGGGTCGCCGGGAGACGCTTGATCGAGCTGGATGGTACGGCCGTCGACGATGAACTGGTCGGTGGCCTGCATCCCGGTGGTGTTGAAGTTCACCGGCTGGATGCCGAGGATCGAGAGGGTTGGCGGATCGTAGGTGAAGGTGCCGGTGCCCGAGGGGCCGGAATAGGCGACGTCGTAGCTGTTGAGCAGGCCGTTGACGACGCCGAGGCTCAGGGTCGAGGCGTCCAGCGTCATGGAGCTGTTGTCGAACACCTCGAAAGTAAAGCCGTTGAGCGCCGAGGCGTCGAGCAGGCCGTTGTCGATGGTCAGGTCGCCGCCGTTGATCGCCCGGAAGGTCGGAGAGGCGCCGACATTGACGCCGGCGATCGAGGTGATCGTCAGGCTGACGCCGTCAACGATCAGGAGGCTGTCGCCAAGCGCGGTGATCTGAACGGTGTCGCCGTCATCGGCGTTGTCTTCGTCGTAGGTAAAGGTCGAGTTGGTGAGCAGGTCGACAGAGAGCAGGGCCATGGCGCTCAGACCCCGCTGGTCTTGCAGGTCCGGCGTTCAGGAGCCGGCCGCTGCGGTGCGGTGTGTGCCTTGGGGGTGCGGGGGCCGGAACGGGCCCCCGCCGTGAGTGGTGTGCCGAAATGAAAGGCCTGTGTGAAAACGCATTGCGCCATGTCCAATCTCCTTTTCCGACCCTTGTCGCGGAGGGCCGGACCTCGTTACTGCGGGAGATGCGTGGCGGGTTGTGCCGCTCTGGAGATCTCTCACTCACTATTGAGAGGCTCCAATTGTGATATCAATTTGATATTATGGCAACCAATATATCATTTTGATAAAAGTCATTGTTTTAAAATGATACTTTTTGGGGTGCGGGGATTTTTTGAGGGAAAATGAGGTGTTCGGGGCGTATACCATTCTGTAGAATTAGAGGATTGAGGCAAGAATACGGCGATCAGCGCGATATCTCCGATTCTACAGGAATCGGAATTGCTGTTCAGCAGGCCATTCTGATATTAATTCGCATACAAACGTTTTGCTGCGAGCGGAATTTGCAAAAGCGCCGAGACTTCGCAAGGCGCACGTCACAAACGGCGTATTTGCAAATTGCCGGGCCGCTCGAGGTCCGGTTCTTGCAAATGGCCTGCGGTTTTGTGTCCTGCTTCGGCGGTAACATACTTGCTCCACGCAAATCGTGTGCCTAATCAAAATACCCAGAGGCGAGAGGAGGAGCTTTCCCATGGGCTACAAGGATGTGTACGAGGCCTGGAAATCCGACCCCGAGGGGTTCTGGATGGAGGCGGCCGAGGCGATCGACTGGGACACGCCACCGTCGAAGGCGCTCTTCGACAAGGGCGGCGACATGTACGAGTGGTTCTCGGACGGCAGGGTCAACACCTGCTGGAACGCGGTGGACCGTCATGTCGAGGCGGGCCGTGGCGACGAGATCGCCATCATGCACGAAAGCCCGATCACCCACGCGAGCAAGGGCATCACCTACTCGGACCTGCGCGACCGCGTGGCCTCGCTCGCCGGCGCGCTGAAGATGCGCGGCGTGGAAAAGGGCGATCGGGTCATCATCTACATGCCGATGATCCCCGAAGCGCTCGAGGCCATGCTGGCCTGCGCCCGGCTCGGCGCGGTGCACTCGGTGGTGTTCGGCGGCTTTGCCGCGCACGAGCTGGCGGTGCGGATCGACGACTGTACCCCGAAAGCGATCATCGCGGCGAGCTGCGGTCTCGAGCCGGGCCGCGTGGTGCATTACAAGCCGCTGCTCGACGAGGCGATCGAGCAATCGACCTACAAGCCCGAGTTCTGCGTGGTGTTCCAGCGCGAGCAGGAGGTGGCCAAGCTGATCGAGGGGCGCGACTTCTCGTGGCATGGCTTCCAGTACGGCGTGAAGCCCGCCGACTGCGTGCCGGTCGAGGGCAATCACCCGGCCTATATCCTCTACACCTCGGGCACCACCGGCCAGCCCAAGGGCGTGGTGCGGTCGACCGCCGGCCATCTCGTCGCCCTGCAGTGGTCGATGAAGAACATCTACAACATCGAGGCGGGCGACCGGTTCTGGGCCGCCTCGGATGTCGGCTGGGTCGTGGGGCACAGCTACATCTGCTACGGCCCGCTGATCGCCGGGGCGCAGACCATCGTCTTCGAGGGCAAGCCCATCGGCACGCCCCACGCCGGTGTGTTCTGGCGCATCATCCAGAACCACCGGGTGAAGAGCTTCTTCACCGCGCCGACAGCCCTGCGCGCCATCCGCCGCGCCGATCCCGATGGCGAGTGGATCAAGCGCTACAAGTTGCACGACCTGCAGGCGCTGTTCCTCGCCGGCGAGCGGGCGGACCCGAGCACCATCGAATGGGCTCAGAAACACCTGAACGTGCCGGTGATCGACCACTGGTGGCAGACCGAGACAGGCTGGGGCATCGCCGCCAACCCGATCGGCATCGAGGCGCTTCCGGTCAAGCTGGGCTCGCCCTCGGTCGCCATGCCGGGATACGATGTGCGCATCCTCGACGAGGGCGGCCACGAGATGCCGCCGGGCGAGCTTGGCGCCATCGCCATCAAGCTGCCGCTGCCGCCGGGCACGCTGCAGACGCTGTGGCAGGCCGAGGCGCGGTTCAAGACATCCTACCTCACCCAGTTCCCCGGCTATTACGAAACCGGCGATGCGGGGATGAAGGACGAGGACGGCTACCTCTACATCATGTCGCGCACCGATGACGTCATCAACGTGGCGGGCCACCGCCTGTCGACGGGCGCCATGGAGGAGGTGCTGGCCTCGCATCCGGATGTGGCCGAGTGCGCGGTGATCGGCGTCTCGGACGCGCTCAAGGGGCAGATGCCGATGGGGTTCCTCTGCCTCAGCTCCGGCGTGGAGCGTGACGAGGCAGAGGTCTGCAGGGAATGCGTCAAGCTGGTGCGCGACCAGATCGGCCCCGTCGCGGCCTTCAAGCTCTGCACCGTCGTGGATCGCCTCCCCAAGACCCGCTCGGGCAAGATCCTGCGCGCCACCATGGTCAAGATCGCCGATGGAGAGGCGTTCAAGATGCCGGCGACGATCGACGATCCGGTCATTCTCGACGAGATCCGCGCGGCGCTTCAGAGGATGGGCTACGCCAAGACCGTGCCCGCGTGAATTGGCGCGGCATCTGACGGAGGCGAGATGCCCGCGGTGCGCGGCCGCGGCGGGCGGTTTTCTCAGCGCTCGTAGAGCTCCAGCGGCAACCCGTCGGGGTCGGCAAAGAAGGTGAAGCGCTTGCCGGTCAGGTCATCGGTGCGGATCGGTTCCACCGCCACGCCCTTGGCCTCGAGCCTGCGCTTCGCCTCCGCGACATCCGCGACGGAAAACGCAAGGTGCCGCAGCCCCTTGGCCTCTGGCCGGTCTGGGCGGTCTGGCGGTGAGGGGAAGCTGAAGAGCTCGATCTGGCCGCCGCCGGGCAGGGCGAGGTCCAGCTTCCAGCTGTCGCGGGCCTCGCGGTAGGTCTCGGCGATGATCTCGAGCCCGAGCAGCTCGGTGTAGAACGCCTTGCTGCGGGCGTAGTCACCGCAGATCAACGCCACGTGGTGAAAGCCTGTGAGCATGGTCCCGTCCGTTCCGGCCGCAATCTGATCTCCAGAGCTATCAGAGCGCCGGACAAAAGAAAAACCCCGGGGGAGGGAAACCCCGGGGCCTTCTTACGTGCCTAGACTGACAAAGATCAGGAGGAGTGAGCGTGGTAGAACTCGTCCACTTCGCGCTCGGCCTGATCCTTCGCAATGCCATAGCGCTCTTGAACAACGCCGACCAGCTTCTCGCGGTCGCCTTCGGCGCGGTCCAGATCGTCGTCGGTGAGCTCGCCCCACTTGGTCTGAGCGTCACCCTTCAGCTGCTTCCATTTGCCTTGGATAATATCCCAGTTCATCGGAATTCTCCTTTATCTCGGCTTGGTCCCGCCTCATCGCGGGGTTCGGATAAAGAACGCCCGCAGCGCGGCCGGAGTTCCGCGTATTCAGACAAATTGTTCGCGGATCAGACGCTCCTCGAGGCCGTGGCCCGGATCGAACAGCACCCGGTGCGCCACCTTGGGTTCCGAACGGATCTCGACCCGCCGCACATCGCGCACCGACTGGCTGTCGGCCTCGGCCATCACCGGGCGTTTCTCGGGCTCGAGCACCTCGAAGGTCACGTCGGCGGTCTTGGGCAGCAGCGCGCCGCGCCAGCGTCGCGGCCGGAAGGCGGCGACGGCGGTGAGGGCCAGCACGTCCGCGCCGATCGGCAGGATCGGGCCGTGTGCCGAGTAGTTATAGGCGGTGGAGCCTGCGGGGGTTGCCAGCAGCGCGCCATCGCAAACCAGCTCGGGCATCCGCAGCCTGCCATCGACATAGATCGCCAGCCGCGCCGCCTGCGGCCCGGCGCGCAGCAGGGAGACCTCGTTGATCGCCAGCGCCCGGTGCTCGCTGCCGTCGGCGCGGTGGGCGCGCATCGAAAGCGGGTTGATCACCGCCTCCTCGGCCGCGGCCAGCCGCTCCTCGAGGGCGTGCTCGGAATACGCGTTCATCAGGAAGCCGACGGTGCCGCGGTTCATGCCATAGACCGGCACGGCCAGCGCCTCGGTGCGGTGCAGGGTGTGCAGCATGAAGCCGTCGCCGCCGAGCGCCACGATCACGTCGGCGCCATCCTCGGCGTGGTTCCCGTAGCAGCGCGTCAGTCCGGCCAGCGCGGCCTGTGCGATGGGCGCGTTGGACGCGCAGAAGGCAATTTTCAGCGACATGGGTTTCCTTGGACTGTCACGCCGTTCCGAAACAACCACAACTTCCCGGAACCTGCCAGTACCGTCGCCCCTCTACCGGAACAATGCCGCTTTGATCCCTTTGCGCAGGCGTCGCTTTCCTTTACGTAGTCGGCACGTGACGAATCCATGACACCGGAGACCTGCCTCATGAACGCCCCGCACCGCGATGACGGCTTCTTCACCCAGTCGCTTTCCGACCGCGACCCCGAGCTTTTCGCCTCCATCACCGGCGAACTCGGTCGTCAGCGCGACGAGATCGAACTGATCGCATCCGAGAACATCGTCTCCCGCGCCGTGATGGAAGCGCAGGGCTCGGTGATGACCAACAAATACGCCGAAGGTTACCCGGGCCGCCGCTACTACGGTGGCTGTGACTGGGTCGACGTGGCCGAGAACCTCGCCATCGACCGTGCCAAGGAACTCTTCGGCTGCGAGTTTGCCAACGTGCAGCCGAACTCCGGCAGCCAGGCAAACCAGGGCGTGTTCACCGCGCTGATTCAGCCCGGCGACACCATCCTCGGCATGTCGCTCGATGCCGGTGGCCACCTGACCCACGGCGCCAAGCCGAACCAGTCGGGCAAGTGGTTCAACGCCGTGCAATACGGCGTGCGCCAGCAGGACAACATGCTGGACTACGACCAGGTCCAGGAGCTGGCCAACGAGCACAAGCCGAAGCTGATCATCGCTGGCGGCTCGGCCATCCCGCGCCAGATCGACTTTGCCAAGATGCGCGAGATCGCCGACAGCGTGGGCGCCTACCTGCATGTGGACATGGCGCACTTCGCCGGCCTCGTGGCGGCGGGCGAGCATCCCTCGCCGTTCCCGCACGCGCATGTGGTGACCACCACCACCCACAAGACCCTGCGCGGTCCCCGTGGCGGCATGATCCTCACCAACGACGAGACCATCGCCAAGAAGGTCAACTCGGCGATCTTCCCGGGCATCCAGGGCGGTCCGCTGATGCATGTCATCGCCGGCAAGGCCGTGGCCTTCGGCGAGGCGCTGAAGCCCGAGTTCAAGACCTATGCCAAGCAGGTCATCGCCAACGCGCAGGCGCTGTCGGACCAGCTGATCAAGGGCGGCCTCGACACCGTGACTCACGGCACCGACACCCACGTGGTGCTCGTGGACCTGCGCCCCAAGGGCGTGAAGGGCAACGCCACCGAGAAGGCTCTGGGCCGGGCGCACATCACCTGCAACAAGAACGGCGTGCCGTTCGACCCGGAAAAACCGACCGTGACCTCCGGCATCCGTCTGGGCTCGCCCGCCGGAACCACTCGCGGCTTCGGCGAGGCTGAGTTCCGCCAGATCGCCGACTGGATCATCGAGGTTGTCGACGGTCTTGCCGCCAATGGCGAAGAGGGCAACGCAGAGGTCGAGGCCAAGGTGCGCGGTGAAGTGACCGAGTTCCTCAAGAGCTTCCCGATCTACCCGACACTCTGAGCCTGAGTGCCGGTCGCCCGGCGGCCGGGATGACATCGAAAACGCCCTCGCGGATCTCCGCGGGGGCGTTTTTCCTTGGCGGGACCGATCTCAGATCTCAGCCATCCGTGTCGCGATGGCTCACGGTGCCGGCGGGCGGCTGATCATCCGAGCCGCGCCGTGCCCGTGTCACCGCAGGGCACGACCCCAGGCCCGCCTGTCGCGCCAGCCGCGCGGCGGGAAGGTCGGGTCTTCGCGAGGCAAAGCCCTCGAGCGCGCGCCGCGCCAGCGGCGCGTGGCCTGTCTCCACCGCGCGGGCCAGCACCTGCCGAACATAGCTCTTGTGATCCCGCCGCACCCGGATCAGGCGGAAGAAGTCGGCATCGGTCAGCGTCCCGTCGATCGCCGTCTGCACCACCGTCCCGAGCAGCCCCCAGAACGCGAGGTAGCGCGGAATCTTGTGGCCGACGAACGGGCAGCGGAGGTGGGAGACGCTGCGCGCCGTGAGCCGGTCGGCATGGGCACGGTCCTCGGGCATGTAGGGATCGTAGAACACCAGCGCCTCGCGCAGGTGGTACGTTGTCTCGGCGGCATCGGCGTAGCGCGGCTCGTCCCAGTCGCCCCGTTGCCGCGCATTGTCGTAGCGGTGTTCCCACGGCACCAGCGCCGGCGACAGCGTGGTCTGCGGTGAAAACGCGATGGCCCGGGCGCGGGGGCAGGCGCTGGCATAGGTGAGCGCGCCGTAGCCACCCATCGAGCTGCCATAGAACACCACGTTGTCGAAGCGGTCGAAAAAATCGCTGTCGCGCAGCTCGTCGAAGAAATCACAGAGCTGACGGTGGCGGAACCAGTCGTTGCGCCGCTTCATCATGATGCCGAGATGCGAGTGGCCCTGTCGCGCGACAAACTCGGCCCCCCACGGGTAGCGCGGCACCGGCATGTCGCGGCTCTTCATGTTGTCGAAGGTGACGATCAGGGTGCTGCCGCGTTGGAAATGCACCGCGGAATGACGGTCGAAATCGCGAAAGAAGCCACCGGATGTCGCCGTGGCCTCGATTGCCGCTTTGCGGAACTTGCGGGGGAGGGGCATCCCGACCGTGCCTTCCTGACCTGCTGACCGTCTGAACCGCCCGGCTTTGCGCGCGCGAGGAGGCGCGCCGTGCGGCATGACGGAAGGCTAACATCGCAGGTCGGAAAAAGGCCCGGTCGGCCGGGAGGCGGCGCGCAAGGTGTTGCCGGAATGTCAGATCCCGAGATGCGCGCTGCCGGGCGCCACCGCGACGCATGTGCCGCGGTGGCGCATTCGTGTGGCTCAGGCCGGGTTCTTGGCGAAGCGCAGGTAAGGCAGCTTGATGTCCAGCTCGCCGTACTTGTCGGCCGCTGCGGCGTCATCGAGCGACAGCGCCACGATCACGTCCTGGCCCGTCTCCCAGTTGGCGGGCACGGCGAGCGGCTGCTCGTAGGTGCGCTGCAGGCCATCGAGGGCGCGCAGCACCTCGGCGAAGTTGCGGCCCACCGACATCGGGTAGGTCATCATCAGCTGCACCTTCTTGTTCGGCGCGATGATGAAGACCGAGCGCACGGTGGCGCTGTCGGCGGGGGTGCGGCCGTCGGGCAGGTAGGCATCGGCGGGCAGCATGTCGAGCGCCTTGGCCAGCTTCAGGTCATCGTCGGCCACGATCGGGAAGCCCGCCGAGGCGCCCGAGGTCGACTCGATGTCGCCCTTCCATTTCTTGTGCTCCTCGACGCCGTCGACCGAGATGCCCATCACCTTGGTGCCGCGCTTGGCCCATTCGTCGGCCAGCTGCGCCACGGCACCGAACTCGGTGGTGCAGACCGGCGTGAAGTCCTTCGGGTGCGAGAACAGGATCGCCCAGCTGTCGCCGATCCAGTCGTGCAGGTCGTACTCGCCAAGGTCGGTGACGACGTGGAGGTTGGGAATCTCGTCGTTGATGCGCAGTGCCATGGGACTCTCCTTTCGCATGACGTCCGGTTCGGACGGTCTGTCTCCATTCTACGTACTACCTCGATGCTTGATGTAAAGACCCCCGCTTGCGGCGGGCCGGGACGCGTGACAGAGTGCCGCCACGGGGAAATTTGATCAAATCTCAACGAAGGAAGACTCCCATGATCGAGAAGCGTCAGTTCTACATCGACGGCGCGTGGACCGAGGCGCTTGACGGGCGCGACCACGAGGTGATCGATCCGGCGACCGAAGAGCCCTGCGCGATCATCGCGCTCGGCGGGCAGGCCGATACCGACGCCGCGGTGGCCGCGGCCAAGCGCGCGCTGCCGGGCTGGATGGCGACACCCGCCGCCGAGCGCATCGCGCTCGTCGAGAAGCTTCTGGCGGTCTACAAGTCCCGCGCCGAGGAGCTGGCGCAGGCCATGAGCCTCGAGATGGGCGCCCCGATCGCACTGGCGCGCGCCAACCAGGTCGGTGCCGGGCTGTTTCACCTGCAGAACTTCGTCGACGCCGCCAAGGCGTTCGACTTCGAGGCGTCGTTCTCGGAGGCGCATGCCGACACCCGCCTGATCCACGAGGCGATCGGCGTCTGCGCGCTGATCACGCCTTGGAACTGGCCGATGAACCAGATCACGCTGAAGGTCGGCGCGGCGGCGATTGCCGGCTGCACCATGGTGCTGAAGCCCTCCGAGGAGAGCCCGCTCTCGGCGCTGCTCTTCGCCGAGTTCATGGACGAGGCCGGCTTCCCGAAGGGTGTGTTCAACCTCGTCAACGGTGACGGCGCGGGCGTCGGCACGCAGCTTTCCAGGCACGCTGACGTCGACATGGTGAGCTTCACCGGCTCGACGCGTGCGGGGCGTGCCATCTCCAAAACCGCCGCCGAGACGCTCAAGCGCGTGCACCTGGAGCTGGGGGGCAAGGGCGCCAACCTGATCTTTGCCGATGCCGACGAGACGGCGGTGAAACGCGGCGTGCAGCACATGATGCAGAACTCGGGCCAGAGCTGCAACGCACCTTCGCGGATGATGGTCGAGGCGCCGATCTACGACCGCGTGGTCGAAGAGGCGGCCGCCGTCGCGCAGACCGTCAAGGTGGGCGTGCCCTCCGAGGATGGCAAGCATATCGGACCGGTGGTGAACGCCACCCAGTACGAGAAGATCCAGGGCCTGATCGAGACCGGGATCAAGGAAGGCGCGCGGCTCGTCGCCGGCGGCCCGGGCCGTCCCGAGGGGTTCAATAAGGGCTTCTACGTGCGCCCCACGGTGTTCGCCGACGTGACCCCGGAGATGACCATCGCCAACGAAGAAATCTTCGGCCCGGTGCTCTCGATCATGAAGTTCGAGAGCGAGGCCGAGGCGGTCGAGATCGCCAATGACACGCCCTACGGTCTGACGAACTACGTCCAGAGCCAGGATGTCGACCGCCGCCATCGCCTGGCGCGCCAGCTGCGGTCGGGCATGGTCGAGATGAACGGCAAGAGCCGCGCCCCGGGCGCGCCCTTCGGCGGCATGAAGCAGTCTGGTAACGGCCGCGAGGGCGGCATCCTCGGCATCCACGACTTCCTCGAGATCAAGGCAGTCAGCGGCTGGGCCGCGGAATGAGCCTCACTCGGGGCGGCAGCACCCCGCCGCCGCCCCGCACCGCGTCCTGATCTTCTCTACGTTCCAAATTACTCACGGCCCGGCTTAACCGCCGGGCCGCACCTCTCAGAAGAGGGCGCTCCGTCCGGCGCTGCCCTGTTCGTGCCTTCGGACCAAGCCATTCACGCCACTTCCGGGCCTGCCGCGAGGGTGCAAGGCCGCGCCCCTCCGAACGCCTCGCGCAGCCCCTATCTTCTCTACGTTTAAAAATACTCACGGCCCGCACCGCACCGCCGGGCGCGCCTTCTCAGAACGGGGCCTTGGCGCGGAACTTCACTCCGATGCCGCTTTCGGGGTGGTGCAGCCGCAGCTCCTCGGCGTGCAGCATCATGCGGGAATGCTCCGCCGCGGTCTCGGGGGCGTAGAGCGGATCGCCGATGATCGGATGGCCGAGCGCCAGCATGTGCACCCGCAGCTGGTGGCTGCGCCCGGTGACCGGGTGCAGCCGAACCCGGCTTTCGGTGTCGCTGGCCTTGGTCACCTTGTACTCAGTGAGCGCCGGCTTGCCGGTCTCGTGGCAGACCTTCTGCAGCGGACGGTTCGGCCAGTCGACGATCAGCGGCAGATCCACACCGCCGGTTTTCGGCGCAAGCCTGCCGGTGACGCGGGCGATATAGGTCTTGCGGGTCTTGCGGGTCTCGAACTGCTGGCCGAGGTGGCGCTGCGCGTGGGCGGTGAGCGCGAAGACCATCACGCCCGACGTATCGCGGTCGAGCCGGTGCACCAGCCGCACCGTCGGGAAGGCGCGCTCGAGCCGCGCGATCAGGCAATCGGCCAGCTCCGGCCCCTTGCCGGGCACCGAGAGCAGCCCGGCGGGCTTGTCGACCACCAGAAGGTCGCTGTCCTCGTGCAGGATCGGGATCTCGCCCTGGGGCGGGGAATAGACATCGCTCATGCCGCCCCATGTGGCGCAGCCGCGCCGCCATCGCAAGGCTCGAGGCGCCATCCGTTGCCGGGAAGACCCGGCGATGAGCGGGGCGGAGGGCCGCCGATCATGTTAGCGCCTGCGGGCTTGCCACTCGTCTCGCCCGCGCGCTACACCGCTTGCGACAGTCATTTCAAAGGACCTCTCCATGTCGATCCCCACGGATTTCAATGACCGCATGTTGTCTCTGGGCCTGGCCCGCGTGGCCGAACAGGCCGCGATCGCGTCAGCCAAGCTGATCGGCCATGGCGACGAGAAGGCCGCCGACCAGGCGGCGGTGAACGCGATGCGCGACCAGCTCAACAAGCTCGACATCAAGGGCGTCGTGGTGATCGGCGAAGGCGAGCGTGACGAGGCGCCGATGCTCTATATCGGCGAAGAGGTCGGCACCGGCGAGGGCCCCGGCGTGGACATCGCGCTCGACCCGCTCGAAGGCACCACCCTGACCGCCAAGGATATGCCCAACGCGCTCACCGTGATCGCCATGGGGCCGCGCGGCTCGATGCTGCACGCCCCCGACGTCTACATGGACAAGCTGGCCATCGGCCCGGGCTTTGACGAGGATGTCGTCACCCTCGACATGACCCCGACCCAGCGTGTTGAGGCGCTGGCCGCGGCCAAGGGCTGCAAGACCACCGACATCACCTGCTGCGTGCTCGAGCGTCCGCGCCACGAGGAGATGATCGCCGAGATCCGCGCCACCGGTGCGGCGATCCGCCTGATCACCGACGGCGACGTGGCCGGGGTCATGCACTGCGCCGAGGCGCACCTGACCGGCATCGACATGTACATGGGCTCGGGCGGGGCGCCGGAAGGCGTGCTCGCGGCGGCGGCGCTCAAGTGCATGGGCGGCCAGATGTACGGCAAGCTGATGTTCCGCAACGACGACGAGCGCGGTCGCGCCGCCAAGGCCGGGATCACCGATCTCGACAAGATCTACAAGCGCGACGAGATGGTCACCGCCGACGTGATCTTCGCCGCCACCGGCGTCACCAACGGCTCGATCCTGTCGGGCATCAAGCGCGAGCCGGGCTGGATCACCACCGAGACCATCCTGATGCGCTCGAAGACCGGCTCGGTCCGACGGGTGATCTATCGCAACCCGTTCGAATGACGCCACGCCCGGCTTTGATGCCGTAACGTGAGTATTTGCAGACGTGAAGAAGCAGGGGGCGGCGTTCCGTTCCCTGCTTTTTCGCTTTATGGCAGGCGTGAAACAGGCAGAGGGGAACGATTGGGCATGAGCTATCTCGGGGTCGAGGCATCGCTGACCGGCCGCCGCTGGGTCGGGCCGGGGGTCGAGCAGGAACGGCAGGCAGAGGCGCTGGCGCAGCAGAGCAACCTGCCGCGCGGGCTGTGTCAGGTGCTGGCACGGCTCGGGGTCGAGGCGCCGGAGGTGGCGGGCTATCTCGCGCCGACGCTGCGCGACCTGCTGCCGGATCCGCGTTCGCTGCGCGACATGGAGACCGCTGCCACGCGGGTTCTGGCGGCGGTGACGCGGCGCGAGCGCATCGCGGTGTTCGCCGATTACGATGTCGATGGCGGCACTTCGGCGGCGCTGCTGCTCGACTGGCTGCATCAGCTCGGGCTCGGCGCGACGCTCTATATCCCCGACCGCATCGACGAGGGCTACGGCCCCAACGAGCCGGCGATGGAAAAGCTCGCCGCCGGGCACGACCTGATCATCTGCGTCGATTGCGGCACGCTCTCGCACGGGCCGATCGCGGCGGCGAAGGGCGCCGACGTCGTGGTGCTCGACCACCACCTCGGCGGCGAGACGTTGCCCGAGTGCGTGGCGGTGGTGAACCCCAACCGGCAGGACGAGGACGGCGCGCTGGCGCATCTCTGCGCCGCCGCGGTGGTGTTCCTGATGCTGGTGGAATGCGGCCGGCAGATGCGCGAGGACGGCGCACGCGGGCCCGACCTGATGGCGATGCTCGATCTGGTGGCGCTGGCCACGGTGGCGGATGTCGCGCCGCTCAAGGGCGTCAACCGCGCGTTGGTGCGGCAGGGCCTTGCGGTGATGGCGCGGCGCGCGCGGCCGGGGCTGGTGGCGCTGTCGGACGTGGCGCGGCTCGACACGGCGCCGTCCTCCTATCATCTGGGTTACGTGCTGGGGCCGCGGGTCAATGCCGGCGGGCGCATCGGGCAGGCCGATATCGGCGCCCGCCTGCTGGCCAGCCGCGACCGGCACGAGAGCGAGGCGCTGGCGGCGCGGCTCGACCAGCTCAACACCGAACGCCGCGAGGTCGAGGAGGCGGTGCGCGCCGCGGCGCTGGCGCAGGCCGAGGCGCGCGGGCTCGACGCGCCGCTGGTCTGGGCGGCGGGCGAGGGCTGGCACCCGGGCGTCGTGGGCATCGTGGCCTCGCGCCTGAAGGAGCTGACCAACCGCCCGGCGGTGGTGATCGGCCTCGACGGCGACGAGGGCAAGGGCTCGGGCCGCTCGGTCTCGGGCGTCGATCTGGGCGCCAGCGTCCAGCGTCTGGCGGCGGACGGTCTGCTGCTGAAAGGCGGCGGGCACAAGATGGCCGCGGGCCTGACGGTGGCGCGCGACGGGCTCGAGGCGGCGATGGAGCGGCTCTCCGAGCTGCTGGCGAAGCAGGGCGCGGGGCAGGGCGGGGCGGCCGACCTGAAGCTCGACGGTCTGCTGATGCCGGGCGCGGCCAATATCGAGCTTTGCGAGCAGATGGAGCAGGCCGGCCCGTTCGGGGCCGGGGCACCGGCGCCGCGCTTTGCCATGCCCGATGTGCAGGTGAGCTTTGCCAAGCAGGTCGGCTCGGGTCATCTCAAGGTCTCGTTCGGAGACGGGCTCGGGGCCAAGATCGACGCGATCTGCTTCGGCGCCTTCGACGGCCCTCTGGGGCAGGCGCTTTGCGATCACCGGGGGCGGCGATTCCACGTCGCCGGGCGGCTCGAGATCAACGAGTGGAACGGGCGGCGTTCGGTGCAGATGCGGCTGGAGGATGCCGCCCCGGCGGAGGGCTGAGCCGGCGCGGTCTAAGCATCTGAGAAACCAGTCTATATTCCGCGCAAACCGGGGCGGAAGACAGGTGAGAAAAATATGAAAATTGGGCTTGCGGCTGCGCACGCAATTCCCTAAAACCCGCGTCACGCTTCGGCTCTGGCCCGTTCGTCTATCGGTTAGGACGCCAGGTTTTCAACCTGGAAAGAGGGGTTCGATTCCCCTACGGGCTGCCACCGAAGCGCAAGTCGACGACCCGATCGTCGCAAAGTGGCCCGTTCGTCTATCGGTTAGGACGCCAGGTTTTCAACCTGGAAAGAGGGGTTCGATTCCCCTACGGGCTGCCACTTGATCCCGAAAATCAAAACCTTCGCCAAGCACGACCCCTGTGCCTGTCGTGCTGTCCTGCCCATATGGCACCAGCCCGCGCAGGCCCTTGACGGGGCGGGCCGGGGCGGAAACAACGTTGGCACGTGTCATGCCGGCCGAGAGGAGAGGCAGATGAAATTCCGTTTTCCCATCGTCATCATCGATGAGGATTTCCGCTCCGAGAACACCTCGGGCCTGGGCATCCGCGCCTTGGCCGACGCCATCCAGAGCGAGGGCTTCGAGGTGCTGGGCGTCACCGGCTACAGCGACCTGAGCCAGTTCGCCCAGCAGCAGAGCCGGGCCAGCGCCTTCGTGCTGTCGATCGACGACGAGGAATTCACTCCCGGCCCGGATCTCGACCCGGCGGTGCTCAACCTGCGCTCCTTCATCGAGGAAGTGCGCTGGAAGAACGCCGACGTGCCGATCTATGTCTACGGCGAGACCAAGACCTCGCGGCACCTGCCCAACGACATCCTGCGCGAGCTGCACGGCTTCATCCACATGTTCGAGGATACGCCGGAATTCGTCGCCCGCCACATCATCCGCGAAGCCAAGAGCTATCTCGAAGGCATCCAGCCGCCGTTCTTCAAGGAGCTGCTCGACTATGCCGAGGATGGCTCCTACTCGTGGCACTGCCCCGGGCATTCGGGTGGCGTGGCGTTCCTCAAAAGCCCGATCGGGCAGATGTACCACCAGTTCTACGGTGAGAACATGCTGCGCGCCGACGTGTGCAATGCCGTCGAAGAGCTGGGCCAGCTGCTCGATCACAACGGCGCCATCGGCGCCTCCGAGCGCAACGCGGCGCGGATATTCAACGCCGATCACTGTTTCTTCGTGACCAACGGCACCTCGACCAGCAACAAGATGGTCTGGCATCACAGCGTGGCACCGGGCGACGTGGTTGTGGTCGACCGCAACTGCCACAAGTCGATCCTGCACTCGATCATCATGACCGGCGCGATCCCGGTCTTCCTGCGCCCGACGCGAAATCACTGGGGCATCATCGGGCCGATCCCGCGCGCCGAGTTCGAGCCGGAGTCGATCAAGGCCAAGATCCGCGACAACCCGCTGCTCGAGGGCTACGACGCCGACGCGGTGCAGCCGCGCATCATGACGCTGACCCAGTCGACCTATGACGGCGTCCTCTACAACACCGAAGTGATCAAGGGCCTGCTCGACGGCTGGGTCGAGAACCTGCATTTCGACGAGGCCTGGTTGCCGCATGCCGCCTTCCACCCGTTCTACGGCAGCTATCACGCCATGGGCCGCAAGCGGGGACGGACCGAGAAATCGGTGACCTATGCCACCCAGTCGGTGCACAAGCTGCTGGCCGGCATCAGCCAGGCCAGCCACGTTCTGGTGCAGGATTCCGAGACCACCAAGCTGGACCGGCATCTCTTCAACGAGAGCTACCTGATGCACACCTCCACCAGCCCGCAATACTCGATCATCGCGAGCTGCGACGTGGCTGCGGCGATGATGGAGCCGCCGGGCGGCACGGCGCTGGTCGAGGAGAGCCTCGACGAGGCGCTCGATTTCCGCCGCGCCATGCGCAAGGTCGACGAGGAATACGGCGACGACGAGTGGTGGTTCAAGGTCTGGGGGCCGGACGATCTTGCCGAAGAGGGCATCGGCCGCACCCGCGACTGGGAACTCAAGAAGACCGATGCCGAGGGGCTCGAGACCGGTGGCGGCGACAGCTGGCACGGCTTCGGCGACATGGCGCCGGGCTTCAACATGCTTGACCCGATCAAGGCGACGATCATCACCCCCGGCCTCGACATCGAGGGCAATTTCGGCGACAGCGGCATCCCGGCCTCGATCGTGTCGAAATACCTCACCGAGCATGGCGTGGTGGTTGAGAAGACCGGGCTCTACAGCTTCTTCATCATGTTCACCATTGGCATCACCAAGGGCCGGTGGAACACGCTTCTCGCGGCGCTGCAGCAGTTCAAGGACGATTTCGACAGGAACCAGCCGCTGTGGCGGGTGATGCCGGAGTTCTGCGCCAAGCAGCCGCGCTACGAGAAAATGGGGCTGCGCGATCTCTGCCAGCACGTGCACCAGATGTACGCCAAGTACGACGTAGCGCGGCTCTCGACCGAGATCTATCTCAGCGACCATCGCCCGGCGATGACGCCCTCGGAGGCGTTCTCGCATATCGCGCGGCGCAAGACCGAGAGGGTGGGCATCGACGCACTCGAGGGGCGCATCACCACCAGCCTCGTGACCCCCTATCCGCCGGGCATCCCGCTGCTGATCCCGGGCGAGGTGTTCAACGCGAAGATCGTTGACTACCTGCGCTTCAACCGCGAGTTCGCGCGGGAGTGCCCGGGCTTCGAGACCGATATCCACGGTCTCGTGGCGGAAACGGGCGAGGATGGTCGCACCCACTACTTTGCCGATTGCGTCGCCGAGTGAACGGTGCGGGCCAAGATTTTTCGTCCGAAAAATCTTGGCGCTTGGCAACGGGCTCAGCCGGCTCGGCGCCGGACGGCGATATGGTGGCGGTCGTCCAGTTTCGACAGCTCGATCGCTGCGATGACCCCGAGGCCGGCGCCGGCCCGCCTTGTCGGGCATCCGCCCGGACGCCAGCCCGGCCCCCGGCCCCGGCCAAGTCGCGCGCGGCGCGGTGGCTCATCAGCAGCGCGATGAGTGCGCCCGGAACAATAAGCGGCGGGGCATCGGGTGACTGGTTCGAAGGCACATCACGCGAGGGAATGCGGTTCAGCGCGTGCATTTGAACACTGTTTCCGTTTGCAAGGACATGTGGTTGTGCTTATCGTTCCAGTTCAGCCATGCCGTCGCGTGGCGGCACGGGTCTGGCATCGGACCTCACACTGGAGAACTTGTTGCTACGTCGTCAGTCTCCGAACTTTGACAAGACATCCTTTCTTGCCGGGCCCAGCGAAATGGCCCGCCGGATCCGCGAGTTCGACTGGTCGGAGCATCCGCTCGGCCCGTCCGAGGACTGGTCGGCGGCGCTGCGTTCGGCGCTCAGCATCGCGCTGAACTCGGCCTTCCCGACCTGCATCTACTGGGGGCCGGAGCTGCGCCTGCTCTACAATGACAGCTGGTCGCACATTCCCGGCCCGCGCCACCCCGGCTGTCTCGGCGAACCCGCGACCGAGGTCTGGTCGGACATCTGGCACGTCATCGAGCCGCAGCTTGCCGAGGCGATCAGCACCGGGGAAGGGGTCTATTTCCGGGACCAGATGCTGCCGATGCTGCGCTTCGGGGTCGAGGAAGAGACCTACTGGACCTACAATTTCACCCCGATCCGCGACGATGACGGCTCGATCGGCGGCATCTTCAACTCCGGCAACGAAACCACGCGGCAGGTGCTGCAACAGGAAAACAACCGCTTCCTGCTCGAGCTGAGCGACGTGTTCCGCAACATGACCGATCTTGCCGAGCTGCGGCAGCGCGCGATCGCCATGCTGGGCGCGCATCTTGGCGTCGATCGTGCCGGCCTGCGCGAGAGGGTGCAGGACGGGCGGCGCGCCAGGATGCCGGTGACCGAGCAATGGGTGGCCGATGGTGCGTTGCCGGTGCCCTCGGGGATGGCGCGCGCGCCGGTTCTCGACGCGGCCTGGCAGCAGTTGCTCGACGGCCGGGTGATCCAGCTCGACGGCACCGATCCGACCCGCGCCGCCATCGACCGGACCATGCTTGACCTGCTGAACTGCGAGGCCGCGCTGGCGGTGCCGTGGGTCGAGGATGGGCGCACCGAGGCGATCCTCTTCGTGCATTCCTGCAGCGCACGGCACTGGACCGATCTCGAGCTCGAGATGGTTGAACAGGTGCTGTCGCGGATGATGGCGGTGATGGATCGCGCCCGCGCCGCCGAGCGCGAGCGGCTGATGTCGGACGAGATCAATCACCGCTCGCGCAACCTTCTGGCGGTGGTTCAGGGGATCGTGCGGTTGGCACGCCCCGAGGAACCAGAGGTCATGCGCGCCAAGCTGATCGACCGGTTGGGCGCGCTGGCGCAGAACCACTCGTTGCTGGCCGATCAGCGCTGGGAGCCGGTGGCCCTCAGCCGCCTGCTGGCGCAGGAGCTCTCGCCCTATGCCAGCGGCGGCGAGATCCGCGTGGACATGAGCGGGCCCGCGGTGGCGCTGAGCTCGGAAGAGTGTCAGACGCTGGGCATGGTGGTGCACGAGCTGGTCACCAACGCCGCCAAGCACGGGGCGCTCAAGGACGCAGGCGGCGCGCTCGAGGTGAGCTGGGAGGTGACCGATGGTCGCCTGCATCTGGACTGGATCGAGACCGTTTCCGGGCCGCTGACACGCGAGGGCTTCGATGTGCCGGGCTTCGGCTCGAGCCTGATGCGGCTGATGATCGAGCGGCAGCTCGAGGGCAAGCTCGTGCGCGAGCTGACTCCGCAGGGGCTTCGGTGCGTCATCGACGTGCCATGGGCCCGGCGCGATGCCTCCCAGCGTGAGCCCGCCGACCGCGACGAAGAGCGCATCGCGGCGAAGTGAGCCACGTGGCTCCGGCGCCGGGGAACCGGCGCTGGCCGCACCGCGTTCCCGGCGCATGACCACCGTGCCCGACCTCGTTTATTATCCCGATGACCGCCCCGGCATTTCGCGCCGGCGCTGCGGGCGCGGCTTCTCCTACATCGCGCCGGACGGCACCCGCATCGAGCGCGGCCCCGAGCGGCGCCGCATCGAGGCGCTGGCGGTGCCGCCCGCCTATGAGAAGGTGTGGATCTGCCCGCGCGAGAACGGCCACCTTCAGGCCACCGGCCGCGATACGCGGTCGCGCAAGCAATACCGCTATCACCCCGACTGGACCGAGCACCGCGCGCGGCAGAAATTCCAGCATCTGGCCGAGTTCGGCCA
>Ga0114905_1000164_pt1 | contig 47385 bp, 44 predicted proteins | sample MalvireepMed_b05_FD_83499 | JGI IMG/M metagenome (GOLD analysis project Ga0114905, IMG submission 83499) | Marine viral communities from the Global Malaspina Expedition - Malaspina viral metaG DeepMed_b05 | ecosystem: Environmental > Aquatic > Marine > Oceanic | place: Mediterranean Sea...
TCCCGACTGCGAAGTGACGGAGTGCCGGTTCGGGCGCTTCGTCGAGATCGGGCGCGGCGCGCGGCTGGGCCATGTGGAGATGGGCGATTACAGCTATTGCGACCGCTATGCCGACATCGCCAACGCGACCGTCGGCAAGTTCGCCAACATCGCGAGCTTTTCGCGCATCGGGCCGACGGATCACCCGATGCAGCAGGCCTCGCTGCACCATTTCCTCTACCGCTCAGACGATTACTGGCACGATGCCGGTCGCGACGCGGCATTCTTCGCGCATCGCCTGTCGCGCCGGGCGCAGATCGGCCACGACACGTGGATCGGCCACAACGCCGTGGTGCGCCCCGAGTTGACCGTCGGGCATGGCGCCGTGGTGGCGGCGGGCGCGGTGGTGACGAAGGATGTCGCGCCCTACATGATCGTGGCGGGTGTTCCGGCGGTGCCGCTGCGCGAACGCTTCCCGAAGCCAGTGGCCGAGCGGCTGATGGCGCTGGCGTGGTGGGACTGGGATCACGCCACGCTGCGCGAGCGGCTCGAGGATTTCCGCAGCCTGCCGATCGAGGCGTTTCTCGAGAAATACGCGTAACGCCGGTGCCGCGCCGGGCGGGCAGGGATGTGGCGCGGTTCGCGCCGGTCGTGCCGGCGATCTTCACTCGCCGCATGATCGCCAGTGTTCGCAGCATTGCGGGCGTGGTAAGCCGTTGAGCGACACACCCTCAGGGATCGGAGATCCGAGATGACTGCGCTCACCGACGACGGCAAGAAACTGGTCTCCGAGGCGGCAATCCGCCACGGCGTCTCGACCGAGACCGCAGAGGCGATGCTGATGGCGCTGGCCGCCGGCAATGGCAGGCAGGCGCAGTTCAACATCGCCGAGCTTGGCGGCATGGGGCAGTGGTCGCAGGGCGGCATGACCATGGTCGGCGACATGTTCAACAATGGCCTGAAGGCGCGGGTCGATGCGCTCTGCACCGATCTTGCCAACATCCTCATGGTCGGCAACCTGTTCCGCCCGGTCGAGACGCCGGCGCCGCAGCCCGGCACGCAGGGCCAGTCGCAGTCGCAGGGCGGCATGGGCTCCAGCCTGTTCATCAAGGGCGGGGTCGTGGGGGCCGCGTGGCCCGCCGAGCTTGGCCAGCCTTCGTCGACCGGCAGCCAGAACAACCTGCGCTACGCGGTGTTTCCCCGGACCCGGCGGCTGGCGATCGATTTCGGCGGCCGGATCGAGATCTACGACACCGGCGATCACCAGATCTCGGGCGTGTCGCAACAGCAGAGCGGCGACCAGTCGCTGAGTTTCACCAGCCAGCACGGGCTGGTCTCGCTGCGGGATCTGCCCCGGGTGGGCGAGGCGCAGCCGCAGGAGCGGCCCGCGGATGCGGCTGGCGCCGCACCGTCCGAGCCTCTGGCCGATCCCGCCATCGAGATGCCCTCTGCGCCGAGCGCCGAAGCGGCTCCGGTCCCAGACGCCGCGCCCGAGACCGGCCCCGCGGGGGGCGACGAGATCATCGCGCTGATCCGAAAGCTTGGCGAGCTGAAGGAGGCGGGACTGCTCAGCGAGGACGAGTTCGCGTCCAAGAAGCGCCAGCTGCTCGACCGGCTCTAAAGCCCGGGCGGCGCGGCTATTCCGCCGCCAGCCGCACCCCGCGCATGGTGCCGATCAGCCGTGCGCCGGCCTCGCCCGAGAGATAGGCCAGCCGCCCGCCGCTCACCGTGGCCTCGATCTCGCGCGTGGCCGCGTTGACCACCACGAAATCGGCCCGCTTGCCCCGCTCGAGCGTGCCGCGGTCGGCAAGCCCCATGATCTCGGCCGGCACCTTGCTGATCATGTCCCAGGCGCCCGGCAGGTCGCGCACGCCGCGATCCACCAGCACCCATGCCGCCTGCGCGAGGCAGGGGTAGTGGTAATCCGAGACCAGCGCGTCGCAGAGCCCGCGCGCCACCAGGTGCAGCGCCGAGACATTGCCCGATTGCGAACCGCCGCGCACCACGTTGGGCGCGCCCATCAGCACCGGGTCGTTGCAGGCCCGCGCCAGCTTGGCAGCCGCTGCGGTGGTCGGGAACTCGGCGATGCGCGCCCCGATGATGCGGTAATATTCCCGCGTCTCGCCATCGGGGTCGTCATGGCTGCCATAGCGCATGTCGAGCGCATCGAAGGCCACGGCCAGCGCGCAGAGATGGCGCGGCACGTCGCGGCCACGCTCCTTCGCCGCCTGCAGCGTCACGAGGAATTCCGCCAGCGTGCGCCCGCCGCGCTCGGCATATTGCGTCACCTTGTGCGGTGCGCTTTCGGCCAGTTCGAGCGTTTCGGGCAGGTGGTTGTTGAAGATCACGTAATCGATGCCGTAGCGCCGGATCGCCGCCAGCATCCGGTCACGCGTCTCGGGCATGTGGGTCTCGCAGCGCAGCTGCAGCCGCAGGTCGGTGAGCGCGCGCGGACGGTAGGTCTCGAGCGCGGCCATCACCTCCTCGGCGAAATCGGGGCCGCGCATGCCGCCCTCCCAGCTCCAGCACTGCGCCAGCCACGCGGTGGTGACGCCATGCGCCGCCGCCTCGCGGTCGGTCGAGCGCAGACCGGCCGCGATCGGGAAGGGGGCCGAGGGGCGCGGCGCGATGTGTCGCTCGAAGGCGTCGCCATGCAGATCGATGATGCCCGGCAGGATCAGGTAGCCCGACATGTCGACCTCGGGCAGGGGGCCCTTGGTGATCACGCCGTCCTCGATCACCAGCGACCGCTTCTGCAGTTCGCCACCGCGCAGGATGGTCGCGCTTACGAGGCGCAGGGGAGGAAGCAGTGCCGTCATGCGTGTATCCGCTCGAGGTTTTCGAAAGCTTCTAACCTGCGAAAATGTCAGGGCGATGACGTTTGCGGCCCTGTCTGCTCCTGCGGCCCCACATCGTCTGAAGAAAACGTGAGCGCCACCCGGTCGCCGGCAAACCATGTCAGCCCGTACTCGATCGGCTGGCCTTCGGCATCGACATTGACGCCCTCGGCCCGCAGGAGAGGCGCGCCCTCGCGCATGGTCAGGTGCAGCGCCTGCGTGGGCGTGGCCGCCTCGGCGGTCAGCCGGGTGCGGGCGCGGGTGTAATCCTCGATCCCGTTGGCCTTCAGCGCCCTGGTGACCGACGTGACCTCGCTCAGCGTGGAGGCGAGGCCCGCAAAGCGCGCGGCGGGGAAGCAGCTGATGAAATGCGCCACCGGCATCGCCTCGGCCAGCGACAGCCCCTCGTAGACGATCACCTCGGCCCCCTCGTCCAGAGCCAGCGCCTCGGCCTCGGCGCGGTCGGCGGGGCGGGTCTCGATCCGCAGGACGCGCTTTTCTGGCAGCCGCCCCGAGGCGCGCAGGTTCTGCGAAAAGCGCACCCGCTCGCCGATCGGGTAGTCGAGCGGCGTGGCCTTGACGAACACCCCGGCGCCGCGCCGGCTGTGCACCAGATCGCGCTCGGCCAGATCCGCCAGCGCCCGGCGCGCAGTGTGGCGGTTCACGCCGAAGCGCGAGGACAGTTCGGCCTCGGTCGGCAGCTTGTCCCCGGCGCGGTAGAGGCCGCGGGCGATCTCGCTCTCGAGCTCGGCGGCGATGGATTTCCAGATCGGGCTGCGGGCCATGCAGGGGTCCTGTCATTGAAACTTCACGCAAGTCCGCTTGCGCTTCGGGGCGACTCGGCTCTATGATTTGTCTAGTTGTATATTAACCTAGACAAGTCGGCAAGGTTGTCCAGATGAATGTGACGGAAGTCGGAACCGAGGCGCGGCAGCGCTGGATGGGGCTGCTGGCCCGGGCGCCCGCGGCGCGGCTGGCAGAGCTGTTTGAGACGGCGGGCGCGGCCCCGGCGCATGAGTGGCTGCGCGTGCCCGAGACCGGTGGCGTGATGGTGCGTGGCCGTGCCGGCGGCACCGGCGCCCCCTTCAACATGGGCGAGATCACGGTGACCCGCTGCGCGCTGCGGCTCGAGACCGGCGAGGTCGGGCATGGCTACGTGCAGGGCCGCGACAAGGCCCATGCGGAGCGCGCGGCGCTGGTGGATGCGCTGATGCAGGGACCGAAGGCCGACGCGCTGCGCGAGACGGTGATCGCCCCCCTTGCCGAGGCCGAGGCGGCCGCGCGCCGGGAGCGGGCGGCCAAGGCGGCGGCCACCAAGGTCGAGTTTTTCACGATGGTTCGGGGAGAGGACTGATGCGAGACGACGCACTCAGCGGCGGGTTCACCGACGCACCGGTCGAGGCCGCGCGCGCCTTCCGCGCCGCGCTCGAGGCGATGGCCCGGCCGGGCAGCCTCCACGAGGTGGCGGGGGCCGAGGCGCCCGCGCCGCTGAGCACGGCGGCGGCGGTGCTGCTGCTGACGCTCTGCGATGGTGAGACCCCGCTCTACCTCGCGCCCGGGCACGACACGCAGCCGGTGCGCGACTGGATCGCCTTCCATGTCGGCGCGCCTCTGGTTGGGCCGGGGCAGGCGATGTTCGCGCTCGGGCAGTGGGACGCGCTGGCCCCGCACGACGCCTATGCCATCGGCACGGCGGAGTATCCCGACCGCTCGGTGACGCTGATCGTCGAGATGCCGGAGCTGCGCGCCGAGGGCGTGCGGCTCACCGGGCCGGGGATCGAGACCGAGGCGCAGCTCGCGCTGCCCGAGACCGCGGCCTTCCAGCGCAATGCCACGCGCTTTCCGCTGGGTTGGGATTGCTATTTCACCTGCGAAGGCCGCCTTGCGGCGCTGCCACGCACCACCAAGACGGAGGCGCTCTGATGTATGTGGCTGTAAAGGGCGGTGAACGCGCCATCGACGCGGCTCACGAATGGTTGGCCGAGGAGCGCCGCGGCGACCCGGACGTGCCCGAGCTGTCGCTGGCGCAGATCCAGGAGCAGATGAGCCTCGCAGTGAACCGGGTGATGGCCGAGGGCTCGCTCTACGATCCCGAGCTGGCGGCGCTGGCGATCAAGCAGGCGCGCGGCGACCTGATCGAGGCGATCTTTTTGATCCGCGCCTACCGCACGACGCTGCCGCGCATCGGCCACTCGCGGCCCGTCGAGACCTCTGCCATGCGCTGCGACCGCCGTGTCAGCGCGACCTTCAAGGACGCGCCGGGCGGGCAGGTGCTTGGCCCGACCTTCGACTACACCCACCGGCTGCTCGATTTCAAACTCGCCGCAGAGGGAGAGGCGCCGGTGGCGCGTCAGGCAGAGCCGAGCCAGGCGCCGACCCCGCGCATCACCGAGTTTCTCAACCGAGACGGGCTGATACAGGACGAAGCTCAAAGCGACGAGACGCCGCCCGACATGACCCGGCAGCCGATGGAGTATCCCGCCGACCGCGCCTTGCGCCTGCAGGCGCTGACCCGCGGCGACGAGGGCTTCGTGCTGGGCATGGCCTATTCCACACAGCGTGGCTACGGCCGCAACCACCCCTTCGTGGGCGAGCTGCGCATCGGCGCGGTCGAGGTCGAGATGGAGATCCCCGAGCTTGGCTTCGACATCTGCATCGGCGAGGTCACCCTCACCGAATGCGAGACGGTGAACCAGTTCATGGGCTCCAAGACCGAGCCGGCGCAGTTCACCCGCGGCTACGGGCTGGTCTTCGGCCAGACCGAGCGCAAGGCGATCTCGATGGCGCTGGTCGACCGGGCGCTGCGCTGGGAGGAGCTGGGCGAGGAGAATGTCGGCGCCCCGGCACAGGACGAGGAATTCGTCCTCGCCCATTCCGACAACATTCAGGCCACCGGCTTTCTCGAGCACATCAAGCTGCCGCACTATGTCGACTTCCAGTCGGAGCTCGAGCTGGTGCGCAAGATGCGCCGGGAGGCCGAGGGCAGCATGAAGGAGGCGGCGGAATGACCGCGATGCAGCACGACCCGGCCTACAACTTCGCCTATCTCGACGAGCAGACCAAGCGGATGATCCGCCGCGCGCTCCTGAAGGCGCTGGCGATCCCCGGCTACCAGGTGCCCTTCGCCTCGCGCGAAATGCCCATGCCATATGGCTGGGGCACCGGCGGGGTGCAGGTGACCGCCGCCTGCCTGACGCCCGAGGACCGGCTCAAGGTCATCGACCAGGGCGCCGACGACACCACCAACGCGGTGTCGATCCGCAAGTTCTTCGAGCGCACGGCGGGCGTCGAGACCACCGAGCATACCGACGAGGCCAGCGTCATCCAGACCCGGCACCGCATTCCCGAGGCGCCGCTCGGCGCGGGCCAGATCCTCGTCTATCAGGTGCCGATCCCCGAGCCGCTGCGCTTCCTCGAACCGCGCGAGACCGAAACCCGCAAGATGCACGCGCTCGAGGAATACGGGCTGATGTATGTGAAGCTCTACGAGGACATCGCCCATAACGGCGCGATCTCGACCGCCTATGCCTACCCGGTAAAGGTCGAGGGGCGCTACGTCATGGACCCCTCGCCGATCCCCAAGTTCGACAACCCCAAGCTCGAGAGCGGCGCGATCCAGCTTTTCGGCGCCGGGCGCGAGCAGCGGATCTACGCGATCCCGCCCTACACGCAGGTGGTGAGCCTCGATTTCGAGGACCACCCGTTCGAGCCCAGCAAGGCGGATCACGATTGCGACCTCTGCGGCTGCGGCACCAGCTACCTCGACGAGGTGATCACCGACGACGCGGGCGGGCGCATGTTCGTCTGCTCGGACACCGATTTCTGCGCCGCGCGACAGGCCGAGGGCCATCGCGGGCGCCTCTCAGGGGAGGACGCGGCATGACGCCCTTGTTGCAGGTCAGGGATCTGACCAAACGCTATGGCGCCCGGCTGGGCTGCGGCGATGTAAGCTTCGATCTCTACCCCGGCGAGGTCATGGGCATCGTCGGCGAGAGCGGCTCGGGCAAGTCGACGCTGCTGAACTGCCTCGCCGGGCATCAGCCCCCCGACGAAGGCCAGGTGATCTTTGACACCCGCGCCGACGGGCCGGTCGACACGCTGACGATGTCGGAGCCGGAGCGGCGGATGCTGGGGCGCACCGACTGGGCCTTCGTGCACCAGAACGCCCGCGACGGGCTGCGCATGGGCGTCAGCGCCGGGGCCAATGTGGGCGAGCGGCTGATGGCTGTGGGTGCGCGGCATTACGGCGACATCCGCGCGCAGGCGGTGGACTGGCTGGGCCGGGTCGAGATCGCCGAGGACCGGGTCGACGACCGGCCGCGGGCGTTCTCGGGCGGCATGCAGCAGCGGCTGCAGATCGCGCGCAACCTCGTCACCGGGCCGCGGCTGGTGTTCATGGACGAGCCGACCGGCGGGCTTGACGTCAGCGTGCAGGCGCGGCTTCTGGACCTGTTGCGCGGGCTGGTGCGCGAGATGGGGCTTTCGGCCATCATCGTGACCCACGATCTTGCCGTGGTGCGGCTGCTGGCCGACCGGCTGATGGTGATGAAGTCGGGCGCCGTGGTCGAGACCGGGCTGACCGATCAGGTGCTGGACGATCCGCAGCATGGCTACACCCAGCTCCTCGTCTCGAGCGTGCTGCAGGTGTGAGAGGCCGGACCGGGGGCTGTCTGCCCCCGGACCCCCGAAGGTATTTGGAAACCAGAGAAGGACAGGGCGGATGGAAGCGATGATCCGGGTCTCGGACGTGTCGAAGAGTTTCGTGCTGCACAATCAGGGCGGCGCGGTGATCCCGGTGATGGCCGGGGCAACGCTTTCGGTGGAGCGCGGCGAATGCGTGGCGCTGGTGGGCGACTCGGGCGCCGGCAAGTCGACCTTGATGCGGATGCTCTACGGCAATTACCTTGCCAATGGCGGGCGCATCATGGTCGGCGATGTCGAGGTGAGCGGGGCGGAGCCGCGCGAGATCCTCGCGATGCGGCGCGAGGTGCTGGGCTATGTCAGCCAGTTCCTGCGCGTGGTGCCACGGGTGCCGACGCTGGAGGTGGTGGCCGAGCCGGTGCTGGCGGCAGGCGGCACCCGCGAGGCGGGCGAGGCGCGGGCGCGGGACCTGCTGGCCCGGCTCAACGTGCCGGAGCGGCTGTGGGCCTTGTCGCCGACGACGTTCTCGGGCGGCGAGCAGCAGCGGGTGAACATCGCGCGCGGCTTTGCGCATGACTTCCCCGCGATGCTGCTCGACGAGCCCACCGCCTCGCTCGACGCCACCAACCGCGCGGTGGTGCTGGGGCTGATCGAGGAGGCCAAGGCGCGCGGCGCGGCGATCGTGGGGATCTTTCACGATGCCGAGGCACGGGCACAGGTCTGCGACCGCGAGATCGACGTCAGCGGCTTCACCCCGGAGCGCGCGGCGTGAGCGGGCGCTTCTTCGCGGTCGTCGGCCCCTCGGGCGTGGGCAAGGACACGCTGATGGAGGCGGCGGCTGCGCATGTGCCGGGGCTGCACCTCGTGCGGCGGGTGATCACCCGGCCCGCAAGCGCCGGCGGCGAGGATTTCGAGGGGGTGAGCGAGGCCGTGTTCGAAGCGCGCGTGGCCGAGGGCGCCTTTGCCCTGCACTGGCAGGCGCACGGGTTGCGCTACGGCGTGCCGGCGGACGTTGATGCTGTGCTGGCGGAGGGCCGTCCGGTGCTCTGCAACCTGTCGCGCGCGGTGCTGCCGGAGGCGGCGGAGCGCTTCGAGGGCATGCGGGTGCTGCACGTCACCGCGCGGCCCGAGGTTCTGGCCGAGCGGCTCGCAAGCCGTGGTCGTGAGAGCGCGGCGGAAATCGCCAAGAGGCTCGACCGGGCGGGCTTTCCGCTGCCCGGCGGGCTGGATGTGCGCGAGATCGACAACTCGGGCGATCTCGACGCGGCGCTGGCGCAGATGCTTGCGGCGCTTCAGCCGGTGAGGGCGTAGCGGTGCAGCAGGTGGAAACGGCCCGCCTCGTCCTCGCCGAAGAGGCAGAGCGCGTCGACGCGGAACGGGCGCGGTGCCAGCGGCTCCAGCACCGGGGCGAGCGCCGCCATGGTGGCCTCGGCCTGATCGCGGCACAGGCGGCCGGTGAGGGTGAGATGGAAGCGGAAATCGTCCATCACGTAAGGGTAGCCCCAGCGCAGCAGGTTCTCCTCCTGCGCGGGCGAGAGATTGGCCTTGCGGCGGCGGGCGAGCTCGTCTTCGCCGGGCGCGGCGCGGTGATGGTCGAGCGCCCGCACGGTCTGGGCGGCGATGCGCGCGAGGCCGGTGGTGTCGCCCTCGGGCGTCAGCGCGAGGAAGCTGCCAAGCCGCGTGAGCGCGAGGCCGGGCATCTCGGCCGGCGCCAGCGTGGCGGCAAGAGCGGCGAGATCGGCCTCGAGCGCGGCGCGGCTGCCGGTGAGGCGGAAGGGCGGCTTGAGCGTGCCGTGGAAGCCGTATTTGCGCGGCGTGGCGGTGATCTCGGCCACCGGCAACGGCAGGCCCGGCACCTGCGGGTGATCAAGAACCGCGCCGGCGGCGGCATCCCAGCCCAGCCATTGGGCGGTGAACTCGGCAAACGGCCCCGGCTCCGGGGCGTAGTAGACGGCGTAACGGCTGTAATGTGTCATGGGCGCGGGCATAGATCCGTCATGTCACGGAATGATGACGACAGAAAGGGCAGAGCATGGGCGAGATGAGCCTGGGCCATATTCAGGCCAACGGCGAGACGGTGCTGGCGAACGCGCGGATCGTTCTCGAGCACGAGGTGGTGCGGGGCAGCGTGCTGATGCGCGACGGGCGCATCGCGGCGGTGGAGCAGGGCGCGGTGGCGCCGGCGGGGGCGATCGACTGCGACGGCGATCTGCTGATCCCCGGACTGATCGAGCTGCACACCGACAATCTCGAGCGCCACATCCAGCCGCGCCCCAAGGTCGACTGGCCGCACGCGGCGGCGATCCAGGCGCATGACGGCGAGCTGGCCTCGGTGGGCATCACCACGGTGTTCGACGCCATGCGCGTGGGTTCGGTGATCTCGGGCGGGCGCACGGATTACCGCAAGTACGCGCGGGCGCTGGCCAGTGAGCTGATGCAGGCGCGCTCCAAGGGGATGCTGCGGATCAGCCATTTCCTGCACCTGCGCGCCGAGGTCTGCTCGGAGACGCTGCTCGACGAGCTCGAGGAGTTCGGCGAGGCCGACCGGGTGGGGATCCTGTCGATCATGGACCACACGCCCGGCCAGCGGCAGTTCCGCGACCTCTCGAAGCTGAAGGATTACGTCTGCGGCAAGCATGGCCTGTCGGACGACCAGTTCGCCGATCACGTGGCCGGGCTGCGCGCGATCCACGACCGGCTCGGCGCGGCACACGAGGCCGGCGCGGTGGCGGCGGCGCGGCGTCTGGGCGCGGTGCTGGCAAGTCACGATGACACCACCGCCGAGCACGTGGCGGTGAGCGCCGGGCATGGCGTGCGGCTGGCGGAGTTCCCGACCACGGTGGAGGCGGCGGAGGCCTGCCACGCCCACGGCATCGCGGTGATGATGGGGGCGCCGAACCTGATCCGGGGCGGCTCGCATTCCGGCAACGTGGCGGCGGCAGAGCTGGCCGAGCGCGGGTTCCTCGACATCCTGTCCTCGGACTACGTGCCTTCGGCGCTGATGACCTCGGCCTTCCAGCTGTCGGAAATCTGGGATGACCTGCCGCGCGCCATCGCCACGGTGACGGCGGCCCCGGCGCGGGCGACGGGGCTCGACGACCGCGGCGTGATTGCCGAGGGGCTGTTCGCCGATCTGGTGCGGGTGGCGCATATCGATGGCGCTCCGGTGATCCGGGGTGTCTGGAGCCACGGTCGCCAGGTGGGGTGAGCCGGCCCCCCGGAAACGCTCCGGGGGAGCGTTTCGCCGGCGAACGGGCGGAGCCCCGGGATCGAGCCGGCTCCCCGGAAACGCTCCGGGGGAGCGTTTCGCCGGCGAACGGGCGGAGCCCCGGGATCGAGCCGGCCCCCCCCGGACACGCTCCGGGGGAGCGTTTCGGCCTGTGAACGGGCGGAGCCCCGGGCTGGAGCCGGCTTGCCGGAGGCGCGCCGGGGAGGCGGTTCGGCCCGTCAAGAGGCGGAGCTTCGGGGACGCGATGGCTTTTCCGGGTGCGCCCAGGCGGCGGCCTGGAGGCCGGCGCGTCCCACGGGCGCGGGACAGGGCCGACCGCCGCCGCGCCATCGGTCTTGCTGGACGCATGCGTCTGGCACGACCTGTCCCGCGGCTGGCGCTCAGGGAGCGCCGGTGCCATGGGGCGCGAGCCTTCGAGCATGGCAGCGACAACACGAGAAGCTCGACGCCGGTTCGCCAACCCGCGGGCAAAACTGTGCGGCTTGCTCTGAATGACCTTGGCCTGCGTGGCCCGTGCCGGCCCCTTGGCGGAGACAGGCGAACGGATCATTAAGCGGTGCATGGATCTGCCGTCGCCAGCATCTCCCGCGCTTCACGATGACGTGAACATTTTTCCTGAAACTCCCCCGAAACAGCCTTCGTGGTTCTAGGCATACCCGCTCCAATCGGGGGTGGGAGGAGACCAACCAGGAGGAAACACCCATGACCATGCTCAAGAGCACCATCGTCGCATCCGCCCTTGCCCTTGCCGCCGCCCCGGCGCTGGCGCAGGACAACCCGATGGTCGGCGGCGCGCCGATGTATGCCGACAAGAACATCGTCGAGAACGCCGTGAACTCGGCCGATCACGAGACCCTCGTGGCCGCGGTCAAGCAGGCCGACCTCGTTGACACGCTGATGGGCGAGGGTCCGTTCACCGTCTTCGCGCCGACGGATGCGGCCTTCGACAAGATCTCTGACGACAGCCTGTCGCAGCTGATGATGGACGAGAACAAGGCTCAGCTGGCACAGATCCTGACCTGCCACGTGGTGGCGACCAACGCCATGTCCGATGCCATTGCCGGCATGATCGCCGATGACGGCGGCATGCACCCTGTGCCGACGGTCGGCGGCTGCACGCTGCAGGCGAAGATGGAGGGCGGCACGATCACCCTGACCGACGAGCAGGGCCGCACCGCGAACGTGACCATCGCGGATGTGCGCCAGTCGAACGGCGTGATCCACGTCATCGACCGGGTTCTCCTGCCGGCGATGTAAGAGCCCCCCCGCTGCTCGGCCCACTTCCCGTCTGGCCGGGCGGCTCCCTCTCCGCGGTGTGAGCAGACACCGCGGAGAGGTGATATCGTGATCTGCCGGGCCGACATGTCCGGCAGTGCCGTCCGGCCCGGACTGGGCAGGGCGGCCTCGCGCGAGAGACGGCGCGATCCCCCAGATGCCGGATCTCGCGCGAACTTGTTCCGATGTGGCTGGACCGACCGCCGCACGGACGCCACCCTAGATCCGACATCATTGCAGGAGGACCCACCATGACCCGCAGAGGATTTCTGGCGAACAGCGCGGCCATGCTTGGCCTTGGCGGCGCCGCATCCGCCGCCGACGAGCGCTTCGAGATCAGCCGCAGCGAGGCTGAGTGGCGGGCCATGCTGAGCGATCTGGAATACCAGGTCATGCGCGAGGAGGCGACCGAGCGCGCCTATACCTCTCCGCTCAACGACGAGACCCGTGACGGCACCTTCCTATGCAAGGGCTGCGATCTTAAGCTCTACGCTTCGGACACCAAGTTCGACAGCGGCACCGGCTGGCCGTCCTTCTACGAGGCGCTGCCCAACGCCATCGGCACCAAGGCCGACCGGTCGTTCTTCATGACCCGGACCGAGTGCCACTGCCGCCGCTGCGGCTCGCATCTGGGGCATATCTTCGACGATGGCCCGCCGCCCACCGGCAAGCGGCATTGCATCAACGGGGTGTCGCTGACATTCCGTCCGGCCTGAGCGCAAGCTTTCCGCTCCGGCAGATTGCCGAAAGCGCCAGCTTTGACGGGCGTCGCACTCCTTTGTGATGTGGTGGAGCGGGTCGGTTTCGCCCGGGCCAAGGCGCGATGAGGTCCGCGACATCTGGCACTCGAAGGAAGATGTCCGCAGGCTGTTGGCTCAGGCGGGTCCGGGCGTGGGCCTGCGCGCCCAGGGGAAAGACGCGCAGGCCTGGCCGGTCCGTGAGTGCCCGGGTCAGGGAATCCCCGGGGACCTTCGACGGAAAATACCATCGAAACATTTTTGCTAACACAACTTTTAAGGGTGTGTCTATCGAGTCTTTATCGCGAGCATCGAAGTTTTTCTCCGATTGCCCATTCCTGCGTCGAGCAACAGTCCCGGTGAGATATCAGTCACTTCTGCAGTGCCCGGCGGGCGGCATGAAATTCGCCGCCCGACGCCGATCGATCTACTTGAAGTTGCGGCTGTCCTTGATCTGGTCCCAGGCCCAGACAACCTCCTGAAGCTGCTCTTCCTGGCTGCGGTCGCCCCCGTTCATGTCCGGGTGCAGCACCTTGATCAGCTTCTTGTACGCCTTGCGCACATCCGCCTTGGTCTCGGCGCGCTCGACCTCGAGGATCTCGAGGGCACGCTTCTCGGTCGGGGGCAGGCGGCGGCCGCCACCGGTCGCGGCGGCGCGGCCCGGGTTGCGCGTGGCATTATCGCCAAGCACCTGGTGCGGGTCCTCGATGCCGAGACGCGCCCAGGCGCGGGCCTCGGGGTCGCGGTAATCCTTGGTCTTGCGCTCCCACACCTTGTCAGAGCTCTGCTGGGCGTTCATCTCGGCTTCGGTCTTGCCGTCGAAGAAGCTCCATTGGGAATTGTATTCGCGCACGTGTTCCTTGCAGAACCAGTAATATTCATCGAGCACGTCCGGCGCTTTCGGGGCGCGGAACTTGCCCGGTTGATTGCATCCGGGATACTCGCAGACGCGGGTGGAGGTTTCTTGTTCTCCGGACATGCCGCGGCGTCCGCGCGGATTCTTCTTCTTCGAAGTCTTTACCGACATATCGAAACCGAAGGGGTCAGGTCTGCTCATGGTCTCACCTTTTCGACTCGGACGAGGGAGTTTAGACAATCCCTCACCAGTTTGAAGAGGGCAGGAGACGAAATTTGTCACGGTCGGCGGAAATCGAAACACGGCTGCGCGAGGCGTTCACGCCCAGCGAGCTTGAAGTGCGCAACGACAGCGGTCGTCACGCGGGACATGCGGGCGACGACGGCAGCGGCGAGAGCCATTTCCACGTGCGCCTGAGGGCGCCGGAATTTGCCGGCAAGAGCCGGATCGCCCGGCACCGCGCGGTGCACGCCGCGCTGGGCGCCGAGCTCACGGCGGCGATTCACGCGCTGTCGCTCGATCTCGACGTCTGAGGTCGCGCGCTAGTCCCGGTGCAGCCGTGCGTCGCGCGCGCTGTCCGGGCTGTCGCTCGGCGTTTCGTCGTCTTCGTCGGCAGTGACTTCGTCGGCGAGGTCTTCGCCTGCGCGGGCGGCGGGCTGCGGCGTGGCCGTGCCATCCTCGGCGGTGTCGTCCGCCGGGGGCGCGGCGCGTTCCGGGGCGGCGAGATCTGCCGCCGAGGCCAGCCTGCGCCCCTCGAGATCGGCATCCTCCTCGGCGGTCGCGGTCGCCGGGGCGGGGGCCGCGACGAACTCGGGCGTTTCGATGGCGGACGCGCCGGCCGGGCGGCGAAACACCAGCAGGTTGCGCCAGATCGTCTGGCTCGAGGTGAGGCCGCTGCGTTCCTCGCTGGGCAGAAGCTCGGCGCGCTGGAATTCCCAGCCGTCCGCCGCCATCTCGTTCATCAGCCGTTCGATGGCGAGGGCAAAGCGGTCCTCGGCCGCCTTCACGCCGCGCGCCTTCTCGCCCTTGGCGGGGGCGGGGACGACCTTGTATTGATATTGTGTCATGAAGAGCCTGTGAGGTTGCGTCGCGCCATCCTATCAAGGCACGCCGCCGACGCCACCCGGAACAAATGCGCCGGGAGGCCCTTGCGGCGCTCCCGGCTGACTTTGGTGACGAACGTCGTAGCAGCTATGACTATTGCAATCGTTGGCAATCACTTCCGACCTGTCCTGGAAGCAGGGCCGACCGTGTCACGGAATTGGTGAAAACTTGGTTAACAAAGCCTGGTAGCTTTCCGGGCACCCGGCATTTTTTGGCCACAATTGAACGATCTTTGCGGGCGTCCGTGGCGCGCCGCCCCGCGCGCCGGTTTTGTGGCGGAGGCGCTGCGCGGTGGTGCATCGACACCATCACGCAGGGCCGGTGCTGCCAGAGGTCTGCGGCACGTGAAAGGGGGCGAGCCGCGCGGCCCGCCCCCTTCCGGCTTTCACGGACTGCAAGGGACGTCAGTGATTGTTGTAGGCGTGCTTCTCGTGCACCGCGGCGATGATGATCGTGCCTGCGGTGATCGCGAAGGCGAGCAGCAGGAACAGCATCATGACGGCCGGTTTGTCGGCAAAGGTGAAGTACGCTTCCGCGCCTTCCCAGCTTTCGATCGGAGAGGTGTTCATCGCGAGTGTCCTTTCTTACTCGGCCGGGGTGCCGGCGGCTGCGGGGGTGGCAACGTTGACCGGGCCGGGGGTGTAGTTTTCCGGGTAGGCCGAGACCGGCACCTTGACGATGTCGAGGCCCTTTTCCTGGATGTGATCCGGCACGCGCAGCAGGCCGAAAACCTTGAGGATGTAGGACACCACGTAGCCCGGCACGAAGCCCAGCACGGCCATGGTCGCGGCGCCGACGATCTGGCCCCAGAGCGAGACCGGCGGCATGCCGTCGACATTGGGATAGCCGGAGGCGAAGATGCCGCAGGACACCACGCCGATCAGGCCGCCCACGCCGTGCACCGGGAAGGCGCCGACGGCGTCGTCGATGCCCATCTTCTCGAGCTGGACCGCCACCATCGGGACCACGAAGCCGCCGAAGGAGCCGAGCACGAAGGCCACCGGCGGATAGTAGACATCGAGGCCGGAGGCCGCGGCGAAGATGCCGATCAGGGCGCCGGACATCATCCAGAACGGATCGCGGGTCTTGACCCATGCGCCGATGATGCCGCCTGCCATGCCCATCAGGGTGTTGAAGGCAAAGGCCGAGAGCGTCGCGGGCTGGCCGTAGATGTTGATCCATTGCTCGCCCGGCATATAGATGATGCAGCCGCCGAGGAAGCCGAAGAAGCCCACGATGATCAGCATCAGCCCGGTGATGGTGAAGGGGATGTTGTGCGCGAAGATCGCGTTGGCGGAGCCGTCGGGATTGAACTTGCCGACGCGCGGGCCGAGGTTGATCAGCACGCCAAGCGCGAAGAAGCCCGCGACCATGTGCACGACACCGGCGGCGCCCACGTCATGGTAGCCGAACTTGACGGTCAGCCAGCCGGTCGGGTGCCAGCCCCATGCGCCGCCGAGGATCCACACCACCGAGCCGAGAAGGATCGCGAGGATCAGGAAGCCCGCGGTCTGGATGCGCTCGATCACGGCGCCCGAGAAGATCGAGGCGGTGGTGGCGGCAAACAGCGTGAAGGCCGCCCAGAAGATGCCGGTGGCGTTGTCGGCGAGGTTCGGGCCCATCGACAGGTCCCACGGCAGGCCGGCGGCGCCGTCCGCGGCCGGGATCAGGCCGTTGTAGAAGGCGAGGTAGATGTACCAGCCGAAGAAGTAGAAGGTCGGCACCATGAAGGCGAAGGCGAGGATGTTCTTGATCCCCGACGCCAGCACGTTCTTCACCCGGCTCGCGCCCATCTCGTAGGCGAGGAAGCCGGCGTGGATGGCGATCATCAGCGCCGTGCACCACCAGTAGAAGATTTCCGAGTTGATCGTGCCCGACATCGCGGAGGCGCTCTCCAGAGCCGCCAACCGCTCTGTCAGCGCGGCAAGTTCCTGTTCCATTGTCCTTGGTTCCCCATTGCGGATGTTATTGTCAGGGCTTTGTCGCCCCTGCATTCAGAGTGAATAAAGTTTCTTGACGGCAAAACGCGCCGGCCTGCCGGGCCCTGGGGATTCCGATCTTTGTCTATTCGGAGGCTGTTTTCACAAAGTCGTGCCTGCAGCTTGTGCAGGCTGAGAACCCAGCCTGCCATTTCCGCGGGCAATTCCACCCGTGCGAATAAAAATTTCCCCTGAGTAATTGGTTTCGCTGGACAGGTGATGCGCCGCTCGGGCTGTCTTGACCTCGAAAAACACAAAATCGCAGGGATGGACTTCATGGATATCGAACGCTTCGTCGAGGAACCGGGCCGCGACGAGAAGGTCAGGGCGGTGCGCGAAAGGATCGACGCGCTGGGCATCGAGTACCTCTACCTCCAGTTCGTGTCGGTCACCGGCAAGATCATGGGCAAGGGCATTCCCGCCGATCACTGGGAGAGCGTCGCGAAGAAGGGCTTCCAGCTGGTCTACGGTGCCACGGTCAACCTGTTCACCAACCGCGCCGGCGAGTACATGGGCTACGGCCCCGAGGCCGCCGAGCTTGTGGGCATCCCCGAGCCCGAGACCTTCATGCAGCTGCCTTGGGCGCCCGAGATCGGCCGCATGTACTGCACGCTGTTCCGCAACCGCGAGGAAAAGGTCGACCCCGGCGCCTACCTGACCGCCGATTGTCGCGGCAACCTGCGCCGCATGCACGCGGCGTTCCAGAAGAAGCACGGGCTGCAGCTGCGCATGGGCACCGAGCCCGAGATGATGTGGCTGAAATACGATGAGACCGGCAAGCCGACCGAGGGCCTGTCGAAGCCCTACTGCTACCATATCGACCAGTTCGAAAGCCTGCGCCCGGTGTCGATGCAGGTGATCCGCTATGCCCGCAAGATGGGGCTCGACATGATCCAGGGCGACCACGAGGACGCGCCGGGCCAGCTCGAGCTGAACTGGACCTTCGACGACGTGCTGCGCAATGCCGACCGCCTCACCACCTACCGCCAGCTTTGCGCGCAGGTGGCGCGCGAGCACGGCATCTTTGCCTGCTTCATGACCAAGCCGTTCATGGGCGTCTCGGCGAGCGGATGCCACCACAACATGTCGCTCTGGACCGCCGGCGAGGACGTGTTCAAGCGCACCGGCAACGATCCCGAGAGCCTGCCGGGCATGGCCGAGAACTACATGTATGTCGCGGGCGGCGACAACACGTTCATGCCCGACACCGACGATCCGCAGATGCCGGGCAAGACCGGCCTCAAGGCGATCGGCGGCGTGGTGCAGCACCTGCAGGCGCTGACCGCCATCGGCGCCTCGACGGTGAATTCCTATCGCCGGCTCTGGGACACCGGCTTCTGGGCGCCGGTGTTCTCGGACTGGGGGTTCCAGAACCGCACCACCGGGCTGCGCGTCTCGGCCCCGGGGCGTTTCGAGTACCGCTCGGTCGACTCGATGGTGAACCCGTATCTGATGGGCTCGGCGCTGCTGGCGGCGATGGATGACGGGCTCGACAACGATCTCGATCCGGGCGCGCCGGAAGAGCGCAACATCTACGACGCCATGGCGCAGGGCAAGAAGGTGAAGAAACTGCCGATGTCGCTTGGCGAGGCGCTGGCGCATCTGGAAAACGACGAGGTCGTGCAGCGCGGGCTTCCGGGCGAGATGTATCGCCTGTACCATGAGTACAAGTCGGACGAGTGGGCGCGCTTCATGTCCACCGTCACCGATTGGGACAAGGACACCTACATGGAGTGCCTGCCATGAGCCTCGAGGCCCAGTTTCCCGACGCGCCCTTTCTCGACGTCGCGAACCCGGCCTTCTCGCTCCGGTCCGAGCCGGTGCGGCAGGCGCGCGCGCAAAGCTGGTACGCCCGCACGCCCTACGGGCTGGCGGTGCTGCGCCATCAGGAAATGGGCCAGCTGCTCACCCACAAATCGCTGATCCAGGGCAGCCACGCCTGGCCGGCGCTGAACGGCGTGACCGAGGGGGTGTTTGCCAACTGGTGGAACCGCTCGATCCTCGTCACCGAGGGCGACGATCACTGGCGCCTGCGCAAGCTTGTGAACCCGGCGTTTTCGCCCAAGGTGGTCAAGGCGCTGATGCCCGAGTTCGAGCGCATCGCCAACGATCTGGCGGACGGGTTCATCGACCGGGGCAGCTGCGATTTCATGGCCGAGTTCGCCGATCCCTATGCCGCGCGGGTGCTCTGCCTGCTGCTGGGCCTGCCCGAGCGCGAGGCGCCGTTCATCCTGCGCACCTCGGCCACGATGGGGCTGGCGCTGGGAGTGAACTTTCCCAACCTCGTCTCCGAGATCGAGGCGGCGACGGTGGAGCTTGGCGATTACATCAGCGAGGTGCTGAAGGCCCGCGAGACCGATCCGGGCGAGGACATCCTGTCGATCATGGTGCAGGCGCGCGAAGAGGGCGACCGGCTGAGCCACGAGGAGCTGTGGAACCTCGCGCTGATGCTGGCCTTTGCCGGCGTGGATACCACGCGCAACCAGCTGGGCCTCGGCATGTCGATGTTTGCCGCCCACCCGGCGCAGTGGCAGGCGCTGGCCGCCGATCCCTCGCTCGACATGGTGGCGGCGACCGAGGTCATGCGGATGCGCCCGACGATCACATGGGTGTCGCGCGAGGCGATCAAGGATTTCGAATATGGCGGCATCACCATCCCCAAGGGCACGGTGCTGCATCTCTATTCCGAGAGCGCCGGCACCGACCCGCAGGTCATGGGCGAGGCGGCGTTCGATATCACCGCAAAGCGGGCGCGCAATTTCGGCTTCGGCGGCGGTGTGCACCACTGCCTCGGCAATCTCGTGGCGCGCAACGACATGGCGGTGGCCTACCGGGTGCTCTCGGCGCGGATGGGCGCGCCGGTGGTCGGGGAGGGGGCGCGCTGGCTCGCCGACAGCGGCAATACCGGACCGATCTCGCTGCCGATCACGTTTTCGGCGCGGTAGGCGCTGGTTCTTATCATGCTTGGGAAGGGCGCGTCATCGGCGGGCCCTTTTCGCATTCCGGGCTCTTCGTCCGATCCCCGCTCCGGTGCGGGATCAAGACCGAAGGCCGCCGCGCACATCGTCATGCCGGAGGCAGGCCTTCGGCATGAGCCGCCCCGCGGGGCTGACGGTTTGGTTGGGCTGGGCGAGACCCGTCCAGCTCCTTCGGACGTGGCGGGGATATGCCGGGAGGCTCTCGGGCACCAGATGGCCATCCTGCGGACAAGCGACGGGCGCTGCCGGTGATCTCCGCTCCGGCGCGGAATCAAGGCCGCAGGCCGCCGCGCCCATCGCCGGCCCGCCCGGACGGGCTGGCGATTTGGTGAGGTCAGCGCTGCGTTGCGAGGTCCTTCGGACGTGAGCCAGATAAACCGCGAGGCTCAAGGTGTTGGATCGCCATCCCGCGGGCCGGCGACGGGCGCGGCGGCGTCACCTCTTCGAGGATCTCTGTCGCGTCCAGCGGGGCAGGGATCGGAGAACACCCGGTGAGCTCACAGCCCGGCCGCGATCTTCTCCGCCCCCAGCGCGCCGATCACGATGGACGGCGCATTGGTGTTGCCCCCGACGATGCGCGGCATCACCGAGGCATCGGCCACCGACAGCCCGGCCACCCCATGCACCCCCATCGTCGCCGGATCGACGACCGCAAGCGGGTCCGTCCCCATCTTGGCCGTGCCCACCGGGTGGTAGATCGAATCCGCCGTTGCCCGCACCACCGCGTCGAGCTGCGCGTCGCTCGTCACACCCGGTCCCGGGCGCAGCTCTTCGCCGGTGAACCCCGCCATGGCCGGCTGCTTGCACAGCTCGCGCAGCATCTTCAGCCCCTCGCGCAGCGCCACGCGGTCGGCCTTTGCCGCAAGGTAGTTCGGGTCGATGAACGGCCGCTCGCGCGGGTTGTTCGAGGCGATGGTCAGCCGGCCCCGGCTCTCCGGCTGGAGCTGGGTCACGTCGATGGCAAAGCCATGGCCGCGATCGTCGGCCGTGGCCCCGTCGAAGGCCAGCGCGTTGATGAAATGCAGCTGCGTGTCCGGCGCGCCGTCACCCGGCCCGAGCCGCAGGAACGCGCCGGCCTCGAGCCCCTGCTGGGTGCCCACCCCCTTGCCGGTAAAGAGCCACTGCGCGCCCACGGCCAGATTGTTGGGAAATTTCGAATGATCCCAGAGCGACAGCGGCTCGGTCATGCGGTGCTTGACCTTGACCTCGAGGTGATCGTGCAGGTTCTCGCCCACGCCCGGAAGATCGGCGCGGACCGGGATCCCCAGCGGACGCAGCTGCGCGGCCGGGCCGATGCCCGCGTGCAGCAGCAGGTGCGGCGTGCCGATGGCGCCGGCACAAAGCACCACGTGCCCGGCGCAAAGCACGTCCTCGCCCGAGGGCGTCATCACCAGCAGCCCGTCGATGCGGGCGCCATCGCCGGTCAGGCGCAGCACCTCGACGCCGGTCTTTACCTCGAGATTGGCCCGCCCCCCGGCGCGCCCGAGATAGGCGCGTGCGGTGCTGCGGCGCTTGCCGTTCTTGACGTTGACCCGGAACAGCCCGAACCCCTCGGCCTGACCCTCGATGGCCTGATGCACGTGATGGCCCATCTGGCCGCCGGCCTCGACAAAGGCATCGTAGGCGGGCCCGCTTTCGGGGATCATCGGGGCCATGACCCGTGTGACCTCGTCGAGCACCGGCTTGACCTCGGCCCAGGACCAGCCCTCGCAGCCCGAGGCCGCCCAGTGGTCGTAATCCGAGGCGTGGCCGGTGACCCAGACCATGGCGTTGATCGCGGAGGAGCCGCCGAGCACGCGGCCGCGCGGGACATAGAGCCTGCGGCCATCCATATGGGTCTGCGGCACGGTCTCGAAATGCCAGTTGAACCGCTTCGAGGCGATGGCCTTGGCCACGCCCGCCGGCATCGAGATGAACGGGTGGCGCCCGGGCGGTCCGGCCTCGAGCAGCAGCACCCGGCAGTCGGGGTCGCGCGACAGGCGCTCGGCCACGGCGCAGCCCGCGCTGCCGGCACCGACGACGATGACGTCCCAGCTCATGCCAGCAGCTCGCGCAGGGCGGCGTCGATCGTGTCGGTGTCGGGCTGGTTGCGCCCGCCCCCGGCATAGTGCCCCCAGACCGAGTCGATCACCCGCAGCTCGGCATCGGGCATCACCGCCACCTCGCGGGCATTGTCCTCTGGCGGGAAATAGAGATCCGTGCGGCAGGGCAGCACGATGGCCTTGGCGGTGATCGCCTTCAGGGCGGCCTCGCGGTCGCCGTTGTACAAGGGGTTGGCCGAGATGTCGCAGGCCTGCCACGTGGCGATGAGCGAGAGCATGTCATTGGCATCGAGGCCGTAATACATCGCGTCCCAGACGTTCTTGAGGTAGTCCTCGACGCTGACATAGCCCATGCCGCGCCAAAGCTCCTCGCGGAACCATTCCTGGCTCAGCACCCAGCCGGCCCAGACCCGGCCCTTGGCGGTCAGCCCGCGCCACGGCGGCTCGTCGTAGCGCCCCTGCATCCACGCCGGATCGGTGATCAGCGCGTGCTTCACCCCCTCGAGGAAGACATGGGTGTGCCCGGCGGTGATCGCCTGCCCGCAGAAACAGGCCATTGCCGCGACACGGTCGGGGAACAGCGCCGCCCAGTGATAGGCCTGCTGCCCGCCCATCGACCAGCCGCAGGCGAGCCGCACCTTCGTGATGCCGAACACCTCGCGCAGGAGCCGCTCCTGCAGCATGACGTTGTCGTACTGGGTGATGCGCGGGAAATCCGGCCCGGCCAGCGGCACCGGCGTATTCGACGGCGAGGACGAGACGCCGTTGCCCAGCATGTTGGGCACGATGATGAAGTACTTCTCGGGATCGAGCGCCATCCCAGGCCCGATCAGGAATTCGTTGTCCGCGTGGCTGCCGCCATAGCGCGTGGGGTAGACCACCACGTTGTCGAGCGCCGCGTTGAGCCGGCCATAGGTGGCATAGGCCAGCCGGGCATCGGGCAGGGTGATGCCGCATTGCAGATGCACAGGGCCTGCCTCGAAGACCTCGTAAGGGGTCAGTTCCGCGCTCATGGGTTTGCCTCCGTCTCGTGCCGCGCCGGGCGGCCGTGTTGTCGCATCCCGCCCGCCGACCCACGCCGTCGCCGGGCTCTGGCGCAGCGTGCAGGGATGCCTCGGGGGGCTGCCTCATCCTTGGGCGGAGCGCCCTTGGTCCCGGTCAAATTCCCATCCGGCCGCTCAACCCACAAGAAAATTTATTGCGCGAGGGTGAATATTCGAAACCATGAGGAAAACTTGCCCAAAGGGAGAACAGGGACATGAAGATTTGCGTGATCGGTGCCGGCCCGTCGGGGCTGGCCCAGCTTCGGGCCTTTCAGTCCGCCAAGGAGAGGGGCGAGGCGATTCCAGAGATTGTCTGCTACGAGAAGCAGCCCGACTGGGGCGGTCTCTGGCGCTATGACTGGCGCACCGGCGTCGACGCCTACGGCAACCCGGTGCATGGCTCGATGTATCGCTACCTGTGGTCGAACGGCCCAAAGGAAGGTCTCGAATTCGCCGACTATTCCTTCGATGCCCATTTCGGCAAGCCGATCGCCAGCTACCCGCCGCGCGCCGTGCTCTTCGACTATATCGAGGGCCGGGTGAAGAAGGCGGGCGTGCGCGACTGGATCCGGTTCTCGACCGTGGTGCGCGATGTCACGTATGACGAGGATACCGGCACGTTCACCGTCATCGCCCGCAATGGCGAGACCGACACCGAGAGCCGCGAGGAATTCGACCACGTCATCGTCGCCTCGGGGCATTTCTCGTTTCCCAACGTGCCCTACTACCCCGGCTTCGAGAGCTTCAACGGCCGCATCCTGCATGCCCATGACTTCCGCGATGCGCGCGAGTTCGAGGGCAAGGACATCCTCATCCTGGGTACCTCCTACTCGGCCGAGGATATCGGCTCGCAATGCTGGAAATACGGTTGCGCCTCGGTGACCGTGGCACATCGCACCGCGCCCATGGGCTATGATTGGCCCGACAACTGGCAAGAGGTGCCGGCGCTCGAGCGGGTGGAGGGCAAGACCGCCTGTTTCAAGGACGGCACGCAAAAGACCGTCGACGCGATCATCCTCTGCACCGGCTACAAGCATCACTTCCCGTTCCTGCCCGACGAGCTGCGGCTCAAGACCGCGAACCGGCTGGCGGCGAGCGATCTCTACAAGGGCGTGGTCTACGTGCCGAACCCGAAGATGTTCTATCTCGGGATGCAGGACCAGTGGTTCACCTTCAACATGTTCGACGCGCAGGCCTGGTGGGTGCGCGACGCCATCCTCGGCAGGATCGTCCTGCCCGATGCGGCGGCGATGGAGGCCGACTGGCGGACGCGGCAGGCCGACGAGGATGCGGGCGAGAACGATCACGACGCCATCGTCTATCAGGGCGCCTACGTGAAGGAGCTGATCGCCGAGACCGATTACCCCTCCTTCGACGTGGAGGGCGCCAACCAGGCGTTCTTCGAGTGGAAGAAGCACAAGAAGAAGGCGATCATGTCGTTCCGCGACAACGGCTATGTCTCTCCGATCACCGGCACCATCGCGCCGCCGCACCACACGCCGTGGCGCCACGCGCTGGATGACAGCCTCGAGACGTACCTTCAGGCCCCGAAGGCGGCCGAGTAGGCCATGGGTCCTGCCTTCGAGAGTCGCGAGGCGCGCGGCGGGGTGATCACCCCCGGCCTGACCCTGCCAAGGGGCGTGGAGCGTCACCCGGTGCCGGCGGGCGGGTCGCGCGCGGTCGAGATCCGCGCCGGCGACGCGATCACCGTGCAGGATCGCGAGGGCGGACAGGTGGCCGAGCTGGTGGCCTTTACCCCGGCGGGCATCGGCGATCCAGGGCTGATCGGGGCAGAGGGCACTATCGGGCCGGAGGGGCTCAAGTCGACGCTGCTCACCAGCCGCTCGGGGCAGGGGGTGGCACGCGCGCTTGCGACGGCGGGCTTCGATCTGGGCAAGGCGCGGGCGGTGCGGCTCTTTGCCGAGGGCTCGCGCCCCGGCGACAGCGCGGTGTTCACCGCGCAGGGCGACGGGCTCTTGATTGTCGCCGCGCCCGGCGGTCCGATGGCGCCCGAGGCGCAGGACACGCCGACCGACCTGCTGCTGTGGATCCGCCGCGCCGACCTGCGAGATTTCAAGGGCGCCCACCGCGCCCCCGACCCGCTGGCCGATCCGCTGATCGACCAGAACATCCGCCCCGGCGAGGCGCATGTCTACACCGTGCCCAAGGGCGGCTTCATCCAGATCCTCGACGTGCAGGGCCGCGAGTGCTCGGACTTCCAGGCCTTCTCGGCGCGCGCGCTTGATGCCGGGCTCACGCGCGAGATCGACCCGACCGCGACGCGTTCGCAGACCGGCACGATCTATCCCAGGCCGGGGCTGGCGGCGAAATACTGGAATGTCGATTTCGAGCCGCTGGTCGAGATCGTGCAGGACACCTGCGGGCGCCACGACACGTTCGGGCTGGCCTGCACCCGCCGCTACTATGATGACATGGGCTATTTCGGCCACGTCAACTGCACCGACAACATCAACGCCCAGCTCGCGCCCTATGGCGTGCGCCCGCGCGCCGGCTGGCCCGCGATCAACTTCTTCTTCAACACGCTGATCGACGCCGAGCACAACATCCTCACCGAGGAGCCGTGGTCGCGCCCTGGCGATTACGTGCTGCTGCGGGCGCTGACCGATCTGGTCTGCGTCTCGACCGCGTGCCCCGACGATATCGACCCGGCCAATGGCTGGAACCCAACAGACATTCAGCTCCGCACCTATGGCGCGGGCGAGGACTTCCGCCGCTCCATCGGCTGGCGGAAGAGACCGGAGGACGACGTGGAGCACACAAGAGAGACGGGCTTTCACGCCAGCTTTGCCGGGCTCACACGCGATTTCGTGGCCTATAACGGCTACTGGCTGCCCAACAGCTTCCCCGGCGAGGGCACGCTTGGGGAATACTGGGCCTGTCGCGAGAAGGTTGCCATCATGGACCTCTCGCCGCTGAGCAAGTTCGAGATCACCGGCCCGGATGCCGAGGCGCTGCTGAACCACTGCGTCACCCGCGACATGGAGAAGCTCGCGGTGGGGCAGGTGGTCTATACCGCGGTTTGCGCTGCGCATGGCGGCATGATCGACGATGGCACGGTGTTCCGGCTGGGCGGGCAGAATTTCCGCTGGATCGGCGGCTGCGACGACTCTGGCCTGTTCATGCGCGAGGAGGCCGAGCGGCTGGGGCTCAACGCCCATGTCCGCAGTTCCACCGAGCAGCTCTGCAACGTGGCGCTGCAGGGGCGGCACGCGCAGGCAATCCTGTCGCAGCTGTTCTGGACCGCGCCCGACCGGTCCAGCATCAATGAGCTTGGCTGGTTCCGCTTCACCGTGGCCCGGCTCGGCGATTTCCAGGGCACGCCGGTGATGATCTCGCGCACCGGCTATACCGGCGAGCTGGGCTTCGAGGTCTTCTGCCACCCCAAGGATGCCGGCGAGGTGTTCGACGCGATCTGGCAGGCGGGGCAGCCCTATGGGCTGAAGCCGCTGGGTCTTGCCGCGCTCGACATGCTGCGCATCGAGGCTGGTCTGGCCTTTGCCGGGCACGAGTTCGACGACCGGACCGACCCGTTCGAGGCGGGCATCGGCTTTACCGTGCCGCTGACGTCGAAGCAGGCCGATTTCTCCGGTCGCGCTGCCTTGGAAGAGCGCAAGGCGCATCCGCAGCGCAGGCTGGTGGGCCTCGAGATCGACGCCACCACCGTGCCGGCGCATGGCGATTGCGTGCGGCTGGGCCGGGTGCAGGTCGGCGAAGTGACCTCCGCCACGCGCTCGCCGGTGCTCGGCAAGACCATCGCGCTGGCCCGGCTTGATGCAGTCTATGGCGAGGTGGGAACCGAGCTCGAGATCGGCCAGCTTGACGGGCACCAGAAGCGGCTCACCGCCCGCGTGGTGCCGTTCCCGCATTTCGACCCGACCAAGTCGCGGGCGAAGGGCGTCTATGACGCCGAGACGTAGATGCGCCCCGCGCAGGCCCAAGCGAAGGAAGGCTGACGATGACCCGCACCGCCGGCGGATCGTGGCCGGGCCTGATCTGCTGCGGCGCCGCGCGGCTTGCCGGGCCGGCCCGGACCTGCTGGCCCGCCGGCCCCCCCAAGGCGCTGGGCGGCACGGATCCCGACCACGACGCGCGCGGCGCTGAGGGAGCCGGTGTCGGCCGGCCTCCCGGTTGTGCCAATGCCCGAGAACCTGCGGCCGTAGTCGAGGCGCTGGGGCGCAAACCGAGGCGTGAACGATGCGCCTTGTCAGACCTTTTTCGTCGCCGGTGCGACGCCGACGCTCGATCGCGCAGGGGAAGGGAGGGTTGACATGAACCTGCCCGGGCCTGCACCACGGGACACCCCGACCGGAAATGGACAACGCATGAAGAACGGCTCCGACTCGAAGCTCACGCAGAACCCGCACGCGGTCCGTGAGCAGCGCGAGAAGAACCTCGAGGTCGCCATCGGCCGGCAGGTGCGCGACCTGCGCAAGCGCCAGCGCATGACCGGCTCGGAGCTGGCGCAGCAGACGGGGCTGTCTGTGGGGATGCTGTCCAAGATCGAGAACGGGGTGATTTCGCCCTCGCTCAACACGCTGCAGGCGCTGGCCAATGCGCTGCGGGTGCCGCTGGTGCAGCTGTTCTCCGGCTTCGAGGAACCGCGCGGCGCGATGCATGTGAAGGCGGGGCAGGGGGTCGAGATCGAGCGCGCGGGCACGCGCGCGGGCCACCAGTACAACCTGCTGGGTCATATCGGCTCCAACAACTCGGGCGTAGTGGTCGAGCCCTACCTGATCACGCTTGACAGCGACAGCGATCGCTTCCCGGCCTTCCAGCACGAGGGGATAGAGCTGATCTACATGCTCGAGGGCGTGCTCGACTACCGCCACGGCGAGCAGCGTTACCTGCTCGAGCCGGGCGACTCGCTGCTGTTCGACTCCGATGCGCCGCACGGGCCGGAGGGGCTGGTGGAGCTGCCGGCGCGGTATCTCTCGATCATCACCTACCCGCAGGCGCGGTAAAGGCGCAGGCGAAGCCCCTGGCTCCCGGCGAAGGCACTGGCTGCGGCGGACCTCTCCAAGAGGGGCTGCGTGTGCTTTTTGAACCTCGCCTGAGCGGAATCAAGGCCGCAGGCCGCTTCTCACACATCGCGTTTCGCGATGTGTTGCCGGCAGGCGTTTGCAGGCAAACGCCGAGAGGCGCGCCATCGGTCATGCCAGAGGCATGCCTTCGGCATGATCCGCCCCCCGGGCCGGCGATTTGGTGGGGCCGGGTGCTGCGCGTCGAAGGTCTTCGGACTTGGCCGGGATAAATCGAGGGGATCCACGCTTGGCTCGCCGCCCCGCGGTCCGGCGATGCGCGGCGGGGGCCCGATGTTTCGGCCCTTGGCGGCTCCAGCTGCTCGGTGCCCCGCCCCTGCCAGCTGCTCAAAGCACCACCTCTGCACAGAATCCCGGCATTCGCACAGTGCCCTCCTGTGGGATTCCCTCTTCTTTTCCCTGAGTGAAGTTTTTTTCCTTGAGGTAAACTCAGCAGCGGCGCTATCCAATCTCCAGACACCACGGGCGCCCGCCGCCCGAATGACGAACGGAGAATACTATGTGTGGCATTGTTGGCCTGTTCCTGAAGAAGGACGACCTTCGCCCGAAACTGGGCGACATGCTGACGGACATGCTCATCACCATGACCGACCGCGGCCCCGACTCGGCCGGCATCGCGATCTACGGCGATGACAGCGACGGCCTGAAGGTGACGGTACAGTCCGACACCCCCGAGAGCGATTTCGCCGGGCTCGATACCGCGCTGGGCGAGGCGCTGGGCAGCCCGGTCACGATGAAGGTCGTCGACACCCACGCGGTGCTGACCCTGCCCGAGGGCAGCCGCGACGCCGCCATTGCCTGTCTCGAGGCGCGCGGCCTGCGCATCATGGGCCTTGGCGAGGCGATGGAAATCTACAAGGAGATCGGCCTGCCCAAGGACGTGGCCGCCCGCTTCAACCTTCGCGCCATGGCCGGCAGTCACGGCATCGGCCACACCCGCATGGCCACCGAGAGCGCCGTCACCACCCTTGGCGCGCACCCGTTCTCCACCGACGAGGACCAGTGCCTGGTGCACAACGGCTCGCTCTCGAACCACAACCAGATGCGCCGCATCCTGACCGAGAAGGGCTTTGCCCCGCGCACCGAGAACGACACCGAGGTCGCCGCCTGCTACATCTCCTCGCGCATTGCCGAAGGGGCCAATCTCGGCGAGGCGCTGGAAGGCACGCTCGCCGATCTTGATGGCTTCTTCACCTTCGCGATGGGCACCAAGACCGGCTTCGGCGTGGTCCGCGACCCGATCGCCTGCAAGCCCGCGGTGATGGCCGAGACCGACGATTACGTAGCCTTCGGCTCGGAATACCGCGCCTTCGCGAACCTGCCCGGCATCGAGGCCGCCCGCGTCTGGGAGCCCGAGCCCGCCACCGTCTATTTCTGGGAGCGCTGAGCGATGACCGCAACCGCAACCGCCGCCGACACGCAGATCCTCGACATGAGCGAGATCGAGCTGCGCGAGGTCAACGCCGCCCTGCAGGGCGCGCCCGCGACCAACCACACCCGGTTCGAGATCCGCAACCCGCGCGGCAGCCATGCCGTGGCCGTCGGGCTCGATGCCGAGATCGAGGTCACCGTGAAGGGCTCCACCGGCTATTACTGCGCCGGGATGAACAAGCTTGCCACCGTGCATGTGGAAGGCTCGGTCGGGCCGGGCGCCGCCGAGAACATGATGAGCGGTACGGTGATCGTCGAGGGCGACGCCTCGCAATATGCCGGCGCGACCGGGCATGGCGGCCTGCTGGTGATCAAGGGCAACGCCTCATCCCGCTGCGGCATCTCGATGAAGGGGATCGACATCGTGGTGCACGGCAATATCGGCCACATGTCGGCTTTCATGGCGCAGAAGGGCAGCCTCGTGGTGCTGGGCGATGCCGGCGACGCGCTGGGGGACAGTCTCTACGAGGCGCGTCTCTTCGTGCGCGGCTCGGTCAGGTCGCTGGGCGCCGACTGCATCGAGAAGGAGATGCGCCCGGAGCATCTCGAGCTGCTCAGGGACCTGCTCGACAGGGCCGGCGCCGATGCCAAGCCCGAAGAGTTCAAACGCTACGGCTCGGCCCGCAAGCTCTACAATTTCAACATCGACCACGCAGACGAATACTGAGGACGGCCAGATGACCGACACGCCCCGAACCCTGCCGCGCCAGTCCTGGACCTTCTCGAACGAGACGAATTCCGAGATCCGCCGCGCCGCCCAGACCGGCATCTACGACATCCGCGGCGGTGGCGCGAAACGCCGCGTGCCGCATTTCGACGACCTGCTGTTCCTCGGCGCCTCGATGTCGCGCTACCCGCTCGAGGGCTACCGCGAGAAATGCGAGACCGGCGTCACCTTGGGCACCCGCTTTGCCAAGACGCCGATCGAGCTGAAGATCCCGATCACCATCGCCGGCATGTCCTTCGGCTCGCTCTCCGGCCCCGCGAAAGAGGCGCTCGGCCGCGGCGCCAGCATGGCCGGCACCTCGACCACCACCGGCGATGGCGGCATGACCGAAGAAGAGCGCGGCCATTCTGAAAAGCTGGTCTATCAATATCTGCCCTCGCGCTACGGCATGAACCCCGACGACCTGCGCCGCGCCGACGCCATCGAGGTGGTGGTGGGGCAGGGGGCCAAGCCCGGCGGCGGCGGCATGCTGCTGGGCCAGAAGATCACCGAGCGCGTCGCCGGCATGCGCGACCTGCCGCAGGGCATCGACCAGCGCTCGGCCTGCCGCCACCCGGACTGGACCGGCCCGGACGATCTCGAGATCAAGATCCTCGAGCTGCGCGAGATCACCAACTGGGAAAAGCCGATCTACATCAAGGTCGGCGGCGCGCGCCCCTATTACGACGTGGCGCTTTCGGTGAAGGCCGGGGCCGACGTGATCGTGCTCGACGGCATGCAGGGCGGCACCGCGGCGACGCAGGACGTGTTCATCGAGCATGTCGGCCAGCCGACGCTGGCCTGCATTCGGCCGGCGGTGAAGGCGCTGCAGGATCTCGGCATGCACCGCAAGGTGCAGCTGGTGGTCTCGGGCGGCATCCGCACCGGCGCCGATGTCGCCAAGGCGCTGGCGCTGGGGGCCGACGCGGTCTCCATCGGCACCGCCGCACTGGTGGCGCTTGGCGACAACGATCCCAAGTGGGAGGCTGAGTACCGCAAGCTCGGCTCCACCACCGGCGCCTATGACGACTGGCACGAGGGGCGCGACCCGGCGGGCATCACCACCCAGGATCCCGAGCTGATGGCGCGGCTCGATCCGATCGAGGCCGGGCGCCGCCTGCGCAATTACCTCAACGTGCTCACCCTCGAGTGCCAGACGCTGGCCCGCGCCTGCGGCAAGAGCCACGTGCACAATCTCGAGCCCGAGGATCTCTGCGCGCTCACCATGGAAGCCGCCGCCATGGCGCAGGTGCCCCTCGCCGGCACCGACTGGTATCCCGGCAAGCCGGGGTTCTGAGCGCCACGCCCGGGGACGCGCCCGCTGCGTCTTCTGGCCTGAAATATCCCGGGGGGAGTCGCGGCACGCGACGGGGGGCAGCGCCCCCCCCTCCCGGTCGGACCGCGCCAAGCGGTCCGAAACACCAGACAAGGCCCCGAAGAGGCCACAAGGGCCCGACCAGAGGTCCGCCACAGACGACAGGGAACACCAAAGATGACCGATCTTGCCGCCTTCGCCCGGGAAACGGGCGTGAAGTACTTCATGATCTCCTTCACCGACCTGTTCGGGGGCCAGCGCGCCAAGCTGGTGCCGGCCCAGGCCATCGCCGACATGGCCGAGGAAGGCGCGGGCTTTGCCGGCTTCGCCACCTGGCTCGACATGACCCCGGCGCATCCCGACATGCTGGCCGTGCCCGACCCCGAGACGGTGATCCAGCTGCCCTGGAAGCGGGACGTCGCCTGGGTCGCCGCCAATTGCGTCATGGAGGGCGAAGAGGTCGCGCAGGCGCCGCGCAACGTGTTGCGCAAGCTGATCCGCGAGGCCGAGGCCGAGGGGCTGCGGGTCAAGACCGGGGTCGAGGCCGAGTTTTTCCTGCTCACCCCCGAAGGCACCGAGATCTCCGACGAGGCCGACACCGCCGCCAAGCCCTGCTACGACCAGCAGGCGGTGATGCGCCGCTACGACGTGATCGCCGAGATCTGCGACTACATGCTCGAGCTCGGCTGGGGCCCCTACCAGAACGACCACGAGGACGCCAACGGCCAGTTCGAGATGAACTGGGAATTCGACGACGCGCTTGTCACCGCCGACCGCCACAGCTTCTTCAAGTTCATGGTCAAATCCGTCGCCGAAAAGCACGGGCTTCGCGCCACCTTCATGCCCAAGCCCATCGAGGGGCTGACCGGCAATGGCTGCCACGCCCATATCTCGGTCTGGGACACGCGCGGCGAGACCAACGCCTTTGCCGGAGATGCCGGCGGCCAGATCGGCGAGGTGGGCCTGTCGGAGCAGGGCGGGCATTTCCTCGGCGGCATCATGAAACACGCCGAGGCGCTGGCCGCGATCACCAACCCCACGGTCAACAGCTACAAGCGCATCAACGCGCCGCGCACCGTCTCGGGCGCCACCTGGGCCCCCAACACGGTGACCTGGACCGGCAACAACCGCACCCACATGGTGCGCGTGCCTGGCCCGGGCCGCTTCGAGCTGCGTCTGCCCGACGGAGCGGCGAACCCCTACCTGCTGCAGGCGGTGATCATCGCGGCGGGCCTCTCGGGCATCCGCACCAAGGCCGATCCCGGCCCGCGCTACGACATCGACATGTATGCCGAGGGCCACAGTGTGACCGACGCGCCCCGCCTGCCGCTCAACATGCTCGACGCGATCCGCAGCTTCGACGCCGATGATGCGTTGAAGGCGATGCTGGGCGAGGCGTTCTCCGCCTCCTTCGTCAAGAAGAAGCGCGAGGAGTGGGACAGCTTCGTGTCGCATTTCTCCAACTGGGAGCGCGCGCACACGCTCGACATCTGAGCCCGCAACGGTTGCGCGTCCCCTTGGGTCCGCCGCGCCCCGGGATCTCGCGCACGCGGCGGATCCAGGCCCGCACGTCGCTTTCGCCGGGTGGCGCGCCGCGGACGGGCTTGCATCGACGCTGCGTCTTCGCCATTCGTCTCTGAGACACCGGGCCGGCGGTGCCGGGCCGCCGCCCGGCGGCAAAACACCCGGCCTTGCGCATGACGCGCCCGCCCATGGACTGGAGTTTTGAGCATGAGCAAATTCGCCCTCACCGTGACCTGCCCCTCGACCCGAGGCATCGTCGCGGCGATCGCCGCCTTCCTCGCCGAGCAGGGCTGCAACATCACCGACAGCTCGCAGTTCGACGATTTCGAGACCGGCAATTTCTTCATGCGCGTCAGCGTCATGTCCGAGCAGGGCGCGACGCTGGAGGAGCTGCGCGAGCGCTTCGCCGAGACCGCGAAGAGCCTCGGCATGGACTACGAGTTCCACGACGAGGCCGCCAAGATGAAGGTCATCATCATGGTCTCGCGCTTCGGGCACTGCCTCAACGACCTGCTCTACCGCTGGCGCATCGGGGCGCTGCCGATCGATATCGTGGCGGTGATCTCGAACCACATGGATTACCAGAAGGTGGTGGTGAACCACGACATCCCGTTCCACTGCATCCGGGTCACGAAAGAGAACAAGCCGCAGGCCGAGGCGCGGATCATGGAGGTGGTCGAGGAGACCGGCGCCGAGCTCGTGGTGCTGGCGCGCTACATGCAGATCCTCTCGGACGAGATGTGCCGGGTGATGTCGGGTCGGATCATCAACATCCACCACTCGTTCCTGCCCTCCTTCAAGGGCGCGAACCCCTACAAGCAGGCCTTCGAGCGCGGCGTGAAGCTGATCGGGGCGACCTCGCACTATGTCACCGCCGATCTCGATGAAGGCCCGATCATCGAACAGGACACGGCCCGCGTGACCCACGCGCAATCGCCCGAGGATTACGTCTCGCTCGGCCGCGATGTCGAGGCGCAGGTGCTGGCCCGCGCCATCCATGCCCATATTCACCGCCGGGTCTTTCTCAACGGCAACAAGACGGTGGTGTTCCCGGCCTCTCCGGGCAGCTTCGCCTCCGAACGCATGGGCTGAGCCCTGCCGCCCGAGGGGGCGCTGCCCCCGTCCGCGTGCCGCGGACTCCCCCGAGGTATTTTTGAACCAAAGAAGACAGGAGCGCTGCGCCCCTGTCTTCTCTTCGTCAAAAATACTCCCGCCGGAGGCAGTCGGGCCATCGCGGCCGGGAGCGGCGCATGGGGCAGGCGCGTTTCGCCTCTTCGCACGCACCAGACCGACCGGATGGGGTGGGCTGCAGGGATTGACGGGTGCCGGCAAAGGGCGTTTGTTTTGCCGGTTGCCGAAGGATCGCAGGACCAGACATGACGCGGGAAGAATTCACCATCGAAGGGGCGCTCGGCACCCCGCTGTTCCTGCCCTGGATCGAGCGCCACGCGGCGCGGCTCGGGGTGGGGATGCGGCTTCGTGACAGCGCGCCGGAGCGACTGGCGGTCGAGTTCGAGGGCGCGCCGGCGCTGCTCGACGCGATGGAGATGGGCTGCCTGCTCGGCCCCATCGACGTCTGGGTCGAGACGGTTGTGCGCAAACGGATTGCCACGGCGTAGCCTCGCGTCAAGGTGCGCCTGATTTTTCAGCAATCCGCCGAAACGCTGTGCGATTTTTCTGGCCGATCTCTGGTCTCCGGGGGGCGAGATGGCCAATAAGGGCGCGGCGTGATCGAATCCGACGCGCCCGCGCAGATACACGACCCCGGAGACACCGTGCCCACCGACTGGACCCCCGCCGCGCTTTCCGACGACATCCCCGCAGCCTCCGCCGCGCCGGGGCAGCTCGGGGCGCATGATCTCGCGATCTGGCGCAGCGCTTCTGGACGCATCGCCGCCTGGGCCGACCGCTGCCCGCATCGCGGCATGCGGCTGTCGCACGGCTTCGTGCGCGGCGAGCGTCTGTCCTGCATCTATCACGGCTGGGGCTATGGCGAGGGCGGGCGCTGCGTGCGCATCCCCGCCCATCCCGAGCTGACCCCGCCAGACGCGATCCGCGTGCCGGTGTTCTCGGCGGCCGAGGCCAGCGGAGTGATCTGGGTGGCCGAGGAGGCGCCGGACAGCCCTCCGCCGGAATTTCCCGGGGTGGTGGCGTTCCGCTCGCTGCAGGTCTCGGCCGCGCCGGAGGCGCTGGCCACGGCGCTCGGGGGCACGGGCACGGTGATCAAGACCGCGCTCGGCGGCACCAACGTAGTGGCACTGATCCAGCCGCTGCGCGACGGCGCGGCGGGGCTGCACCTTCTGGCGCCCGAGGGCTGCGATCCGGCGGCGCTCGACGCGCTCTCGGCAGCGGTCGAGGCGTTGCGGCGCCGGGTCGAAGCGGCACAGGAGATGACGGCATGAGCGAGTTGGGCGCGATGCGCGATCAGTGGTACCCAGTGGGAATGACCAAGCAGCTCACGGCGCAGGGCCGTGACACGCTGCTCATGGGCGAACCGATCCGGGTCTTTGACGAGGGCGGCGTGCCGAGCGTGATCGACGGGGCCGGGCGCGCGCTGCCCGTCATCGACCGCTTCGGCCATGTCTGGACCTCGCTCGGCCAGCCCGAGAAGGATCTCTTCACCATTCCGGAGGTCGACCAGCCGGGTCGGCGGCTGGTCGATGTGGGCGTCTGCCGGGTGCGCTGTTCGCCGCTGCGGGCGGTGGAGAACTTTCTCGACATCGCGCATTTCCCCTTCGTGCACACCGACATCCTCGGCTCCGAGCCGCACACGGAAGTCGCGCGCTACGAGGTCGAGATCCGCGACGATGTCGACGAGGTCTGGGCCACAAAGGTGAAGTTCTTCCAGCCGCAGGCGGCGAAATCCGCCGAGGGCGGCATCACCACCGATTACATGTACCGGGTCTGCGCGCCCACCTGTTCGGTGCTCTACAAGACCTGTCCGCCGAAGCCGGGGGAGTGGGACGTGATCGCGCTCTTCGTGCAGCCGCTGACCGAGACGCTCTGCGATGTCTGGCCCTACATGGCGCTTTACGACGACGATGCCGAGATGACCGACCTGATCCATTTCCAGCAGATGATCTTCGTGCAGGACCGTTCGGTGCTGGAGAACCAGCTGCCGGCGCTGCTGCCGCTCGATCCCGGGCGGGAGATCCCGACCCGGGCCGACATGACCTCGATCGCCTATCGCCGCTGGCTCAAGCGGCACGGCTTTACCTACGGCGCGCAACTGGTGGCGGCATGATCCTTTACGACTATATCCTCTCGCCCTCGTGCTACCGCGTGCGTCTGCTGGCGGCGCTGATCGGGCGCCGGCTCGAACTGCGCGCGGTCGATCTCCACCCCGGGCAGGAGCACCTCTCCGAGCCGATGCTGGCGCTGAACCCGGCGGGCTCCATCCCCGTGCTCACGGATGGCGGGCTGGTGCTGACCGAGAGCACCGCGATCCTGATCTATCTCGCCGCCCATGACGGGCCGGCCTGGCTGGGCGAGGATACGCCGGCCATGCGGGCCCGCGTGGCGCAATGGCTGGCCTTCGCGCAGCGGCTGACCGACAGCGCAGGCGCGGCGCGGGCGCATGACATGCTGCTGGCGCCGGGCGACATCGACGCGCTGCGCAAGCAGGCCACGCAGGCGCTGCGCGAGCTCGAGGCGGCGCTTTCGGCGGCGCGGCGGCGGGGCGAGAGCTTCCTCGCCGGCAAGCGGCCCACCATCGCCGACATCGCCTGCTTTCCGCATGTGGCGCTCGCCCCCGATGGCGGGCTGCCGCTCGATCCCTATCCCGCGATCCGGCTCTGGATGCGGGCGATCCGGGCGCTGGACGGATTCATCGAGATGCCCGGCATCCACCGCCTGCACGAACTGAAGCCGGAGCCCGGGCCGATGCCCGAGGTGATCCGCAAGGAGCAAGCCTGACATGACGGGATACCTGCTGAAAGGCTGCGCCGCCGTGGTGACGGGCAACGAGGTGCTGCGCGACGCCGATCTGCTGACCGACGGCCCCGCGATCAAGGCCATCGGGCCGGGGCTGAGCGCGCCGGGGGCCGAGGTGATCGACGCGTCCGGCTGGTTCGTCTACCCGGGCCTCGTCAACACGCACCACCATTTCTTCCAGTGCTTCGTGCGCAACCGCGTGGGCCTCGACTGGACCAAGCTCTCGGTGATCGAGTGGCTCGACCGGATCTACCCGATCTTTGCCCAGCTCACCGAGGAAAGCTTCTATCACTGCTCGCTGACCGCGATGGCGGAGCTGGCCAAGCATGGCTGCACCACCGCCTTCGACCATCAGTACTGTTTCCCGCGCAACGCGGGGAAGGGTATCGTGGACCGGAATTTCGAGGCCGCCGAGAAGATCGGCCTGCGCTTCCATGCCGGGCGGGGCACCAATACGCTGCCGAAATCCGAAGGCTCGACCATCCCCGACGAGATGCTCGAGACCACCGATGAATTCCTCGCCGATTGCGAGCGGCTGATCGACGCCTACCACGATGGCGGGCCGTTCTCGATGCGGCAGGTCTCGCTGGCGCCGTGTCAGCCGGTGAACTGCTACCGCGAAACCTTTGTCGAGAGCATCCGGCTGGCGCGCGACAAGGGCGCGATCCTGCACAGCCACGTGGGCGAGGGCGAGAGCGAGGTGATCCGCGCGCGCCACGGCATGCGCACCGTCGACTATCTCCAGGAGATGGGCTTTTGCGGGCCGGACACGTTCTATGCCCATTGCTGGGAGCTGAGCGAGGACGAGCTGCGCAAGATGGCGGCGAGCGGCACCGGCGTGTCGCACTGCCCCGAGCCGGTCTACCTCGTGGGGACCGAGGTCACGCCGATCCCGGCGATGGAGGCGCTTGGCGTGCGCGTGGGGCTGGGCTGCGACGGGGCGGCGAGCAACGACAACTCGAACCTCATGCACTGCCTGCACTCGGCCTACATGCTGCAATGCCTCGTGGCCTCGAGCCGCAGCCACAAGGTGCCCGAGCCCGCCACATTCCTGCGCTACGGCACCTCTGGCGGGGCGTCGCTGCTGGGGCGCACCGATATCGGCCAGCTCGTGCCCGGCATGGCGGCCGATCTTTTCGCCATCGACAGCCGCCGCATGGACTATGTCGGCACCCGCCACGATCCCGAGAGCCTGATCCCGCGGGTGGGCATCGGCATGGCCACCGACATGACCATGGTGAACGGCCGTATCGTCTGGGCCGACGGGGACTTCCCGGGGCTCGACGAGCGCCAGATGGTGGTCGAGGCCGAAGCGGCGCTTGCCAAGATAGATATATAAACAGGGAGTCATCGAGACATGACACAGCATCTCAACCGCCGCCGGTTCCTGCAGACCTCGGCCGCCACCGGCCTTGCCGCCGGCATCGTCCCCTCCATCGCCCATGCGCAGGACCCGCTGGGCATCGCGCTGGTGGTGCCCTCGCCGGTGGGCGAAGTGGGCTGGTCGCACGCGCTGGCCGAGGGCCTCGCGCCGATCAAGGCCGAGTATGGCGATGGCGTGGACATCACCATCCTCGAGAGCATCCCGGAGGGCCCGGATGCCGACCGCATCATGAACAAGGTCGTCGCGGACGGCGCCAGGGTTCTGGTTGCCGGCAGCTTCGGCTACCAGAACGGCGCCATGCAGATCGCGCGTCGCAACCCCGACGTCACCGTGCTGCACGCCTCGGGCTTCATGGTTGCGCCGAACTTCACGCCCTTCGCGGCGAAGTATTTCCAGGGCACCTACCTGATGGGCATGGCCGCGGCGGCGCTGTCGAAGACCGGCAAGCTGGGCTCGGTCTCGGCCTTCGCGATCCCGGAACTGATCACCTCGATCAACGCCTTCACGCTGGGCGCGCAGGCGGTCAACCCCGAGATCGAGGTCTCGGTGGTCTGGGTCAACTCGTGGTTCGACCCGGCGCAGGAGCAAGACGCCGCCCGCGCCCTGCTGGCGCAGGATTGCGACGTGATCTTCTCCAATGCGCAGGACACGCCGTCGGTGGTCTCGGTCTGCGAGGAGGCGGGCGCCTATGTCTTCAACCTCAACTCCTCGATGAAGGAGAACGCGCCAAACTACTATCTCGGCTGCGTGGAGACCGACTGGACGCCGTTCTTCATGGAGTCGGTGAAGGCGCACATGGACGGCACCTTCGAGGGCCGCAACGCCTTCCTCGGGGTCGAGGACAACGTGGTGAAGGTGACAGACTGGAACCCCGACATTCCGGCCGAGGCCAAGGCGCAGATCGACGAGGTCGAGGCTGCGATCGCCGAGGGCACCTTCCACCCGTTCACCGGCCGCATCGTCCGGCAGGACGAGACCGTGGGCGTCGAGGATGGCGAGACGCTGTCCGACGAGGCAATCGTGTCGATGGACTGGCACGTCGCCGGCGTGACCACGCCGCTGCCGAACTGAGCCTGCAATGCCGGCGCCGCTGCTGTCCCTTCGGGGGCTCTCGAAGAGCTACGGGACCGTGCGGGCCAACCGCGACATCGATCTCGATGTCGCGGAGGCCTCGATCCATGCCATCTTGGGCGAGAACGGCGCCGGCAAATCGACGCTGATGAAACTGATCTACGGCGTCGAAAGCCCGGATGCGGGCGAGATGCGCTGGCAGGGCACCCCGGTCGCGCCAAGCTCGCCCAACGCGGCAAGATCGCAGGGCATCGGTATGGTGTTCCAGCACTTTTCGCTCTTCGAGACGTTGACGGTGGTGGAGAATATCTCGCTCATCGTGCCGGGAAAGAAGCGCGCGCTGGTGGCCCGCATCCGTCAGCTCGGGCGCGATTACGGGCTCGAGGTCGACCCGCTTGCGCATGTCCACGCGCTCTCGGTCGGGGAGCGCCAGCGGGTCGAGATCATCCGCTGCCTGATGACCGATCCGAAGCTGCTGATCCTCGACGAGCCGACCTCGGTGCTGCCGCCGCAATCGGTCAAAACGCTGTTCGAGACCCTGATCAAGCTGCGCGACCGGGGTGTCTCGATCCTGTTCATCTCGCACAAGCTCGAGGAGATCCGGTCGATCTGCGACCACGCCACGATCCTGCGCGACGGCGCGGTGACCGGCCATGTCGACCCGCGCGAGCACGACGCGCATGACCTTGCCCAGATGATGATCGGCCGCGACATGCCCGCGCCGCGCCCGTTCGTGCCACGCACGCCGGGTCCGGTGCTGCTCGAGCTTGCAGGTCTCGACCACCAGCCGGACGATCCGTTCCAGATGTCGCTGAAGGCGGTGAGCCTGAAGCTGCACGCGGGCGAGATCCTCGGCATCGCCGGGGTCTCGGGCAACGGGCAGGGCGAGCTGGCACGGCTGATCTCGGGCGAGACCCGCCGCCACGCCGAGGCGCGCGACGAGGTGATCATGTTCGGCCAGCCGGTGGGTGATCTCGGCGCCGCCGCGCGCCGCCGGCTCGGCTTCGCCTTCGTGCCGGAAGAGCGGCTGGGCCGTGGCGCCGTGCCCGAAATGTCGCTCTCGGACAACAGCCTGCTCACCGCGCACGGGCTCGGCCTCGTGACGCGCGGCCTGATCGACCGGCGCGCCGAGGACGATTTCACCCGACGTTGCATCTCCGGCTACGACGTTCGCACGCCCGGACCGCAGGCCGAGGCCGGGGCGCTTTCGGGCGGCAACCTGCAGAAATTCATCGTCGGCCGCGAGATGGAGCTAGCTCCGAAGCTCTTCTTCGTCTCGCAGCCCACATGGGGTGTCGATATCGGCGCCGCCACCGAGATCCGCCGCCGCCTCGTCGACATGCGCAACGCCGGTGCCGCGGTGCTGGTGATCTCGGAAGAGATCGAGGAACTGTTCGACATCTGCGACCGCATCCAGGTGCTCCGCGAGGGCCGGTTGTCGCCCTCGCTCACGGCCTCGGAGACGCGGGTCGAGGAGGTCGGTCGCTACATGATCGGCGCAGAAGAGGGGGCCGCCTGATGGGCATCCGGATGATCCGCCGCACCACCGCCTCGCGCCGCATGGCGGTGCTGGCGCCGATGGGCGCCTTGCTGCTCGCCATCGTGCTGAACTTCCTGCTCTACATCGTCATGGGCAACGACCCGGCGGCGGTGTTCTACGCGCTGCTGCTCGAGCCCTTCGTGTCGTGGTCGTCCTTCTCGGAGGTGCTGTTGAAGATGACGCCGCTGCTGCTCATCGCGCAAGGGATGGCGGTGGGCTTCCGCGCCAAGGTGATCAATATCGGCGCCGAGGGGCAGTTCATCCTCGGCGCGATCTTCGCCAGTGCGATCCCGGTCTGGTTCCCGCAGGCCACCGGCGGCTGGATCTGGCCGCTGATGCTGCTGCTGGGCGGCGTGGGCGGTGCGCTCTGGGCGGCGCTGCCGGCGTTCTGGCGGGTGCGGCTCAACGCCTCCGAGATCCTCGTGACGCTGATGATGAGCCTGATCGCGGCGCAGCTTCTGGCCTACCTTCTGGTGGGGCCGTGGAAGGATCCGATGGGCTTCAATTTCCCGCAGACGGTGATGTTCCAGTGGGACGCCATGGTGCCGGCGCTGATCCCGGGCACGCGCGTCAACGTGGCGCTGATCCTGGCGCTGCTGTGGAGCGCGCTGGCCTATGTCTACATGCAAAAGAGCTTTCAGGGCTACCAGCTGGTGGTCGGCGGGCTGGCCCCGCACGCCACCGCCTATGCCGGCTTCTCCGAGGGCCGCGCGGTGTGGCTGTCGCTGCTGATCGGCGGCTTCGCCGCGGGGCTCGCGGGGGCCGCCGAGGTGGCGGGGCCGATGGGCCAGCTGCAGCGCAGCATCTCCTCGGGCTACGGCTACGCGGCGATCATCGTGGCCTATCTGGGCGGACTGCACCCGGTGGGCATCGTGGTCTCCTCGCTGTTCATGGCGGCGCTCTATATCGGCGGCGACAACGCCATGGTCTCGGCCGGACTGCCGGTGGCCGCGGTCCGGGTGTTCCAGGGCTCGCTGCTCTGCTGCTACCTCGCGGCGATCGTGCTGGTGCGCTACCGGCTGGTGCGCGACGGCCACGAGGTCCCGGCATGAGCGCGCTGTCCTTCATCATCGCCGGCATGCTGGCCGCCGCCATGCCGTTCCTTCTCGCGGCCCTTGGCGAGCTGGTGGCCGAGCGTTCGGGCGTGCTCAATCTCGGCATCGAGGGCATGATGGCGCTCGGCGCCGTGGTGGCCTTCATCGTCGTGCGCCAGAGCGGCGGCCACGCCATGGGCTTTGTGGCCGCGGGGCTGGCGAGCGCGGCGCTGTCGCTGGTCTTCGCCTGGCTGGCGCTGGCGGTGCGGGCCAATCAGGTGGCGGCGGGGCTCGCCATCGGCATTCTGGGGCAGGGGCTCTCGGCACTGTTCGGGAAGCGCTACGAGAGCCTGACCGTGCCCGGCTTGCCGAAGCTCTCGGTTCCGGGGCTGTCGGAGTTGCCGCTGGTGGGCGGGCTGTTCACGCAGGATGCGGTGGTCTGGCTGGGCCTTCTGGCGACGCTGGCGATCTGGGCCACGCTGCGGTTCTCCAAGCTGGGGCTGGTGATCCGCGCGGTGGGTGAGAACCCCCACGCGGCGCGCGCGCTTGGCTACAACGTCATCGGCATCCGCTACGGCGCGGTGGCGTTCGGCGGGCTGATGGCGGGCTTCGCGGGCGCCTACGCGGCGACGGTCTACACGCCGCTCTGGGCCGAGGGCATGATCGCCGGGCGCGGCTGGATCGCGCTGGCGCTTGTGGTCTTCGCCACGTGGATGACCGGCCGGGTGGTGTTCGGCGCGGTGCTCTTCGGCGCGGTGTCGCTGTCGCAGCTCGCCGCGCAGGCCGGCGGCGTGGCGCTGAACTCGCAGCTGCTGGCGAGCCTGCCCTATATCGTGACGATCCTCGTGCTGGGCGCGATCTCGGCCAACAAGCGGCTGCTGAAGATCAACGGCGTGGCCTCGCTGGGAGAGCCGTTCGGCCGCTGAACGCCCGGTGCGCGCGTGTCACGAAACCGTCGCGCCTGCGCGTTACGCCCTGCCGGACGTCAAGAGGAGACAGGCGATGACGCTTTCCGCCTTCAGCGCACCGGGCCGGTTCTGGCGCGGCAACCTGCACACCCATTCAGACCGCTCGGACGGCTGCCTGACGCCGCAGGAGGTCTGCCGGCGCTACCGCGCCGAGGGGTACGACTTTCTCGCGCTGACCGATCATTTCATCGGGGCTTACGGCTATCCAATCACCGACACGGGCGCCTTCCGCGAGGCCGGTTTCACCACCATCCTCGGGGCGGAGATCCACTCCGGGGCGATGTCGAACGGCGAGCTCTGGCACATCCTCGCCGTGGGCCTGCCAGCGGAGTTCCAGCCGCCCAACGCGCCGGGCTTCTTGCCCGTCGAAGGACAGGAGAGCGGCCCCGAGATCGCCGCGCGCGCCCGCGCCGCCGGGGCCTTCGTCGCCATCGCCCACCCGCAATGGTCGGGGCTCACCCTAGACGATGCGCGCAGCCTCGAGGCCGCCCATGCGGTCGAGATCTACAATCATGGCTGCGCCACCGGCTGCGACCGCGCCGACGGAGCCGCCATCGCCGACCTTCTGCTCTCGGAAGGCCGCCGCCTGAGCCTCGTCGCCACCGACGACGCGCATTTCACCGAGCCCGATCATTTCGGGGGCTGGGTCATGGTCAAGGCCGAGGAGAATGCGCCCGAGGCCCTGCTCGCGGCGCTGAAACGTGGCGATTTCTACGCGAGCCAGGGCCCTGAGCTGCGCGGCGTCCACCTGGACGGCGAGCGCCTCGCCGTTGAGTGCTCCGCGGTGCAGACGGTGATCGTGCAGGGCCACGGCTCGGCGGCCACGGCGGTTCACGGCCAGTCGCTGACCTCTGCCACGGTGCCGCTCGAGCGCGTCCGCAACAGCCCTTGGATGCGCGTCACGGTGATCGACCGGGCCGGCAGACGGGCCTGGTCGAACCCGATATGGCGCTGAGGCGTCGCCCGCCCGACCATCGCACAAGTGGCAACGTCGGACGCCTCCGGCGGGAGTATTTTTGACGAAGAGAAGCCAGAGGCGCTGCGCTCCTGGCTTCTTTGGTTCAAAAATACCTCGGGGGTGAATCGGCGCAAAGCGCCAAGAGGGGGCAGCGCCCCCTGATCCACTCGCCAGAGGGGCGGCGCGTCGGGGTCTTCGACGCGTCTTCAAGAGAAACCCCCGCCAACACACTCGGTGCTGCGGGGGCATGGGGCCTTGCGATCGGCAAGGGCCGAGGCCGATGCAGGGCGGCGCACCGCCCCGCATGGTCATGCGATGCTTACGCCGCGAGGTCGAAGCGGTCGGCGGTCATCACCTTGGTCCAGGCCGCGGCGAAGTCCTTGACGAACTTGCCGTGGTTGTCGTCCTGGGCATAGACCTCGGCATAGCCGCGCAGGATCGCGTTCGAGCCGAACACCAGGTCGACGCGGCTGGCGGTGTACTTAACCTCGCCCGACCTGCGGTCACGGATCTCGTAGGTGCCGCCGGCCACCGGCAGCCACTGGTAGGCCATGTCGGTGAGCACGTCGAAGAAATCCGTGGTCAGGGCGCCTTCGCGTTCGGTGAACACGCCCAGCTTGGTGCCGCCGAAATTGGTGCCCATGGCGCGCATGCCGCCGATCAGCACGGTCATCTCGTTCGCCGTCAGGCCCATCAGCTGGGCACGGTCGAGCAGCATCTCTTCCGGGCTGACCACGTACTCGGTCTTCTGGAAGTTGCGGAAGCCGTCCGCCAGCGGCTCGAGCGGCTCGAAGCTCTCGGCATCGGTCATCTCGTCGGTCGCGTCACCGCGGCCCGGTGCGAAGGGCAGCTCGAGATCGACGCCCGCGGCCTTCGCCGCCTGCTCGCCCCCGAGATTCCCGGCCAGCACGATGACGTCGGCGATCGAGGCACCGGTCTCGGCCGCGATCGGCTCGAGCTTGGCGAGCACCGCCGACAGACGCTCGGGCTCATTGCCGACCCAGTCCTTCTGCGGCGCAAGCCGGATGCGGGCACCGTTGGCCCCGCCGCGCTTGTCAGAGCCGCGATAGGTGCGGGCGCTGTCCCAGGCGGTGGCCACCATGTCGGCGAGCGGGATGCCGGCTGCGGCGATCTTGGCCTTCACCTCGGCCACGTCGTAGGAGGTCGAACCGGCGGGGATCGGATCCTGCCAGATCAGGTCTTCCTGCGGCACGTCGGGGCCATGGTAGCAGGCCTTGGGGCCCATGTCGCGGTGGGTCAGCTTGAACCAGGCGCGGGCGAAAGTCTCTTCGAAATATTTCGGATCGGCCATGAACTTCTGGCAGATTTCGTTGTAGATCGGGTCGACCTTCATCGCCATGTCGGCATCGGTCATGATCGGCATGGTCTTGATCGAGGGATCCTCGACATCCGCCGGCATGTCCTCTTCCTTGATGTCGACCGGCATCCACTGGTTGGCGCCTGCGGGCGATTTCCGCAGCTCCCACTCGTGGCCGAAGAGCATGTCGAACCAGCCCATGTCGAACTTGGTCGGGTTGGTGGTCCAGGCGCCTTCGATGCCCGACACCATAGTGTCGCGCCCGATGCCCCGGTCCTTGGTCTTCATCCAGCCGATGCCCTGATACTCGGGGCCGGCGGCCTCGGGCTCGGGCGAGAGGTCCTCGGCGCTGCCGTTGCCGTGGCACTTGCCGATGGTGTGGCCACCGGCGGTCAGCGCCGCGGTTTCCTCGTCGTTCATCGCCATGCGGGCGAAGGTCTCGCGCACCTGATCGGCGGTCTTCTGCGGATCGGAGACGCCGTTCACGCCCTCCGGGTTCACGTAGATCAGGCCCATCTGCACCGCGGCCAGCGGGTTTTCCATGGTCTCCGGCTTGGAGACGTCATCGTAACGGGTATCCGAGGGGGCCAGCCACTCCTTCTCGGAGCCCCAGTAGGTGTCCCGTTCGGGGTGCCAGATGTCCTCGCGGCCGAAGGCGAAGCCAAAGGTTTTCAGGCCGGCAACCTCGTAGGCAATGGTGCCCGACAGGATCATCAGGTCGGCCCAGGAGATCTTGTTGCCGTATTTCTTCTTGATCGGCCAGAGCAGGCGGCGGCCCTTGTCGGTGTTGACGTTGTCCGGCCAGCTGTTGAGCGGCGCGAAGCGCTGGTTGCCGGTGCCACCACCGCCACGGCCGTCGGACAGGCGGTAGGAGCCGGCCGCGTGCCATGCCACGCGGGCGAACATGCCCACATACGAGCCCCAGTCGGCGGGCCACCACTCCTGGCTGTCATTCATCAGCTGGCGCAGGTCGTCTTTCAGCGCCTCCACGTCGAGCGTCTTCAGCTCTTCGCGGTAGTCGAAATCCGGGCCCATCGGGTTGGTCTTGAGATCGTGCTGGTGCAGGATGTCGAGGTTGAGCGCATTGGGCCACCAATCCATCACGGTGGTGCCGAGCGCCGTCAGGCTGCCATGCATCACCGGGCACTTGCCGCCGCCGCCGCGGCTGCTTTCGTTGAGGTCGCCTTCGACTGTGTGTCCGTCCATGATATCCTCCAGAGATCGTCGTGGGTGTCGATACGGGTCTTGCAGGCCGCCATCCGGACGCATGGATGCGCCCTGCAGGGTCAGCCCTCGTCTGACTTGCTAGAATCGTTCTAGCAAAGCTTTGCCATAAAGCCCAATTGCATTTTCTTAAACATCCGATAAGAGGGGCTTATGGCAAATATCTCGATGAAACACCTGCGCTACTTCGATGCGCTCGCCCGTCTGGGGCATTTCGGACGCGCCGCCGAGCTGTGCGCGATCAGCCAGCCGGCGCTGTCGATGCAGATCCGCGAGCTCGAGACACTGATCGGTGCGCCCTTGGTCGAGCGCGGGACACGGCAGATCCGGCTGACCTCGCTGGGCGAGGAGTTCGCCGCCCGCAGCGGCGCGATCCTGCGCTCGGTCGACGACCTTGCCGATCTCGCACGGGCGGCGCAGGGGCCGCTGGTGGGGCGGCTGCGGATCGGGGTCATTCCCACCGTGGCGCCCTACCTGCTGCCGCGTGTCATCACCTCCCTGACGCAGGCCTATCCCGGGCTCGACCTGCGCCCGCGCGAAGCTGTGACGAAGACGCTGATCGAGGATCTGCACGAGGCCAGGCTCGACACCGCCATCGTGGCGCTGCCGATCTCGGAGCCCGGCCTTGAGGAGGTGGCGCTGTTCGACGAGGAATTCGTGCTGGTGCGCGGTCCCGGCGAGGCCGACAAGCCGGTGCCGGACCCGGGCATGCTGCACGAGATGCGGCTGCTGCTGCTCGAGGAGGGGCACTGCTTCCGCGATCAGGCACTGTCCTACTGCAAGCTCTCGCCCTCGGTGACCCGCGACCTGATGGAGGGCAGTTCGCTCTCGACGCTGGTGCAGATGGTGGGGGCGGGGATCGGCATCACGCTGATCCCCGAGATGGCGCTGCCCATCGAGACGCGCTCGGCGCAGGTCTCATTGGCGCGGCTGCCGGCGCCGGCCCCGGCGCGCACCATCGGCATGGTCTGGCGCAAGTCGACACCGCTGGGAGAACAGCTCGCCCGGATCGCCGAGATCGTCCGACGCGTGGGCTCTGCGGCCACCGAAAGCGCGGCGCAACTGCCCGCCAGCGCTGCGTCGGGTAACGGGGACGCTCCGCGCCTTTGAGCAGGGAAGCTGCGTTGCGAGTGACCTGCTCCCCTGAAAAGTCCGCGGTTTGAAGTTAGCCTGTTCTCCAAACGAGGAGACAGACGATGCGGAAAAGCCGTTTCAGCGA
>Ga0114905_1000169_pt1 | contig 46274 bp, 93 predicted proteins | sample MalvireepMed_b05_FD_83499 | JGI IMG/M metagenome (GOLD analysis project Ga0114905, IMG submission 83499) | Marine viral communities from the Global Malaspina Expedition - Malaspina viral metaG DeepMed_b05 | ecosystem: Environmental > Aquatic > Marine > Oceanic | place: Mediterranean Sea...
AAAACACCCACACGCCCCACACATAATTTCCCTGTTACCTTGAAAAATATGCCCTAGCCGTAGAGTTTGTGGTTTTCATAGTATAAGTGGCTGTACGTGGTTCTGGTGGCCTCTGTGGACATTCTATTCTCTGGCTCAATCCCTAACTTTAAGTCATAGCTATTTAGAACATCAAGTAGTAGCTATTAGAACATCTGTACTATATAGGGGGGTGGGGGGGTAGCGGATATGTTTACAGTATATGGAGGTCGGCTTTGTAGCCCCCCATGCAGTTCGTAATTACGGGGTAATTTTCTCTAAAAGGTATTGACAAAAACGGGGGTAATTATACCCGAAAGGTGTTGACAAAAGTGAGGGATAGTGGTAGTCTTAAAGGACTTACAAAAGGAGAAAATAATGAGGGTAGAAGTGTTAAATTATTGGGGAGAACCTATTCGATTTATAGAAATGAGCGCAGTCCCACAAGTAGGTGAATATCTCCAATTAGGTAAAGACCCTATAAAGTATCGTTGGAAGATACATAAAATTCAATGGAAACAAAGTTCAAATTCAAGTACCTTTTATCCTATGATTTATTTAGAACCTAAAGTAAATCTTGAACTTGGACGGAACAAAGCAAAATCCGAAGGAAAGAAATTACTTCAAAAAGCCTTTAAATCTATCTACCCTCTAATGTATATCCCAAAGAAACAAGAGAAAAGAGGAGTAATTTAACGATGGGTCATATGAATTTTAGTCCACTGGAATCAATGAAACCACTAACAGAATAGGGGGTATAAAATGGACGATACGATACTGTACGCTGACGGATTTGAGGAAGCGTTCATCGGGTATTCTTGGCGATTTCATGATGGGCCATTAGCCACATATGACCGGGATAAGTGCATCAAAATTCTGACACGAGATATGGGATTTAATGATGCCATTGAGTTCTTTGAGTTCAACACGCTGGGTTCTTGGGTAGGGGAAAAAACGCCAGTATTTGTGTCTCTAGGCTCAATTAATGAAGATTTATACTAGATGAATCGGGGCGGTAAATGTAACCAAATGAATGTTGAGTGTGTTTAATAATATAGATATGAGGTGATGTATAATATGGAAGATGATAGAAACATAAAATGGCCCTTTGGTTTCGCTGAGACAGACACGATGATTTCATCAAATCAGTATATGATACAAAAACTTATAGAACGTTCAAATGTATTTCTAACGAGAGAACAGAAACGAAGTTTAATAGCCTTGGGTATTGAAGTTACTGAAGCCCGTGAAGAGGGCGCAGGAATTTATATGAGTGAACTGGCTAGGCGTAGCGGTCTGAGTGAGTCCTTTATACCTATCCTAGAGTCTGGTAATGCTTTACCTGACGAAATAACAACAGAAGTGCTGGATTCTCTCGCCGCCGCCCTTTCCATTAAAATTCAGGATTTAGAACGGGCCTACTTTTATTAGGGAGTATTGACAAGCTGGATTCGGTTAGAGTAATATATCTCTTATAAACTTGGATGACAACGAAAAAGACTAGGGCAGAAAAAAGAGTTGGGACAAAGAGGAGACTTATGAAATCAAGAACAAAGTCTAAATTTATCGCTGATAAGTACTGGGTTACACCACATAAAGAAGGCTATGGGGTATCTGATGGCGCAGGGCCAAGTATGCAAGTAGAAAACGGAAATCGCATTGTCAGAGACAGAACCCATTGGTTCGTCAAGGGCTTGCCACAGCTTCATTTTGCTAAAGAGTTAGCATACATCCTTAATGTTACTAGGGTATAAAAATGGATTTTCAGAACTGTCCTCAATGTCAACGTATGGTAGGGGTACGGGGTGGGAAGATAGACCCCCACTACTTAACTGGTGGTATAATGCCATCATTACTGAATGACCCGAATGAACCCGAATTAATGAAGAGTAAGAAACAATGCGTCCTCTCTGGAAAGCCGTTTCTTCAGTCCTCTTTAAGTACTCACGAAAGAGATATTTTAGGCCCAATAACTTAGGATTAAGAGTTAGAACAGATAGGAGAAGAGTATGGTAAATTCAAGCCAAATTGAATACTGTATCTGGTGCAAAAAACCAACCATAGATAAATGTCCACGGTGTAAACAACCGTTTTGTAGCGAACACGATGCGTCAGAATGCGTGGTTCCTATACCAACATCGACGTATCTAGGCCGTACTTGGCCCTAATAACAACTCCATGTTACTGGGACTCCCGGCCCATTTTTTAAAATGGGAAATTTCCCCAAAGTAGTTGACAATTTATACTAATTTATGATAGTATTACGTCACCCGAAACGCCTTTGGCGTTGTTGGTAGAAAATGAGGTTCATCCTCTCACCTTATAGTTTTTTGAAGTCAAGGACTTTAAGTACGAGTATACAAGGATGATAATGAGTGTTGGGCAATATTGTCGTTGATACAACACTCGCCTCATTAATTAAATAAGGGGTAAATATACTTGACAATAAAGTTGGTTTAATGATAGTATTACATCATCCAAAAACCCTACATGCTAATTCATATATCTATGTAGATATGCTAGGAAGAATGAAATCTATACAGGCTGATGGATATGTATGGAATTCTAATTGTCATGACCAACCACAGATGGAGAATATCGCACTCTTTCTAGATGGGACTTCCACTGTCGAGGGAACATGCCGATTGTGTGGAAAATTCAGTAGTATGTATCCAAAAGGCGAAAATATTAAACGATTTGAATTGATACAAAAACTACTTATAGAAATGAGTTAGAGGAGAAGATAGATGGAGAACTGAAGAAATAATTAGTTACAAAGAATACTATGCAGAACAAAAAATATATTGCTATATAGAGGAGATATTTTGCTAAATCAGTTTAAAGAAAAGTTGGGAGAGCGTCTTAATGGTAAAGAAGAAGTTGTTAGTGATGTAACTGTTAAGTCATATTATGCTTCAGTACCCCTAAATCGTATGGATGTATGTGCGTATAATGATATTTTGATATATCAACGTGTGATTAAGGTAGAACAAGTTAAAAAGATGGTATCAAATTGGAAGCCTCAATCTGTTGGTACTCCAGAGGTATCATTGAGAGATGGAGTCTATTGGCTAATCGATGGCAATCATCGAAAAGTAGCTGCCACAACATTAGGGTTTACGCATCTAGAATGTAAGGTTCATACGGGTTTGACTATCGATGAAGAAGCAAAGATGTTTGTAACCATGAATGGGGAGAGGACAGCACCTACTATCGGTGACCTTTTTAAAGCCAAACTCGCTTATAATGATGCCAGCGCAGTAGCATTAAAGAACACCATAGAAAACGAATGTGGGTTAGAGTTGAAGTTAAATGGGAAGACAACGGAAACTGGAATCCCTCTTACGGCTACTTTATATAAACTTTGGGAAAATGCTGGGCATGATGAGTTTAAACAAACCATAAAAGTAATTAAAGCTATATGGCTAGGATATCCAAAAGCTTGGAATTCTGGTTTTATAATAGGAGTAAATCATTTTCTATATGTACACCCCCAAGTTACTTTTGAAGAATTTAATAAAAAACTTTGCGGCTCTAACCCTAATGTAATAATTGGAAGAGCAATCGGTTCTACTACTGGGCATATGAATTCTCAAACTATTTATCGAGTTTTGGTCGATTATTATAATGTTAAGAGGAGTAGTGGTAGACTAGAATATAAGGATTTGAGAAGGAATTCTAACGTAGAGAGTAGTAAACAGAACCAACCAGAATAGAACTTAGATATGAGTATCACACTATAAGTAGGGTGTGATACTCATATTCATGAAAGAGCAGGGGTGGTGGAATGGTAGACACGATGGACTTAAAATTCATTACCAGTAATGGTGTGTGGGTTCGACTCCCACCCTCTGCACCACAAAAAATTTATATGCAAAAGGATAGAGGGATATGGTTGTGAAAAAAGATACTGTGGTGGTATCAAATTGTGTTCATCATTGGATGATAGAACCAGCATCAGGTGGGGATAGTAAAGGAAAATGTGTTAAATGCAAAATGGTAAAAAAGTTCTCCAATTCCGGTGGGGGTGATACGAGTCTCGCATGGGGCAATTCCCCAAATTCAAAGTTAACAAAGAAAGAGGGAGAAGAATAATGAATAAGATGGGGAAAGCTGGAATTTTAACTAGGAAATTAGCTGAATGCGAATCTATAACTAATTATTCTAAAGTGATAGGATTCAATGAAGGGCCAAAAAAGAACGGTAAAGTTGTAACTTTGCACTTTGAAAATGGAAGTTCTCAAGAATATACTGAATCTGAATTATTTGAGGTAAATGGAATTGAAACAGCTTCTGTACCTTCTGGAGAATCTGTACGTATTACAGAATCTATACCCACTATTTGGAAAACATTAGTAGGAAAAGCATTTCATATTAGAAAAGATGGAAAAATAATGTACCAAGGCATTATTCAGGCTGAAGTCTACCCAAAGATTTTCTTAATATCCTGTTTTAGTTGTCTTGATAGTGAGTATACCGGAAAAAGACTCATAACATTAGAAAAGATTCTTGAGAACGATGGTAAATCAGGTTTAATGAATGGATGGTTCTTTTATGAAAATGTTGAGGACATGAATGAAGATTATACATTTGAAAATCGTGTAGATGTTAGCGTAGTAACTCTTGGGAAGCAGGTAAGTGTTGAATAAGCTTATAATTATTTAGGATAATTATGGAAGACTATTATTCTAGAGAAGTTTTTGGTTTAATACTAGAAAAATGGTGCATTTGTCCTACAAGAGATTTAGAACCTTGGATAGTTAATCAATTCTATGTATTAGATAATATAGATTGCCCTTTATGTAACGAGTTTGTACTAGAGAGACATTATCATTGTGGATATTGTACCAAACTAACTAAAATTGGGTAGTTGACAAAGCTATTAATGTATGGTATTCTTAATAAGGTAAAATCTAAACAGAGACAAGTTACCTGACACAGAAAGCCTTTTGCAAAGGTGAAGCCTGTGAGGTCATCACGGACACAAGACTTGCTCTAAAATATCATGGATGCAACTGTGGTAGGGCTATGGTGTGAAAGCCCACATTAACAACATGCGTCAATTGTTGGTGCAACACCCGAAAGCTGAAGGGAGTCTGCTTTTCAGGTTATTAGGGCTTTGGAACATACACCAAAGAAGAAGTAGGGTTCAATTCCCTCTTGGCGCAACCAAATAAAATGGGACTATAAAAGGAATAAATGCCCAAAACATTATATGAGGTTTTCACCGGAGAAAAAAATCCAACACAAACATGGGTTTCAAGAATGACAGTAGAACAAATGTATAAACGATTGGATGATTTAAGTCTCTGTTTAAGAGGGAAACTTAGGAGTGGGTTAAAGCCAATATTAAAACGTCAGAAACAAGAAATACTGGATGAGCTTAAAAAAGTGGGGTCAAAAGATTTGATACGGGGTAAATTAAATGAAAAATAACTACGGTAAACAAATGGCCCCCAAGTATTCAGACAGTACAAAAATAGAGAGGCTTCTAGAAGGAAGTTCTTTTCATCGGGAACTAAATGAGAAGCGACAAGAGAAAGAGCAGAAAGAGCGACTGGAGCAGGAACGGGTGGCTAAAAAGAAAGCTAAAGCCTCTAGGTACAAGCCCTCTAAAAGTACGCAGAAATACTTAGCAAAGAAAGGAGTGGGATAAATTAAAAGGAATTTAAGTTTATAAACTATGGATAAAAATACTCTAATAGCCCATGCTTTAGCTAGTGAAGTAATGGACGAAAATTATAGGGGAACCCTACGAATCAAGAAACATAGGCTGGATATACAGACCCAAACAATATGGGGCAAAATTATGCAAGCTACTACCACTCTGATTAAAAAATATATTTTTTCTGGTGGAAGAAAGTATCAACTATAAAAAAATTTGCTTTATATAGTTGACAAATAAGTATTTATTAGTGTATGATAGTCGTAGCAATAATTCTTTACCACTACAGGGGGGTATACATTAGTAATGGATAATATACGAAATACAATAGTTACATTACGGAAAGAAAATCCTAACTGGACTCTGCGAGACATCGGGGAACTGGTTCATAGGACTAGAGAAAGAGTTCGTCAAATTTTAGTATCCGAAAAATTAAATACTCGTAGAGAAACACGAATAGCATACGATTTTTTACCCAATCCTATTTGTGAAGTTTGTAATAAAGAAATCATCTTTGCTATTAACCAAATAAATAAACGTACCAGAACTTACTGTGATGAGTGTGTCAGCAATGGGCGAATGGGAATTGCTAAAGGTCTGAAAATTCGTAAGGAGAAAAAAACTATTCCCTGTACTTACTGTAATAAATTGATGACTATGACAGAACATTCCTATGAAGTCAAACAGAGTAAAAATAAAAATATGTTCTGTAGCGCAAGTTGTAGGTCACGACATACTTGGCAACAACAATTGGTTAAAAATGTAGGGGGGAGAATCGTAAAAGTACAATTGGGGAGAAATTAGAACTGATGATTAAATTCATTTTTGGATTAGTGATTGGTATAATAGGTACTCTTACTTTTTGGGTAGTAATAAATTCATCAGATAATACTATTACGGAATCTAGACAATGTATGACACAAAAAATACATTTTCTTAATGCTAACGGAGAGTCTAGTCCATATCTGTATAGTATTGGAGAGGCGGTTATATGTGGAAGAGATTGGAAAATTAGCAACATTCATGGGCCAGATGTCGAAAGTTTTTATGGGGAAATTAAGCTACGAGATTTAGATGCAAAAGAATTTATAGAAGAAAGAGAATAAGATGAGGGGTTTGAAAAATGATAAATGTAGAAACTACGATTAAATATCCAGATATAGAAGTGCAATTAGTTGGAACAGATGGAAATGCCTTTGCTTTGCTAGGTAAAGTGCAAAAGGCATTGAAGGAAGCTGAAGTTTCCAAGGAAGAAATAGACTCTTTCTTTAATGAGGCTACTAGTGGAGACTATAATCATCTATTGCGAATATGTATGGAATGGGTAAAAGTATACTAAAAGTATACTAAAGTATACTAAGGAGAATTGAGAAATGAGTACCGTTACTAGAAGATGGGCTGAACAATATTGGCTTTGGGAAGAGATTCAAGATTATGCCAAGTCTCAAGATATGGAATGGTCTAAAGAAGAATGCCAAGACTTTCTTGATGACCACGAAGACGAAATGTATGAAAAGATGCGAGAAGTTGGGAATGAACTAGTAGAAGATTGGCTCTATGAGATTAAGTCTGATTTAGATGATGCCGTTGCTGAAGAAGAAGAGGAAGAAGAGGAACGATGTTAAAATATAGACGCTTAGAAAATAAAACATGGGAAATAGAAAATGATGATGGTTCTTGGGTTTCAATAGAGAGTTTTAATAGGAGTAAGTACTCTGACATTTCTCCTAGCAGTTTAGTATTAGCATGGAATAATATAAATATGGTTCCACACTCTGATGTAACTGCTGTGGTCGAGATGCATGAATCTGGTTGTGAACACCTTTTAGAAGGTGGAAGACAAGCATACGATTTCATGGGTTGGAATGAACTATACCCCACGTATATTAAGGCTCTAGATGGCCTATATGACTATTCTCAAGAATTGTTACAGTCTTCTGATTGTGATGACATTCAATTTGAAAATGGAGTTATGGCAGGTTATCTTCATATAGCTACATGCACAAAACATCCGCACCCACCTGAAGAAGAAATTGAAGAATCAGTCAATTTACTTTATAACGCTTGGCTCTATCATCATCCTGAATTAGAAGATGATAGAAATATGACGGATTCAGAGTATGACGCATACTTAGCTAGAAATCCTGTATATGCAAGATACATAGAGTTAAGTGAAAAAGTCTATTATGATGAATTATATTCTGGAGAAAAGGAAGAATTTGAGGAACTGTCAGCGATATATCAGTATAAAATAGATGAGTGGTTTGGATAATGACAACTAATAATGTTTATGGGCCATTCTCTATTCCTGTCTATTCTGACGGTCAAGGTATTGCTCGACAGAGTGGAACCGATGAGTATGAGTGTAAATGGATTGAAATAGAAGTAGATGCTTTTGCTGAACAAACAGAAATAGTTTGTTGTGAGTGTGAATCGGTTACAGATACAGGATGGCTGTGCCTAGATGGTGGGGAAGAACGTTGTACTGATTGTGTCGAATTTATTTACAGTTGACTAATATATCCAACATATGATACTATTGAGCTACTATTTATGTTGGGGTGTATGCTGTTGAAAAAATACAAATTTTACTTAAATTATAGAGAATTAACATACCCCATTACTGTGGAAGCCCAAGATGAAGAAGAAGCGCACAATTTATTTAGCAATACAATATCTTTAAAAATGTTCCCAACTAATACGGAAATTGAAGATTTTAGAGATGAGTTTCATGCCTCTTGGGATATAGATTCTGTAGAAGTATCGTGTTTGAATTGTGGAGAAACACCCGAATGGGTTGGCTATGAAGAAGATGATTTTACTATGTGTCCAAAGGGATGTTTTATAGCATTTTAATGACTTATCTGTAAAAAAGTAGAGGTTTTCTATATGCCAAAATATAATTATGGTACAGCCGTAGATAAACTGATTGATAACTATCAAGAAATGTTTACGCTGATTGTTCAGGCACGAATTGCTGGTGATAGAATTGATGAGTGGAAGAGAGATTTGGACTTAGTACTCAATCCAGAACAAACTAAAACCAAATGTACTTCATTAGAATTCTCCACATGGATATGTATGGAATGTGATGAGGTACGAATTGGTGATGGGAGAGTGCTTTTTGGAATGAAGTGTGGGAATTGTGCATATGGATAGTAAAAAATAGAGAAGAGGATTGAGGAGATGAAATGTTAGAAGAAAGAGACAATAATAGTAACGAAGATGGTTTTGATGAAGATGAATCCATTGTTCTTAAATACGCTTTAGAAGAGTTTAATGCAAAAACAGAGTTGGGATGGACACTGACTGACCTAGATTTTATAATGAGTTTTCCCGGCCCTCTAACCCGAAATTGGTTTGATTATTTCAATACTTATGTCCAGAGTGTTTTACAGAAATTGGAAGAGGGGAAGTTGAAATTATGATGATGAGGTGGATTGATGTTGGTTTCTATACATACGATTCCATTACTAGAGCAAATAAACTTTGGGAGATTCCTGTGAAAATAACAAAAACAAAACGTCATTATTGTCTTCATTGCAAAGCTAGTGCTGTTACTAATATCAATGAACGGATTTGTGATAATTGTAAAAAAGGAAAGTAAAACTGTGAGGCAAAAGATTATGGAAACGCAAACAAGTTCTTTAGGAAGTTATATAGTTTTGGATAATATAAAGATACTGTTAAATCAATTTATTAGATGTTCTAATGATGGGGTTTTTGATAGAGCAAATCCATATGAGGATTTGTGCGAGAGTTGTTCTTGTGAACGAGAGAAGATTTTGGAGTTGATAGACTTGTATCAAAGAATTTCTTAGCTAAATATTTTATTTTTATACTAGAATAGAAGATTTTTTCAAAGGTATATGAGGGGGAAAATGATTCCATTTAATTTTACAACTGGTGATGATGATGGTGATTTTTTAGAGCCTAAGAATAACAAAAAATTTTCTTCATGTGAAACATCCGATGAGTGTTATATATGTACCGGACGTATTGTGTTGGATTTTCAAGCATGCCAGATAAAGGATGCCCCTAATGTAGTTAACAATGAGGAAACTATTTTATTGTGTGTTCAGTGTATTCAGTATATGTTATGTGGCATATCGTACAATCCTATTGATGCAGTTTCGTGGGAAACGTATTTATTTAACGTACCTCACCCTGATAGCAGGAATTAGAGGAGAGTAATGAAGGAATTAGAACATTTATATCAACAGTGCAGGGACAAAGTGCGTTATGGGAATCTTTGGTCATCATTTGATGTTGCTGAACTTATTTCGTATTCTAGGATAAAATCTAAACGTGCTGGTGTTATTTTAGAGACAGATTTTATGGGAAAATCTCAACGGATGGAATCGGCTATTGATGATTTATTAGACTCAGCAAATTTAGCAATTATGGCTGCAAAACGTATTGAGGAATTAGATGAGTGATATTATACAGGATGTGGTTCATGTGGGAGATTGGGTAGCAGTTACTTATAATGAATCGATGCTCTATGATTTTCCAGAACCCTATAAAAGTTTACAGAAATGGGAAGGAGAGGTAATTGAGATTGAAGAAAATAAATTTTGGATTAAACAAACCTTTGGTGATATGGAGTTGATTTCTGGTGTATCAAAAAATTCGGGTACTCATAGATATTATGTTAAAAGTCGTTTCCAGACATCGAATATCCGCACGAATTCTGTTTGAGGATGGTAAGAGTGTTACTTTTAATAAAGTTTCCTCTCTCTTGAGAAAAGAAGGTCAATTACGTTCTGGCCCATGTGTAATTTTAGATGGTCGAATTATTAGAAATGCTGTAGGAGTTATCGAAAATCATAAACCTGTTTGGATGCATGATGTGGGGTCAAATAAACCAGTGGTACTTTGTAAGAGAGCGCATGGGGGGATGAGAAATAACTGGTTTAGAAGTTGTCTTCATAATGAATCTGACACTCAACCCAGAGAAATTGGGTACAAAAATGATGCTGAGAGTATGAAGATTCGGGCGAAACATATGTCCGAGTATATTTTAACTAAAAAGAATTTAGTGTATTAAGTACCAAAAAAATTTTATTTTGTTCTATTGACAACCCTTGATTATTTTGATACAATTACTATGGAGTCAGGAGAGAGAGGGTTTCAAATGCCACGAACTAAGTACCGGGAAATCAAGGCCACCAGCACTCTTCCCAAGAGGATTCTCACTCTGAGGACGATTGACTGTGGCCCTCGTGATGAGGGTGACTACGAACCCACCGGGAACTGCCCACATTGTGGTGCTGGTGGGCGTTGGATTCATGTGTTCCTCTGCGATGATGGGCTGATTTACGGGGCCATGAGCGGTTGCATCCAACTCTTTGGAGAAGCTCCGAAAACCAAACTCTCCATAATGACTGAGAAGGCCATTGAGAAACAGAAGGTGGTGGCTAGAACTGGTGCGAAGAAGGGCATCGCACGATGGTTTACCAATGTTCTCGACGCTCTCACAGATTTGGAATTGGGAAAAATCACGCTTGAGGAAGCTGAGAAAATCGGAACAACTGAGTGGGTTAAGAGAAACACTTGGTTACAGGAAAACGGATACATCAAGTAGGAGAAGCGAAATGACAACTATATGCTATTTGTGTGAAAAATCTTTGGGTGTTGTGTTTAATGAAAAAACTGGTGTGCTTGAGAGTGCAAGTAGTAATGCTTATTTTTGTAGCAATTGCCACAGATGGATGTGTGATAACACCTCAGAATGTGGTTGTGTATGTTCCATAACAGATGATGACCTATATAGTGATATTACAGGGGATGCGTCTACATTTGAGGTTGTAGAAATGGGGTTAGATGCGCTTAAAAATGAAATCACTGGAATATGGAATGAGGTAGATATGAATGGGTTTCAAATTAAGTACATGCCACATTTAACTACGGACTCTGAAAAAATTGATAGGTTAACATTAACTATTTATGAGTACGCTGTACGGGAAGAAATAGCATAAGGAGTTTTCACATGAAGATAGTAATCAACACTTGTTTCGGTGGATTTGGCCTTTCTTATATAGCGTGTGATGAAATCATACGCAGAGGTGGGACTGATGATGATTTATGGGATATATCTCGCACTAACCCAATTCTAGTAGCGATGGTAGAAGAAGATTCGGAATTATATAGCGGAAATTTTGCCCAGTTGAAGGTGGTGGAAATACCTGATGATGTAGAATGGGAAATTTCAGACTATGATGGGCAAGAACACATAGCAGAAAAACATCGGAGATGGTACTAAACAAAAAAGGAGCGGGAGATTATGATAGTTGATGATAGAACAGCAAATGAGAAAAAGACACATACTTTAGGGGTTGTTGGAACCGATACTTTTATGAGTGGTTGGGGACTTGCAAATAACGGGATGTCTTATGCTGTTTGGGCATGTACATCTGATGATGTTGATGTTATCGAGGAAAGAGTTAGGAATCGTGGGGATATGAAAAGAGTACGCATAGTGACTTTAAATGGGTACAAGGCGAGGGGCGCAAAACACACCCATATTTATGTGGCTAATAAATAAAAAATTTCTTTTTCCCTATTGACAACCTATGTTTATTTTGATACAATTACTTTGGAGTCAGGAGAGAAGGAAAAGGGGGAAAAATGACAAAGAAATTTAGAAATTCCAAGATAACCGCTAGTATGGCTCGTAGATTTGACCGCTATTCTGAGAATAATGCGCTGATAGTGGAAATGTCTCTGGATTGTGGTTGTGAACCTTATGTCGATGTTTTGACTCTCCCACGCTGGAACGCTCTTGGAATGAAGGTCATGAAGGGTTCCAAAGCAATCAAGCTGGAGACTCTGAAGCGTGTTCCGATTTTAGAGAAAGACGGTTCTCCCAAAGTTGATGAGAAAGGTAACCCACTGTATCGTGGAGTCAAGAAAATTTCCAGCGTCTTCTGCAAGCACATGGTCGAAAAAACTCCTGTAAAGGTTGGTGTATAAAAATGACTCTTATTAAAATTCCCAATGGACTACCTGTTTCCACTAAATCATTCAAGATTGCTCATCGTTTGATGGATGACCCAACTGATGGTCGAGAGACTTGGAAATACCCTATCAAAGAGTATTCGACCACAGATGAAAAACTTGCTTCTGAAATCGCAGAGACATTTAATTACTATCTAGGTGGTTCAGAATTTTGGGTTGCTGAAAAATACGATTCTAAACTTGATGCAGATGTTCCTAACTACTATGTTTCAAGTAGGGGATACTACCACTACATCGGCGCATAATAAGGAGAAGAGAAAATGGGACAATATTTTATAGTCGCAAATACTACTAAGAAAGAATTCTTGCATCCACATAAGTTTGGTCAAGGTATAAAATTCATGGAATTCAGTGTAGAGGGATGTGGGGTAATGCATGGTCTAGCTCATTTATTGGCTCAATCTTCTGATGGGGTAGCCACTGATGACCCTGAGATTACTGGACGCTGGATAAGTGATAATGTAGTTATAGTTGGTGATAACGATTCTTCTGGATTATACAGTTATGCACTAGAAAATGAGTATGAATGGACAGATATATCTAATGCAGTTATTCAACATATTGGTAGGGACAATTATGTTCAGGCAGAATTATGTGAGCGTAACCGCTATGGGGTAAAGGAGTGTGATTCTATTAAGCATCCAGTTTTTCAAAATGGTGCTTCATTCATGTTACCTGAATTGGATAAGTATGGGAAAACTTTCGAAGAAAAAAAGGAGCTATAAAGATGAAAATTCCAGATGCTAGTTATCTTGTTGAAGGATGTACCTATGGAACAGTTTATCGTGATTTTAAACCTGTCACGAGATATACACGGGCTGGAAAGAATGGTAAAACTTTATATTGTTCTAATTGCTACCATAGTGTTCACGTATATCATTTTTCATGGGATGCGTTGGTTTGTGCGGAGTGTGAGAGAAGAAATGAACATAATCCAAAAGCAACTGATTCTGATTGTGAAATATCTAAATTTTCGTGGTTGCTACAGACTCCAGAGAGGTAAATATTGTGATGGATAGGCGTGAGTACGAGGAATTTTATGGTGAACATGTGGGGATGTGTCGAATACACGGTACTGTTTTAGGGTCATGTGAAATATGTGAGGGGGAACCAGAATGGTTCAGTGAGTGTTGTGATGCCCCACCAATAGAGACTGATGAGATAGGATTAGATGAATCCACTACACAGTATGGTGGCCCATCTGGATTTTGTAGTAAATGTCACGATAATTGTATTTTTGAAGATGCGAGATATAAGGAGTAGAAAAAATGGTTACTTATGCTGAAATAGTTACTCGCTCAGTCTATAAATATATCCTGTTAAGAAAGGGGATTGTTGGAAGATAATACCTTATTGACAACCTATGTTTATTTTGATACAATTACTTTGGAGTTAGGAGAGAAGGAGTTAGTCATGAAGTTATTAACGAAAGCCAATTTAAAGGATTTGCCAGCTATCGGGAGTACTGAGGGAAAGGGATGGGATGCTCTAGCTACAGTTAAGTTTTTTACACCAGATAGTAACTGGACTTGGTACGCTGTTGAGTACGATGCCGATGAAAAATTATTCTATGGTTTGGTTGATGGGTTCGACATGGAGTTAGGGTATTTTTCCTTGACGGAATTGGAGAATTCCAGAGGGCCACTAGGATTGCCAATTGAACGAGATTTGCATTTTGACCCTGCACCACTAAGCGAAATTAAAAATGGATAAATCGGATAATACCCTATTGACAACCTATGTTTATTTTGATACAATTACTATGGAGTCAGGAGACAAAGGAAAAAGGGGGAAAAATGACTAACGTTGTCGTTGCCAAAACAGCTAGAGGGGCCGCAAATGCTACTGCCAAAGCCTTAAATAAAGAGGCGGTTAAGATGGGTGCTTCCCCAACAGCAAAAGTACGTTCTGAGACTCACTATGGTATCACTAGCCACTATGTTTTTTGGGAAGAGGGGCCGTATGAGTGGTCTATCCTTGCTACTGGAAAAGGAAATATTTGGGGGGAAGAGTTAACAGGTAGTTTGACCAAAGCGTACAATATGCCAGCTACTATTGATTTCAAACATGGTTGGGAAAGCGGAAAATATTTTGTAGACTGCCATAGTGGTTCCACCCTAATTTTCGGAAAGAATTAAAAAGAGGGGAAAGAGAATATGAAGTTTACCAGAGGTTCACTAAAAGGGATTGAGGCCAAAGTTTTGGACGCTGTAAAAGAGGCATTGGATGGAACCGGGATTTCTGTCAGTCTTGACGGTGGACGTTTTTCAGAGTCTGAATTTATTCTGAAAGTAGTAATGACTTCCGCTATAGAAACTGATGGGGATGGACGGACTACGGCTGAAAAAGACTTTCTCACCTTTGGAGAGGGATACGGACTTACTTCTGACATGCTAGGAAAGGTCATTAACTATCATGGAAAATTCTTCACGATTTCCGGGTTGTATCCAAACCGCCCGAAAAATAATGTGGCAATCAAAAGTGCCAAAGGAAAAGTATACATAGCACCATCTGATTCTATCAAACGTGCCTATAATGCAATGTACTCCGATAAACAACTAGTAAAGGCATAGATAGGTTAGATATTGACAATATAGTTTATTGATGATACTATTATAGAAGATAAAGTAAAGAGAAGTTGAAGGGGGAAAAAGAAGATGCAAACTCGTGATTTAGAAAAAATTGATGTTAAGTCCCTACGGAGAATGGCAAGGGCATCGGGTCTTCCTCTCAATCGGAAAATTGATATAGTAAATGCTCTGGCTGATGATTCTGTTGGTCTGGTCTATCGGTCAGCAGATAGACTCAAAACTTTGGTTCGGGAAGTCTTGGCAGAAGATGGTGTTCTCTATGCTAAGAATGGAAATTCCTCTTCTTCTCCAGTGGGGGTAGCTATTCCAGAAGATGATGACACTTTTATTCGGTGGCCCGAAGTTTCTCCAGCGGTCTGTGATGTTAATGGAGAATATGTCTTTCCCCCATTTTACGAAGAATTGAAGGCGGTTTCCAAATTCTCCCACGTTGAATTGAAAGGGCCAGCAGGGAGTGGAAAAACTCTTGCGGTTCACAAGTTGGCTGAGTTAAATAAAAAGAAGTTGGCAGTTATCACGGCTGATGGTGGACTACGCCGAAGGGACATGATTGGTCAGCGTGAAATGATTAACGGAACCACTTATTTTGAGGCTGGTGAGTTTGCCTCTGCTGCAAAAAATGGGGATTGGGCTTTGATTGATGAAGTCTCAATGGCTGAAGCTGATGCTCTTGGATTTCTCTTGGGAATGACTGACCGATGCGGTTCAGTTGGAAGCACCTTCACAATCGGTGGAAAAGTCATTGATGTGCATCCAGACTTCAGATGCTTCATAACCCGAAACCCCGGTTACGCTGGAACCAAGACCATGAATGAAGCGTTGAAAGACCGATTCTATACATTTGAGGTTGCTCCACTTCTGGACACTGATTTGGAAAAAATGCTCAAGGCTCACAAGCTAAACCCAATTCATATTTCTCAAGCGGTTCCAGTTGTAAGTGCGCTCTATCGAGCATGGGAGAAGAATTCGATAGCGTATCAGATTTCTCCACGGCGAGTTTTGATAGCCTCACAATTGGCAACCGAATTGAAAATCAAGGATGCAAATGGATTCCGAAAGATTCTTACTAACAGCATCTTGACGAAAATTGAGGCAAAACATGACCGGGATGCCGTAGCGCACCAACTTAATACTATATTTGAAACACTAGACAATCTTGCACTAAGGAGTAGTAAAAATGGCTAAAGGCGATTATGGTTACAGCCGAAGTTCCAGTTCTCGTGGAAGTAGTTCTCGTGGATACGGTGGGGGTGGTCGTGGTAGGTCGTGGGATACATGGCTCCAACAGACCCGAAAGAATGATGTTAAAGATTATTTGATTCGGGACGTTGTAAAAGAACGGTTGGAAGCGATGGGTGTCGAACCTGATTCTGAAATAGGTCTACAGATTCGTGAGGGTGCTAGGGAAGAGATTAAAGACCGCAAGGCTAACAAAGAAGATTTCGCTATGGAGTGGAATAAAAAGCGTGGTGGAAATCCTCTACGGTCTAATGCTGAAAAAGTGGAACGGCATGAAGAGGCTGAGATTATTCTTGAGGCACTACAGTCTGTAACTCGTGTTCGGGAAAAGGAAAATCTTGATGAGGGAGAGTGGTTGGATGACCCTGTTTCTACGATAATAGATAATTCGGGTGGATGGGGCGATGAAATGGTTGGTGCAACAGATTATCGGAAGCACGTAAATATCTGCATCGACAATAGCGGTTCTACCCACACTCCAGAAACTGGACATTGCTCAAGGCCAATGACGGAAGTAGTTTCCTCTCTCTGCGATGTTCTTTCTTACGCTTCAGACCAATATCCCGGCGTAACTTGGGGAGTATACGAATTCAACAAAACGGCTTCTTGCAAACAGATGCATGGGAAGGAGTTTTCTAGCTACTACAATCGGTACTCTAATGATAGTCGAACCCATCTTTACATCAATGACCCATTACAGGAAAATGCAACAGCCACGAATCTGGCCCCATTAATGAAGTCCATTTATGAACAAGAGGAAAAAGAGGATTTGTTGGATTCTCCACGATTCGACATTATCTTGACCGATGGTGAATTTGAGACTCAACAGGATGCAGATGAGGCTGCTTCTTCTAAGGCTCGTCGGGGGAATGGAATTAATTCTTATGTGTTAAACCTATGTCCAGAGTCTCCATCGGAAATTCAGCTTCCTTCACAATTTCGTGTGCTTCCTCTCAATTGCATTTATGATGAAGAGTATGCATCAAAGACTGTAAAGAGAGTAGACAAAGAGGCTTTGAGAAACGCCCTGTATTCCATCGTAATAGATGAATTGATTAAGTAAGGAGTAAAAAATGAATAATTCTGAAGTTTATGCACAAAATAGTATGCTTGTTCCCGAAGTTCTCTACAAGGCTAATTATGAATTACGAGATTTGACTCAAGAGGAACTGGTTGAGGCTCATAACGAATTGATTGATTTTTTACAAAACCTTCAAACTGATATTTATAATCAAATAGATTTGGTGAATAGGGTTAGAGTAGAAAAATTGGGTCTTGAAGATGAATTAGTTGTTACTCGTATTCCACGTAATATAGGAGGATAAAATGACACCACAACGATATATGGAACATTATTCTTCACGAGAACGAATCAAGGAAATGAAGGAGTGGATTGTTCAAGATGGCGGCTCCTTACCTGATGATTTTGACATAAACTCTATCAGTTGGGTGACTTCTAGAATTGGAATCACTGATTTTGAGGGTTCAATTGATTCAATTTCTGAAGGTTATCTAACCATTAATGTAGCTGGAGAATTGGCTTCTCTTGCTCACGACACGATAGCAGTTGAACCCTACAGTGGAAAAGTTAGGGAAACTCTAGATGAATTAGCAACTGTAATTAATGAGTATTTGAATAATACTGATAACAAGATTGTTGTACACTGTGCAATGGGTGTAGAACGAAGTCCACTAACTGTAGTATGGTATTTACATAATTATAGAGGCATGACTCTAGACAAAGCGTATGAGTTGGTGAGACAGGCTCGACCAGTGGCAGTTGAACGTAGACACTGGATTGAAGGATATGAAGACACATTTGCTAACTTCAAATCGTCAATCAACAGGAAAGAAAGATGATTTTTTATCACTATACATCAGAACCCCATTTAGAAAAAATACAGGAAGATGGAATTATTAAAGTTGGAGAATCCAATGTGTCACCTGTTAAGGAACATTTTGGCCCTGATGTTGTATGGTTATTTAAAGAACCGCTTAGTGGCCCAACTCCAAATATGCTGATTTCTAAACTTGATGTAAAGTTTGGAGTATTGCACCTAGATAAATCTAAAATTCAGATACAAGTTAATATTCCAGAACATGAGGTACGAAGAGCAGATAAATTTTTTAAGGGCTGTGATGCTGACTCCCAATGGATTCAACATTTAGAAATTGTAGGTCAATCAAAGAAGAAAAAATGGTATGTCATTACACGAGACATACCTCAATCAGAATGGGTATCAATCACAATCAGGCCAGATTCGTCAGATACTATAAAAGATTATACTACTGGTAAAATTCAACGTATCGGTCATGTCGAAGGAGCCTTTATTTTTAAGAAGTAGCTATTTGACAAAATTTATATTATGGTGTTATAATGGTTGTGGAGAGTTAAGACTAAGGGGGATAAGAAAATGATTGAGTACATTATTTGGGGAATTCCAAAAGGCAAAACGGATGAGGAGGTTTTGATTACAGGACTCAAAACAAAAGCAAAAGCCAAGGAGATAATAACTATGTTCAAAAATGCCACCGACGAGACAAAACCTTGGTATGGTGTTTCAAAAGTTAGATTACATATTTTGGATTTAAGTGAGGCTCCAGATTTTATTGGTGCTATCAACTAAGAAAAAAAGGGGTACAGAATGAGGTGAGGTCATGGCGATTTATGAGGTTTTTGGAGTAATGGATATTGGTTCTAGAGTTTTGACTCTTGGAAGAGTTTTTGGTGCGGAGAATGCGGTACATGCAATAGAGAAAATAATAGACTATTATGCAACTGATAAATATAAAGGAGAGGTAACGATTACAGAGTTACGAGTGTGGGGTGGAAGAGGTCGGGTAGGCACTCCAGAGTATGACCCGAATACTTTGTGTGGTTGCCATTCAAGCCCATTGTGGAAATGCTCAGACATATTGCCACCAACTGTTTCGATAACATCCGATGGAATAAGTTTTAAGGTAGAGGGAGATTAGAATTATGAACCTTAAAAATGAAGTGTATAAATCCTATAATTATCGTATTCTTAATTATTTAGACGTTCTATTCGCTGATAATCCACGAGTTTCAAAGGTTTTGAAATTACGCTTTGGACTAGATATAGGTGATTATTGTGAGGAATGTGAAACTTATAAAAAGGGGAAGACTCATAGTTTTGAAGAGGTTGGAAAGATTTTAGAATCTAATGATGGTACTCGTGTAACTCGTGAACAAATACGGCAAATAGAATCCAAGGGATTACGAATTTTTAGTGAAAATTTGACAAAGTTAACAAAACGAGATTTGATGGATTTCTTTATTACTGCTCCTAACTTTATGTTAGTTGTTGGTGTCTCTCCAACACTAAAGGGAAGTGATTAAAATGATTCATATGTTTATTCCAAATCTACCAATCAGTGGCTGGAAACTATTTTTTGTGGTTCTTGTTATTGTGCTGATGCTCTAAAAAATTTTTCTTTTGACCTATTGACAACACTTGTTTATTTTGATACAATTACTTTGGAGTCAGGAGAGAGGAAGTGGCAGTATGATAGCAACAAAAACATTTTGGATAGATTGCCCAACTCATGGCACAAAAGAATATCCTAATGCTGGAAACTTCTGCGATAAAAAAGCGTATTGTTTCGATTGCAAAGATTTTACTGGAACCGCCCGAATTATTACTATCTCTAGTGGAAAAGATTCATATCGAGAGGAATGTGACAATCGATGCTTGAATGGAAAAAAATCTTGTGGTTGCCGATGCAAGGGTTCATGCCACGGTATGAGTATGTGCAATTCTGATTTGCATCCAAAGGGATAATACCCTATGAAAAAGATGAATCGGAGATTGAAAGGGGGAAATAATGATTAAGACTCTTTTTGACTTGGATAAGTGGATAAAAAATCACCCTGAGAAAATTACTAAAGGCCCACATAAGGGAGAGATTTCTTTAATGTCTCGTTATAGCGCATTGAAATTTCTTTTCGGGGAGAACAAGACTGATTCAATCATGCATAATCTAATGGTGAAGTCTTGGGATTTGAGTAAACCTATGGTTTGACAGTAGTTAGTTTTTATGATACCATATAGATGGAGTCAGGAGAGAAGGAGTTTCAAATGTTGGTTTCAGTAAGCAAATGTTCCAAGTGTGGTCGGGGAATGGGAGAGAGGCACAAGGCAATTGGCAAACGGCCCTCAATCGCAACCATGACTCGCTGGAGCGATAATGGAATTGCCAAGGCAACAGATGGTTGCAGGGTAGACCTTGATGGGACTTGCTCCCACGGTCATGCCTCTTGGGTACTGTCTCTAGGTCTGATTTAAGGAGTTTAAAAAAATGATTATTTGCAAAGATAAATTCCATGAAGACGAATACGAAAATGGGGAGATAATTCCATTGCGCCGAGAAGATATGGCTAATAGCAAATACTGCGTGGGTTGCCAAGAAGAGCGTGATGACCTAGCAGAGTTTGACCGCCAGAACGCACCAGATTTACGTTAATACGATAGGCGAGGACATTTGATGACTAATCTACGCTACCTTTCTACTGATTTCTCCGCTGACGGATACATGGGAAACTATGGTTGGATGCCATTTGAAGATGGATTTCATACGTGCGATAACCACGAGCCATACGTAGACTGGGAAGAAAATGATGCACATGACATAGCTGTTGGAAAAGGAAATATACACGCAATCGTTACTTCTGATGGGATGTTCTGCTCACAGGGGTGTGCTGAAGATGCTAGGAAAAACGCCCTCTATGAAAATGCTCTGGAAGACCGGGATTCATGGTACTGGGATGGAATCAAATACGGCGAAAAAAGATAAAGGATAGGAGAAGAGAAAATGACTAGTTTACTTAACAAAAAGGGACTCAGCAAGTCGGAAATGTCTGTGGCTATAGAAATGGAGATTCTACACGAGCTAGAAAAGGTTCGTGAGTCCATAGTGTTAGAGAGAAATGACGTTAATAAACCTACGTTGAGACTATCAACTTTGAGAGGAAGGGAAAGTGGTCTGACTCATGTTTTGGAGTTTATGGCTAAGAATATGAAAAAGGGGGCAAATTAACATGATACGCATAGACCAAAAACCTCCAACACTGTTTTCAATGGATGGGGCTTTGGAATATGTTGAAATCTTGACCAATGACGAAGAAGATGGCTGGTCATACAAAGTTATCGAGCATGGGAAATATGGAGAAGTGGCAGTCTACGATACCGATGGAGAATACTTAGGAAGTTTTTAGTTAAAAAATTTTTGGTACTTATTTGACAACCATTGATTACTTTGATAAAATATAGATGAGTCAGGAGAAAGGAGAAAAAATGATTGTTAAGGAAATTGAGTTAATAACTAAAGAGTTCAATACTATAACCAATGAGTATCTATGTGAATCTGAGTTCTATGTTTTGGAAGAGTTTATTACCGCAAATACTATAGATTTATTTGGAAATTATCTCGATGATGGTGAATTAATGTTGCTAGCTGACATTAATAAAATGCGGGATTTGGTTGTTGGAGAATCTATGAATTTGGGTGACTCTGAAGCTGGCCTTACAGTTAAGAGAATTAAGTAGGAGAGAGAAAAATGATTACGAAGAAAATTGAGTTTAATGAATATCTATTTGAAACCACTACACATCTTTTAGAGGAAGTTATAACCACATTTGAATTTTTAATAGTAAAAGCCAAAACTCTGGCGAAGAAATAAGGGGCAAATGATATGGCAAAATCGACAATAGTTAGTAAGGAGAAAGTATGTTCGTAAAGGATGCTGAAGGCCGTCCCGTACCTTGGGGAACACAACTTTACGAGGAATTGCGTGAAACTCCTTGCAAGAATCGTCGAGGACGCCCAAGGCGAATAAAACTTACGCTTAAAGAGTGGTTGTTAGCGTTACCGCCGTGGGAACGTGCGAGGGAATGGAATCGTCAAGCTACCACAATTGCTAGAATACGTGGCTCACGATTCACAATATTGGGTTCACGGGATGAAATGGTACAAAGAGAAAACTATGCACTTGAGTAAGCGCATGATAAGGGAGATTCATTATGTCTGATTATTGCCCATGTTGCGATGACTTTTCGATGGATTCATTAAGAGCAACCAGAGGACTTGTGGAAAAGAAAAAGAAAAAGACAACGGATACAAGTGTTGATAAAAAAGCCAAGATAGTTATAAATGTCGATAACTCTGATGAAAATGCAGATTGGATAAAACGTATAGAAAAGAGGAAATCTAATACAGAAAGGAGTCTTACTTAGTGAGAACTATTGAACACATCACTCGTCAATGGCAACTTCTTGGAGTGTCTTTATGTTCCTTCTGTGAATCTCCAGCCGATGAACATGAAGAAGAAAATCATCGTTGCCTAGCCACCCCATATGGCTGTGGTTGTGGTAATGACTGTCCCATAAAAGAGAACACATGTGGATGTATGCAATGTTGGGGATGATTTTTTACGGAGATGGGAAAAATATAAACGAATAAAGGTAAGGAGTAAAATTATGGGCGCAACTAACTACATCACAGTATCAACAGGCAAGAACGCTAAAGAAGCCTTTGAGTCAGCAAGGTCACAAGCTCAATGGGATTATGGTCATGGTGGCTACACTGGGACAATAGCTGAAAAGGATTCCTTTGTAGAATTTCAACGTCCCAATGGTGTTCGCCAAACCACGGTTAAAAATGTTGTCTATAATATGGGATGGGCTGGTGAAGATAAAGCAGTCACTAAGCTAGAAAAGAAATACCCTAAGTTTCCTATTCGAAAAATGATGCGAGTATGGGACGATAAGTGGGGGCCATCGGCTTGTATGGAATTAAAGCCAAAGGTATATATATTCTTTGGAATGGCATCAGAATAAAGGAGTTGATAAAATGCCTTCTATGAAACTTGGAGTCCAACCACATGTAGAAAAAATCGTTGTTTGTAAATGTGATAAAAAATATTGTGTCATATGCATGGAACGGTGTCCACGATGCTATAAACTTCATATCAAAAGAATATTTGGGTTATAAGAAATCCATCAAAAAGGGGGAGAGAAAATGGCTAAACTATTGAAGAATTCAGTAAATGGACATTGGAATGTGCAAAATTATAGAGGGGGAAATGGATGTGATTGTAGTGATATTTATGAGTGCATGAGGAAAGAAGAAGATGATTTAAAAGCTATAGGATGGAATAATATAATGACATTTCCTATAGCTGATGGACAGGCTATGTATCAGGTAGTAAAAGAAAAACCTTTGACTCTAGCTCATATTCCATATGGAGATGCATGGCAGATTCCAAATTCTCATATGAGGGGATTATCCTATGCAGACTTAGTAAAACAAAGGTCATTGAATAAATGGTGGGACAATCTTAATGAACAATAAAGAATGGTTGAAGGTGGAAGAAATGTCAAATACATTAACTGATTCTGAAAAAAAAGAACTATCTATATTGGGAAAAAGAATTGTGTTGGGGTTATCTTGCAATGAAAATGGAGATGGTTTCCCATGTAGAACTGATAGAATTCACTCAATAAATGATATGGTTCGATACCTTGAAATTCACGATTTGAAAGTAATAGAGGCAGATGATTAAAGTTGATACTTGAATACATTCTCTTTCACAGGGACTTCAGTAATTTGGAGTCCCAATTTTTTCTTTTGTACTATTGACAACCTATGTTTTTTTTGATACAATTACTTTGGAGTCAGGAGAGAAGGAGATATAATGGTTGCATTATTGATGGAGAAGAAAATCCACAGTTTGAGCCTTAACGACGATTGTTCCGCATCTCTAATGACTGAGATGAAGAAGACAAAATTTACGGTAACTCCTTATTTCAAGAAGAGGCTTGTAGAGAGAGGACTTTCAACTACTGATATAATAAATGCGTTAACTAATGGAAAATTGATTGAGTATCACACACTAAAGGGTACTAGAAGATTGTTGGTTCGTGATGACACAGGCACATGCGTAGTAATTGACTTAGACACAAAAAATGTTATCACTACCTATTTCAACCGTTTCAATGACAATCATTCCACCCTCAAATCTAATGAGTATGTTGGTGATGGTAAGTCTGGATTAAATCTCAAATGTAAGGGCTGTTCTAAGTGCAACAGCTAGGAGAATTGAAAATGACTAAATATGATAAAAGGGCCGCTAAAAGATTTAAAGACAGATACGGTCACTTTGGTGCAGGGTCTGTTCATACTAGAACAGCTTCTGAGGCTGAGGTACGTGGACACATACGTAAAATTAAAGAGAAGAGAAGTAGGAGTAGATAAAATGATGAATGTAGTTGAATTGAAGTCTTGTTATATTTGCGGAAAACCTGTTTTTCCAGAAGACAAAATTGCCGAAAAGAAAATTAATGATGTGCATAAGGTACGGCATTTATGGCATCGAATCCCTAATTCGGGTAGCTACTTTTTTAATCTAGCTGATGCAAAAATCTTTTTGGAAAAACTAGTTGACTCTGAAAAATATAGTAAGGATAGCTATGTACTATCTGAATCTCGTGATATTCTAGAGGACATTGAACGTCTTCTAAAAATAGAGGGTTAACTATATGGCATACATTATTACAGAGCCGTGTATTGGTAATAAAGATACAGCTTGCACAAAAGTTTGTCCGGTAGATTGCATACATACAACTGAAGAAGAAAATCAATATTTTATTGACCCCTCTGTATGCATAAACTGTGACTACTGTTTTAGAGCATGTCCAGTGAATGCGATATTCCATGAGTTGGATGTACCACCAAAATGGCGAAATTATATAACTAAAAACAAAGATTTTTTTAAAAATGAGGTATAGAAATGAGTGATACAACAGAATTGTTTGAGAATGTAGTTACGATTCTTTCTGAGGGAGAAGAAGATTGTTCCTATTGCTCCAATAAAGCTAAATATCTAGTTAAGACAAATCTTGGATGGAATAATCCAGTTTGTAATTTTCATTTAGTTCTATTTGGAAAAAAGAAAGGAACTGTATGAATACTTCACTAGTTAGACAATATTATCTTGAATGTCCTATCAGCAAGGAAATTTATGCAGCAAATATTTCTAATGATTGTTGCATTATTGGTATATATGGCCCAATACATCACACAGGAATTCTAAAAAAATATTTGGGGAAATATGGAACTACTACAGATGACATAAAATGGGCTATGGGAAAAAAATGGTTTATCTTAATGTTGGACAATCAGCAACTTATTGTTGGATATGGAATGGAAATAAATTAAATATTATTTCTCTGACTACTTGTATTTTTATAAAAGGGGTCATATAATTTGAGAGTCTAAAAATCATTAGTCATAATAATTTAGTGAGGTATTATCACACCAATTAATATTGGTGTGACTCATTATATTTAGTTATTGGAGATTGCTGATGGATGAACTATGTGATATTTGTGACGGTGGATTTACTTTAATAGATGGAGAGATTGTTCCAGCAGTTGGTACTATAGAAAATGAGAGCAAATACTACATCGATGTCTGTGAGGCTTGTGTAGAGAAATATAAACTAGAATTTTTGTATAATTGTGTTGATAATTTATTTGTACTTGAGGAACATATAATTGGTGATGAATTTCCTCCACCATCAATTAATTAACCCAAGATTAGTTAAGGGAGATTTTTGTTTTGTCGATACCACTTTTTCCATTAGAATTTCCGTTTAGGTATACTATTTCGCCTTCCACTTTGAAAAATTGGAAGATAGATAGCAAGTTAACATGGGAAGATTGGATTGGCCCTGAAGAAGCTCATCCATATGGAATTCTATGCAGATATAGTACATTCATAGAATTCTTAGATATATCTGAGGTTAAAGTAATGCAAGAATCAGCAAACGAATTGGGTAATAATGCTGAATTGAATTATCGTTATCGATATAAACATACTCTTAAAGAAATTTCAAAAGAGTTGCAGGACTTATTGAATTTTTCTGTTTGATATAAAAAAGGGTTGACATATTAAGTTGTATATGATATAGATATATAAATAGAATATAAATATTCTATAAAACAGTAGAGTAGTAGAGTCTAGAATAGAAAAGTGAGACTTTATTACTCTATTTTTTTGGCCTTTTTACCCGAAAATCGGAGGTGGCTTAGACCAATTTTTGGGGATTTTAGCCGATTGGTAATCAAAATAATCGATTGGAGAGGTAAAAAGGATATGGCTATAGACAGGAATGATGATATTCGGCGGTTAGAGAAGAGTTCAGAAGGGACGGTTCTTGCTCTTGGTGCTATCGCAGACGTTTTGAATAAGATGGAAATGCGATTTAAGAAGCAAGAAGAGGAAGAGGAAGCCAATGACGCTGCGATTGAAGCTATAGCAGAGGAAGAGGAAGAGGAAGTAGAGAAGTCTATGCTGGTCAAGGAAATTGCTAATTCGGTTATTAAGCAATTAATGGACTTACAGGGTGACAAACCCGTAGAAGTCAGCAAGAAATACAAATGGCCTATGGAATCTAGCGATTCTGATGATGCTGTAGAAGTAAAGCCCCGGACTTCTACGACTGAGGTTCAGCGTCCAATTCAGGCGATGAAACTCAAGAAGCACGATGAGTTTGAAGATGAAGATGAAGAGGAAATCGAAATGGCTTATAAAGACCATCATTTTGGGGAAGATGAAGATGAAGAAGAAGAAGTTGAAATGAGCTATAAGCAAGACGAAGACGAAGAATTGCTAGAAGACTATCCGATGGATGAAGAATCTGATGAAGTTGGTGACGATGAAGTCATCGAAGAGATGCGACTGATGCGAAAGCAGATGAAGTCGCTACGTAAGATGAACGTCCAATTACAGAAGCAACTGAACGGAGTCGGTAATAACTTCCAAGCCACTACTGACAAAAAGGCTGATGCCTTGATGCAAAAAATGGGCTATAGGAAGGAACAATCTTCGGCTCCTAGATTAGTAACTCCACAGACTATATCACCCTCTGATGTTCCCATTGTAAAGGGGCGTGTAGCGTCTGCCGATGTTGCTGACCAATTGTCTGACCTCTCTTGGTCTGAAGTCTGGAATCTACGACTTGCCAAGATGTCTGGTGAGACAGATGGTATACCCAGAGAATTATTGGGTAATAATTAATTAAGGAGAAAAAAACGTTATGGCTAATAATCCATCACTTTCAGAATATTTAGCCCAAGCCCAACGTGGCGTTGTTGCGTCCCGTGGTCTTGGCCCCGCCGTTCTTGGGCCAGATTACTTTGCCAAGCAGACGAGTGGTTCGTACTTTGGTTCGGGCGGGGATGGGGGTAGTACAGAGAATGTTTTCACGACCACGTTTGGTCGTAAGGTCTGGCATGCTCTTAACAACCAAACTCGTTTCTTCAATGCGCTCCCACGAGTCGTTTGGGGCAATGTAGCTGGTTGGAGGGTTCGTACTGACCGTGGTGCTGGTAGGTCACGCCCAGTTACTGAAACTGGTGCGCTGCCTTCCATCGATGTCAGCGACATCCAGACCGTTTCATCCCTTCCACGTATCGTAGGTACGACCTTTGGTGCGTCAGTTCGTTCAATGTTCACCGCCCAATTGGAAGGTGGCGTTGGTGACGTTCTAGGTATGGAAATGGAGAACGCACAGATAGACCATATCAAGGAAATCAATCAGGAAATGATGTCTGGTTCGGCTTTCTTGACCAGTGGTGGCTCAACCACTACTGCTGTGATGCCATCTACTGCTGCTGCGTATTTCCATATTGGAGATACTGTTGGTATGCATGACGAATCTGCTGGGGCTTATGACCGGGCTGGTGGTTCGACTGTAAGTGCCATATCTGGCGGCACAGTCACTGTGGCAACTGGTACAACTTTTGCTGACGGAGATGTGGCTTTTATCCATTCTCGTGCTGGCTTCACTAGCATTGATGACATTGTAGCCGCTGACTTGGCCGCTGGTGCTAACACTGGCCCCGGTGGTTCTGCTGCTCGTGTTCGGGCTTATGACCTCACTATTGGTGGACGTACTGCTGGTACGTGGAATGCTGGTGCTAGGGTTGACCACAATGCTGGTGTAGGCCGTGACCTAACCCTTAACCTCATCGATAACTGCATACGTGACATTCGTGTTAACGGCGGCGAACCGAAGCTCATCCTTATGGGACATGACCAGTATTTCCGTTTGGAGCGTTTGCTTCAGACCCAACAGCGGTATATGGGTGTTGAGGAATATCAGGTTGGTGTTGGTAACGAGCGCACTTTCCCCGGTACTCGTACTGGGTTGGTTCTCGCAACTTATCAGGGTATACCGATTCTCCCAGAACCAGATTGCCCGAAGTCGGTTTCTACTGGTGACGCTGTTCTTGGTTCTAATGTGTATGTTTTGGATACTGACTATCTTGAGGTAGCCATTGCCCAGCCCACGCAATATATCGAGAACCGTGACTACCTTGCTCTGGATGCGCTGGTGGTTCGTGGACTCTTCTACACTTTAGGAGAGATGCGATGCCGTAACATCTGGGTACAGGCCAAGATTACTGACCTAAATGAGTAATTAGAAACCCTAGATTTATTTAGAGTAATCTCAGAGAATACGCCCCTATAGATTTTAGAAATAGTCTCTGTAGGGGCGTATATTTATAAGCAATAAATTAAACTCAGGAGAATTAAAATGGCTCTTGCGATAACTGTAAATAAACGTGGGATAGTTGGTGACCTACGATATGCTGACGTTTCCCTTGCATGGGATAGTTCCTATCCTACTGGTGGAGAATCCTTTACTCCTGCTGATGCAGGATTTGATTCATTTCATGTGGTTACTGCCCATCAAAAGAGTGGATACACTTTTGAGATGGACTATACCAATAACAAAATCCTAGCTTATTACTATGACTATAATGCTAGTGCTGATGGGGCTGCTATACAGGTAGCCAATGCAGTAGACCTCTCTGCTGTCACCTCACATAAAGTATTTATTTTAGGCATTTAAAACATGGTCATAATTTATGATTCCTCTACATCTAACGATGGAGAGTATAACTGTATTTGTCAGAACTGTACTTGTAGCGAATGCACTTGTGGACAATGCGAGTGTGAAGAAGAAGAAGAGATGACTACGAAAGAAGATACCGATTAATCCATATTGTGAGTTATAGATTTGGAAATTACAGAAATAAGTCTTGGTGGGGCAGTAGCTTTATTGATTTTACGGGAAGTCTTTGGATTTTTACTAAAACGTAAAAACGATGCCGCTTCAATTGCTAAAGAATCAGACAATAATGTAGTAATTCAAAAAGTAACTGATTTATGGAACTGGCATAATGTACGTGGTACGGACAACGTGCCAGTTTGGTATTTTCGGAGTTCGTTAGATGATGCTATGGATAAATTATCTGAGTCTATAGATAATCAAACACTGGCTCTTCAAAAAATAACTTTCATATTGGAGAGACTAGACCGGGAAGTACGAGAGCATATTCATAGCTAAGAGGAGATTATAGTGAAATTACAAGAATTAGTTTCAGGAAATTCGGCAAAATTACGGGTGAAAAAACCTTCTCTTTCTGATACTTTCAGAGATGATAAATCGTACAGAGAAGAGATAGAAAATTTGAACACTCTCATAGACTCTAAAAAAAACGCTATAGAAACATTAGACATGAAAATTACGGAACAACGAGGGCAATTAGAAAATATTCGCAATGAAAATGACCTTGAGTTTAACCAGATAGAAATTCTACGAAAAGAATATTTGGATTATGAACAAGCCATAAAAATAACGTCAATAGAAGCTAAAAATGCAGAACAAGGCACAACAGAAAAGCAAGAAATATTAGAGAAACTAAAATTAGAGGAATCTGTTTTACGAAAAGACTTGGTGGATATACAGGACAAACTATCTTCAGCTAATTCTAATTTAGCTGACATAACATTTAAATCAAATGAGAGAATTTCAGATGGTGATACAGCACAACAAAAATTAGATTCTGCTATTGAGAATCTAAAAGTCATTGAAAATGCATTAGGCATCAAAACATCTTCTTTAAATGTACTAGAGACTGAAGTTAGTGAAAAGAAGAGTCTCTTACAAAGATTTATCAAGGAAGCAGAAGATAAGCAAAAAGATATTGTTCCTATAGATAACATACTGACAGAGATTAGAGAAAAAGAAGAGATGCTTTATCAATTAACAGCGCAAGCTGATGAGTTAAAAACCATTCTTGATGATGGGGCAAAATTATCTATGTCATTTCAATCAACTATGGAGGAAGCAGAGAAAAAACAAAAGTTGCGCCATAGGTTATTGTTACTAGAAATCAAAGATTTGGATGTTGTTAGGTCGGAAAAATCAGACCTTGCTTCTGATTTAGACAACAATATTCAGAGTTTGAAAAATGATATAGAAATGCATAAAGATACTATAAGAGAATTACAGAAAGAGGAAATGGAACTAAAAATATCAATTGATGATATTGAATTCAGGAAGACAGTAAAAACTACTCCTGAAGTTTCTGTTGTTCCTACTCTGGGATTATCTGAGAGTCCCTTTCATAAAACTATAGGAGTTAATTAATGTCTACGAGTCCATTATTCAGAACAGATATTGAGACAAGACAAGTTTTGCCAAAAAAGGCTGCATTTACCAGAACTCTTTCATCCGATAGTTCAGAAACTGTTATAGATTTAACTGCGTATATGCAAGAAGCTGTTAAATTATCACTCATTGTTGATTTAAATGATGTGTATATAAATTTAGATAGTTCTGCTACATCCAGTGCTAGTAGTGATGGAACAGTTCATTCTATTTTAATTCCGTCAGGGTCAGGATATACTGAAGACAATATTTTTATTTCTGGCTCGATAACCGCAATAAATGCATCGGCAGGGAACAATGGAAGAATTAGAGGAATTATTTGGGGTAGATAAATATGACCACACCAGTATTTAGAACTGCAACAGAATCTAGGCAAGGGTTGAGTAAACGATTTGCTTTCACCAGAACTCTCACTACCAATGATTCTGAGGTAGTGGTGGATATTCCAAAGCATATGAATGAGGTTCATAAAATCTCTCTTGTTTGTGCAAGGGATGTGTACATTAATTTTGATGGTGATGCATCAGCAACTGTTGGAACAGATGGGACTATACATAGTTTTTTGCTAGAGGGTGGAGAAGTTTACGTTGATGATGATATATTCATCACTAACACAATCACAGCTATAAATAGTATCTCAGATAATGCTGGTTCAGTACGGGGAATTATTTGGGGTAGGTAACTGGATGATAAAGGAGAAAAAATATGCCAGTAGGTGATTTCAATCCTATAAATTATAGTGCGTGGGAATTAGACCCATCCACACGAGATTCAGTACATTTGTGGAATAAATGGTATCCAGCTAATAAAACGTTGGCTACTGCTCAGACTGCGGAAGATTTGTTTACTGTTTCCTCAGATGCACCAACCGCAAACCTAGCCACTAATCCATCATTTGAAACAACAGACCCACCTACTGGATATACTGCATCTGGTTCGACTCCTACTAGAGTAACTACAAATCCACGAACTGGGACTTATTCTTTGTCTATAGACCCTGCAAATGCCGCTGTTGGAGAAGGAGTTTATTGGACTTCTGATGTTCTGGGGTCTAACCAAGAAAAAACAAATGGGACAAAATTAGTTGCATCTTGTTATTTTAGAAGAGCTTCTGGTGCTGGAGATGATGCTCGAATAGAAATTAGAGATGCAACTGGTGCAACTGTATTAGCTACAGGAGATACTATTACATTAAGCACAACTTACCAGCGTTCTACAGCCTCATATGACTTGAATTTAGCTACATCTGCTGGTGGAGCATCATATAGAGTTTATCTTGTAACTGTTACTCAACATAATACGACTTTCCTTGCGGATAGTTTCCAAGTTGAGTTAGGAAAATCAGAGGTAGCAACACCTTATTGTGATGGGGCGCAAGGGATAAATTATTCGTGGGATGGAACAGCACATGCTTCCACCTCTCGCAGACGTATGGGATTGGTGTCAATAAGAGGCTTTATGCTAAGAGCCTCTCATGCTTGCTATGTTTCATTTGACCAAACAGCGTCTGCAACAACTGGTAGGTATTTACCAGCAAATGTAGATTGGTGGAATCCACATCCAATTCATATTATGGAACGAATATCTTTTGTGAACGTAACTACTGATGAAACACCACAGTTATATGGTGATATTTGGGGTGTTCACAGCAGTAAGATGAATCAATAATAGGTTATAGAATATGAAATTGGAGGTAGTTAAGAGAATATGTTAGATGATGAACTTAGGACTCTGTTAAGTTTCTATAGACTTCATCTAGAGCAAGATGAGGCATATTTAATTGATTGGCTAATCACATTACATAGCTATGATGGAGAATTGTTTGAAATATTAAATTCTCCAGAGTTAACAGCATTGAAATTAGAGTTGGGTAAAGTTTTGTTAGGTGAGAAAGACTACATAGAAATCGAAGAAACTGAATTCAAATGGATATTTACAAGTTGCCCTATCACATTCAGATGGGGATATGGTGAGGATGTAGGAGTATCACTGAAGACTAAGTTATATAAATTATTTTTATATGGGGTAGATACGAATGTACAGGAGAATTTAGATTCTATACCCGATGGCATACAATCTAAAATGGATTTACCAGACCAATCATCTGATGGATAGGAGATTATCATGTCACCTGTAAGGACTAAACCGACAATTAAACCTAAACCAAAGATTGCTCCAGAACCAAAACCTAATTATTTTCCACCGGAACGGTGGTGTCCCGGTCAAACCAAAAGGATTTTTGATTAATTACAAATATGTCTTCACCAAATAATTTTGGAGTTAGTACTAAAGAAGTTTATCCACGAACATCCTTTGTAGGACAATTAGTAGATGGTCAATCTTATTGGGATGCAAGGATGGTTTTATTTGATTTTTTTTATGCATATGAATGTGGGTATGTGAAAAATTATTTTCCAACACCGGGATTTTCTATGGATGAAGAAAAAGTAATTAAGTGTATTCAGAAGTTAGATTTTGAATGGAACAAAGAGGCTGTTTCTAGGTCAGGGAAAATCTACACAGGTGGCGCACCTAAATTTATGTCTATTTTAGAACCTATGCAACAATTAGCATTAATAGAATCTCTAATGAAATTAATGCCTAATTGGATTTCTAACATAGAGAAAAAAGAGTTAGAGGAATCTCAACAAAAAGAAAAAAATGTAATGGATAATTATGACTGAAGTTAACGTAAAAGACTTATATGAAATGTTCCGTGAAGACCCTGATTTTAGTGGGGGTCTGGGTGGTAATCCAAATGAGTCTAAAGAAAAAGCCGCTTGGGATGAGGCACAATCTCGTTTTCAACAGCATAAAAATAATGAAAAAGCCCTAAAAGTTGGAATCAACCAAAATAAAGCTAATGAAGCAAAAACAGCTAGAAAAAAGTTGATGGGGAAAAAACTATTGGGGAAGCAACAAAATCCTTTTGCAATTGCTACAGCAAAAGCTAAAGAAATGGGATACTCCGATTTTTCAGAAAATTCTGAGGGGGATAAAAAACGTGGTGAAATCGCTGAAGCAATTAAGAAGCAAAAAATAAATACGGTTTCAAAAAAGGTAACTAAATCCATAAAGGATAAGGAGACAACTGATATGAATACTGAAACAGTAGTTAATGGTGTTTTAAAAGACCTTGTTAGTAAGGGCATTATCAAAGGATATGGTGTACAAAAACAGATGAGTATTCCAGCAGTAGCTGGTCTATTGGGTGCTGGGGCAATGCTTGCTAAAGTCTTCAAACTTGAAGATGATGATGACGATGAAATTATTGCCAAACAAGTAACCGATTTTATGGGGAATAACCAAGACTTCTTTGAAAATGTGGCTCAAATGTGTGAATACATATGCAGTATTAAAGAAGGGGAAGAGCCTTGTGATGAAAGTCGTGGTTCAAGAATACTAGACGTTGCCAGTGCGTTTCATAAGGCTTGTCCGGGTGTTAGTGGTGGTGGAGGTGTCTCTACTTCTATCTCAGCACCATTGCCGGGTGGAGGAGGAACACTATCAAACATTTAATACCAGCATCAATAGTCTTAGTGCTATAAACTATACCTTAACTAAATAATCTATAGGGAGTTAATTATGTCCTATAAAAATATACTATTACGAAAGCACAAGAACATCCAAAAAAATGATGTTCCAGTCCAAAAGATTATTGGTAAACTTTTAGGGGGTTTGGGTTTAAAGCAACCATCGGAGCCACCTCATGGGTCTACAACTCCAATGATGCCTTCTGGTTCAATGGGAATGGGAAAGGGTGATAAAGCATTACAAAAAGTACTTCCTGCTTTTGTTGCTCCAGCCGCTTTAGGAGCAATTGGTGGAAAACTTCTTGGTCTTTCTAAAAAACAAGGTATACCCGTTCAAAAAATAATACCCGGTCTTGGTGCTGCTATGGAGGGTGTTGGACAGGCAGTTAGGGGAGTTGGAACTACGGCTGGTGCTGTTGGAGATGTTGCTTCTGGTGCTGCTTCTGGAGTTGCTTCTGGAATAGGTCAAACTGCTGGTGCTGTTGGAGATGTTGTTGGGGCCGCTGGTAAAAGGGCTGCTGGAGCAATCAACCCAACTAAATCTTCATTGAGTAAAAATAGTGGGAATAAATCCTCTTCTTCTATTCGGAAAAATATTCGTCATAAGTAATATAAGGATTAATCATGTCATTTTTATTTGACAAACTTTTCCAAAAACAGAATCCTGAACTAGCTGGTGAGATGGCTAAACGTGGCCTTATCTTTGATAGGATTCGACATCGTTGGATAAAGAAACCTGAGAACAGAGCGCAACCTACTTATGGTGCAAAGATTCTTGGGTATACTAGCAGTTATGATAAAAAGCCGGGATTATTAGAGGGGCCACCATCATCTGAGGCTACACCAAAACCTAAATCAGAATCAATTAAACATAACCTAGATAAGTATGTCGATATGATAACAGACCTAATGGCCGAATATTGGACTCGCAATGAGTATACTCATGCTCCAGCCCCCACAGCTAAAATACATAATGTTGGGGAACGATTCGCTAGAATTAGTATAGCAGAAGATGGGAAATCTGTGAGTCTTCATTCATGGATAGATATGAAAACTGGGGATATTATACAAGGCGGTTGGAAAGCCCCAACTCGTACTAAAAAAGGCCTTGCAATACGTGGAAATATTCTTTCTGATGACCTTGGGAGAAGTAAAATTGACCATCATGGCCCAAAATATTTAAGGTAAATAAGGATTAATCATGTCATTTTTATTTGACAAACTCTTCCAAAAACAGAATCCTAATGCTTTATTGACAATTAAAGGAGAATCAATAATTGGGTAAGGAAAAAACTGGTCTTAATAAACAATCTCCTGATGTAGCAGCTAGAATGTGGCAAAGAGGATTGGTTTGGAATGGTAATAAACATCGTTGGGTGAAACGTCCTGAAACAACCCATGAAGATGCTCCAACTCAAGGTAAATCATATAGAGGAAATGTCATTGTTATCCCTAAAGATAAGTCTTTCTGGGGGTCAGGAGCAACATATGGAGAGACAGAAAAAGCATCGAAAACACTAGCATCTATGCTAGAGTATAAATTTCCCGGTTCTACTGTAGTTTTTGGAAAAAATCCAATTATTGAGGGGGAACACAAAACGGAAATAAATAGTTGGGTTGAACGTAATTGGAAAAAAGCTGTCTCACGTAGAAGGGGAAGAAAGGGCGCATTCGATAAATCATTAGATTGAATTAGAAATTCTAAAATATCAGGTACAGGATATTACAGTAATAAGGAAAAAGAACAACGTAAAAAAGACTAAATTTTAGGAATATGGAAGATAATCATGTCATTTTTATTCGATAAATTGTTCCAAAAACAGAACCCAGCATTAGCTTCTCAAATGGCTCAACGTGGACTTGTATTTGATAAAAATAGACATCGTTGGGTGAAACGTTCAGAACACAAAGATGCTAAAGAAACTAAGAGTTCATCGTTTAATCCATCTCCTAACCACGAATTTATGCAAGATGTAACTACAAGAAAAGCTGTAAAAACGTTAGAAACTCAGTTTAGAGGTGATATAACTCCTGAAAAGGCCGCTCGTGAAGCTGGTAATTTATGGCAAAATATGGAATCTGCTCGTAAGGAATTCAAGACAAAACAAGATTTTCAACGGTCAGTAGCCATCTTAACTGATTCTAACGAGAGAGGTGTCCCACATTATAAATATTGGGATGACCATGACGAAGGAACGCCGGGGGTTAAAACTGAGACTAATACTCCTCTAAAATTAGATGGAGTTCAAAGTTTACATCAGGATGAATGGTACAATTTATCTGGAAGGAATAAGTTAACTGACAGAGAAGGTAAATTTGGAGAAAAGGGAGCTAAGTATACTCAACATATAGACCCAGCAAATGGAAAAACTGTTCTTCAAGAAGTTAATCTTACTAATGAAGAAGGGTATAAAATCAAAACTGATAGAAGTGCCAAATATAATAAAGTTGGTAATCTTGTAGAAGATGCGAAACAGGCTTTATGGGAAGATTTATATTCTTCTCAACCAACATCAAATATTACAAAAGGAATGGGTCAAATAAAAATGACATTTCTATTCGATAAATTATTTCAAAAACAGAACCCTGAATTAGCCAGTGAAATGGCTAAGAGAGGCTTGATTTTTGATAGGATTCGACATCGTTGGGTAAAAAATCCTGCGAATAGAGCGCAGCCTAAAACGGCTCCCCAGAAAACTTCTAAACCCATAACTTTTGATGAGTTAGTCTCTACTGTTTTTTATGATAATAATCATGAGTTAAATCAAGTATTAGCGGAAAAATTTGGGTCATATGATGAAGAAATTGGTAGTTTTGCATATAGCCCAAGTAAAAAAGAACTAAGAAATCATCTATCCCAACTTCTCAAACCGCAATCTAAACATGGCCCCTCTCAAGTAGAGACTAGTCAGGATTTTATTTGGGATGGTTCTGAAGTACAACCAGTACATTCCGAATTAGACAGTGATAATTCAAGAGAGATGAATTTTCAGAAAGTGTTAAAACATTCACGAGGGGGAAATAAGTATCTAAGGTATATTGATGCTTATAAACAAATATACGGTAATGAACAGAGGTACAGTTGGGTTCAATTACATAGTAAGTTAAGCAATAAAGAAAAACATGCGAGAAATTCAGAAAAGGAACAGAAAGGTTTTGCTACTGAAAACTGGCGTTGGTCAAAAGACCCTACAAAAAAACGATTAGACCAAGTAGAAATCGGATTCTTAAACGCATTGACACAAGAAAATGACCATGCTGGAGCAATGGAACATATTGCACAATTCCTTGGTGATAAGCATTTAGCAAATAGAGCATCAAAAAATAGAAGGATGCGTGATGAAAGGCGTACTTCCACTGATGACAAACGTTGGTCAAAATTTAATCGTAGAGTTCTTGCAGAAATAAGTGCTGCCACGAATGAACGAATTCAAAATATTCCAGAAGTTAATCGGGCTATGTAAGGATAAATAAAAATGTCATTTCTATTCGATAAATTATTTCAAAAACAGAACCCAGCATTAGCTTCTCAAATGGCTCAACGTGGACTTGTATTTGATAAAAATAGACATCGTTGGGTGAAAAAACCTGCTAGTATGGAGAAACCTACAGAGCAATCTTCTGGGATACCGGGAATGGAAGGGCCATTCAACTATAAGACAGGAAATTCCTATTACTATAGTCCAAAAGAGGGTAAATACTATGATGCGAAATCAGATGTATTTATGCCCCGTGGATTTGACCCACATACTGGACAATACCATCAAGATATTGAAGAAGAAAGAAGGAAAAAAGAAAAGGAATCCGCTCCATTTCCTATGGCAAGAAAAATTTTACATGAATTAGGTGGAAGTAAATTTAGTGCAATGGTTGGTACTAAAGATATTGTTCAGACTGATAAGGGTGTTCAATTTGGTATAGGGAAAGGGGCTAAACAAGGGATAAATAAAGTCCGTATTTCATATACTGGTGTTGATACATATAATATGGAATTCTTTAATATACGTGGGACTAATGTTAAATCTATAAAAGAAGCATCGAATATTTATTCAGGAGATTTAGCTAGGGTTTTTAAGGACACTACTGGTTTGGACACTAAACTTTAGGAGCAAAAGAATGTCATGAAACTATCACCAGCCCTTATAGTTGCTGTAGTAGCAGCTTTCATTACAGGTGTCATCGGGCCAATGGCGGTAACGTTCTATCAAGGACAACAAGAAGAAGCTAAAGAAGAACGTCGATTAGCATCAGGTGTAATTGATACTGAGACTTTGCTGGGACATAGCGTATTTACTCATGCAGATACATGGGTAGATTTAATTATTCCTCAGACACAAGTATCAGATGAAGCTAGGCTTTTCCTTACTATTAAATTTACGGCTTTCCATGATGCGTTAGAAGACTTGGTTAAGAACACAGATTTTGATAGTTTGAATAACGACCAGTTCCATGCGGTTGCTTCTAAAAATCTAAATGATACTGTGGTATCTTATATAGCAGATGCAAGACGCCAAGGAATCTCAGACGAGTTTATCGCAGATTTTAATGTATGGCATCAACAAGTTGTTGATATATTGGTAGACTCGATTGAGGATAATGTGTTTTCCCCAATTCATACGTCACAAAACTCAAAAATGTATGCCATTTTAACTGCGTATGATAGCGCATTAGGGGCTACGCTAGAAGATGTGGCAAGAACATTGGAATCCAACGGGCATTAGTAGAATAGAAAACTAACTGGGTAAATTCTATGGCTAAAAAGAAACGAAGAGGATATGATTGGAAGCCATCTACTCATCGATGGGTTAGAGATACAAAAAATAAATGGTTGACCAATTCCTCTTTCTGGAATCTGAAAAAGAATAAAATACGGAAATCTATTGGAAGTGACGCTATGACCACTACTCCATTAACATCGTTGTTTGCTTTTTTAAATAAACAATCTCCTGAAGTTGCTTCAAGAATGGCTGCTAGAGGATTAATTTGGAGTCCTGAAAGACATAGATGGATTCGGAAACCTGATGTCGCTACTGCTTCTCAACTACCCTCTAGTAACTGGCTGGTTGATGATAAACCACGCTATGCACAACAGGGATTTGGGGCTATTGATGCACCTGTAGAACCTGAAAAACCAAAATCTAAAAAAGATAAACTCACCGCATTGGGGGCATTGGGAGCTAGTCTTTCCGCTTGGGAAAAAGAATTTCTTTCCAGTGTTCAAAACCAATTTGATAGGAGAGGAGATTTAAGCGAGAAACAATGGGCGATAGTAGATAAAATTGAAGCCAAGTTTAAAACTCAAGCCGATATTAAATCTGGAGCCGTTAAAGCACAACCACTTCCCCCCATGTTTAAGAAGTTAGATAAACTCAAGAAATATATGCCCGAAAAACATGTTCAAGCTATTGAATCTATGTCTAACCAAGTTAAAGCTGGTAGCACTCTTTCACCAAAACAAGAAGACTATTTAGAGATAATTGAAGCCAACGCCACAAAACAAAAGAAAGGTCTTACTGAACCAGCTACAGGGAATATTATTATTCGTCAAGAGGGAAACAGTCTTATGCGTCCTATTCTTTCCATTTCTGGAAAGGGGGCGTTTCATCCACAAGGTAGAAAATGGCTTGAAGAAAGGGGCTTTCAATATGCTGGCCCCGGTTCTGGTAGAATGACCTATATACTTTCTATGGAAGATATTTTTAGTATTCAACAAGAAGCTAGAAATCATGTTACTGATATAGAAGAGCCAGAAAAAACTAAAGCGTTGAATACTAAACAACGAGAACTAGTTCAAAAGCATATTGATGAACTAATGGGTAAAATGCCTGAATTACGAGATAAAGGGTTCACTTTAAAACGTACTGACTCTGACTCAAAACGTGGATATAAAGATACACCAAAGGTATGGAAGATGTTATTGGGAAGGAAGTAATGACCCTTTCGTTACTATTCGATTGGTTAACTAAGCAAAAACCTTCTCAAAAGAGTGATTCTATTGCTATTCTAAATGAATGGCTTGAGAAAGTTACATCTTATAGTAGACCGGGTACTGTACCACCAGACCAAGCTGTTGCGGCACGAATGCACCAAAGAGGTTTAGAGTGGAAACCTTCAACTCATCGTTGGATACGTAGAGAAAAGGAGCATGTACGAGAAAGAAAAATCCAACCTAGACTTGATGAAATCAAAAACTATATTGAAACTGGTGGATTTACAGAAGTTTCAGAAAAACTAGAGGACATATTATTAGAGTTATTTCCTGATATGCTTAACCCCAAGAATATTACTCGAATTAAAGCGGTAGATAGTATACAAGAAAAAGAGAGCCGTAAAAAATTTAAGGAGATGCCTAAAGAAAAAGCTGTTCAAGAAGGCATCATTACAGAAGATGAAGAATGGGATGGGATGAAATATAATCATTTTACAGATATAGTTGGGGGGCGTGTCAATTTTAATAATGCAAAGGAAGTAATGAGTGCTGTTACATCGCTACGTGATAAAGCAGAAAAATCAGATTTTGAGATAATAGAAGAAGACAATCGTATGGAAAAACCACTGGATGGTTATTATCGTCGGTATCATATGCTTTTAAAAATGACTAATAACGAGGGAAAAACCATTACTGTGGAGTTGCAATTAGGTACAGCTAATCAAACTAAAGTAGCTGATTGGTCGCATGATTTACTCCATAAAAAGGGTGCAGACCGTCCGATTCTCACCGATGCTGATAAACGGACAGCACTAAAATATATTAGGCAAATGGCTGAATTATATGCTTATCATGATGGTATAGAAGGAGCTAAAAATGTTTACCCAGCAGAGTGTGTTGAGGTAATTAGAAAATTTGCTGGATGTTTAGAAGTACCTGAATCTTAAATATAATAGGTGGTATAATGAGTTTAAGATTTGCTTGGAGATGTAAAATGCCAAACTTAGTTAAAGCAGAAATGGAAGATGATGAAAAATTTATTCAAAATTGGTTAAATCTAGAAGAGCGATTAACGGCTCCAGAAGGTCAATTTAAGTTAGTTGAAATAGATAAATTTTCTCAGCCATTTGAAGCTGATTCAGAGGTAGGAGTTTTTGATAGTTTAGATGAAGCGAAAGAAGCTCAATTAATGAAAGAACTTTCTAATAATAGTGAAATGGTTGAGTATTTAATCTATAATGATAAAGGATTTATGGAAGAGGGCTAAAAATGGCTTTAAAATTTCACGGTTTATCTGTACCTATAGATGTTCAACCATTAAATGAGGTAATTGTATACCCGGCTGGAATAACTCTTGGAACTGCTGTTATAACTGATAATGGTGTTAGTCCGGCATATACTCCATCCCATACCGCAACAGCGAATATTTCATCAAATACTGTTGGATGGACTGCTAGTATAAGTTTATCAGAAGCCAATTTACTAAATATAGTCAGTCTATATATTGAATTTGAGTGGCAATCACGTTTTAATGCAAATAGTGGTAGTGGAGCCTCTTCTCAGAGTAAAGTCCAAATCTCTGGGAATGGTGGAACTACGTGGGTAGATTTAACTGATACTTTTACAAACACGGCCACATCACTAACCACCCAAATTAGGGCTGGAACAGGAAAATGGATTACTCAGGTAAATAAAGGGACAAATCAATTAAGCCTTAGATTGGTACATGGGGTAGGTAGTAATGATGGAACATCCCAAAGCATTATTCAAGTTCGTAGTACCAGTTATTTACGTATAGGACACTACAAATAAAAATTGATATTCAAGGCTATTTAGCATATAATAAGACTTAATATTTAGCTCAAAATAGATTAGTTAAGGAAAGTAAAGTGTAAGAATCCATAGAAATAATTTGTGCCAGAGGTTCAATAAATGGGCGCAGACTTTTTACGCTTATCAAGAATACTTGACCTATCCGTTGAAAATAGAGCCATTACTAATATTGGAAATGCTGGCACTGATTTTGATACTAGTGGTGGATTAACGCTTGCTGGAGATTTAACTGTTAATGGAAATCTAGCCATTAATGGAACAACTACTAATGTACAATCCACAACTGTTCAAATCGATGATAAAAATATAGAGTTAGCACATTCCCCTAGTGGTGCTGTAGGAAACAATGCTGCTGTAGATGGTGGGGGAATCACTCTTATTAGTAGTCAAGGAAACAAGACTTTAAATTGGGTAAATTCAACGAGTGCTTGGACTTCAAGCGAACACTTGAATTTAGCCAGTGGAAAGTCTTTTTATTTGAATGGAACTATTTTACAAGATGTTACTGAAACATTAACTAATAAAACTCTTACTTCTCCAGTTTTAAATACAGGTGTTAGTGGTACTGCAATAAAAGATGAAGATAATATGTCTTCAAATTCAGCAACACATTTAGCCACTCAACAATCTATCAAAGCTTATGTGGATGCGGCAAATACATTAGATGGATTATCTGATGTAACTATTACATCTGTAGCTGACAATAATTTTTTTCAGTATGATAGTAGCAGTAGTAAATGGGTTAATAAGACTACTCCAGAAATCAATGATTCTGGTGCTGACCACCAATATATTTTTGCAGTAGGAAATCTCGCAGCAAATAGAATTATAACTTTACCAGTTCTGACAGGTGGAGATACTTTTGTTTTTGAGGCACATACTCAAACCTTAACTAATAAAACCATTGTTGCTGGCAGTAACACTATCAGTGGGATAGTTAATGCAAATCTAAGTGGGTCTGCCGCCATCAGCAATGCTAATTTAGCCAATTCCTCTATTACACTAGCTGCGGAATCAGGTTCAAATGATGCAATCTCTTTAGGAGAAACATTTACCTTTACTGCTGGTGAGGGTATTGATACGACAATGGGTACTAATACAGTAACCATTGCGGGGGAGGACGCTAGTACCAGTAATAAAGGAATTGCTAGTTTTGACAGCAATGATTTTTCGGTATCTAGCGGTGCTGTTACCATTAAAAGTGGGGGAGTTACAAATGCTCAACTTGCTGGCAGTATTGCTAATAGTAACTTAGCAAATTCTACCATAACAATTGGTGGAACTTCGACAGCTTTAGGTGGAACTATCACGGCTTTAACCGCTTTAACTGACTTAGATTTAACTGCTGGTAATAAAACTATATTTGATACAGTAGGAGCGAATACTCTTACCATTGGTGCTGGTGGAACCACTGTTAATATTGCAGGAAATCTCACTATTAGTGGTGCATCGACTTTAGTTACTAGTAATACTGTTCAAATTGGTGATGCCTTATTATTATTGAATAGTGATGAGTCTGGTACACCTAGCCATGATTCTGGATTAGTTATAGAAAGGGGTTCATCTGCAAACGTAGGATTTATTTGGGATGAATCCGCAGATGAGTGGGCAATAATTAATACAGACTCTGTAGGTGCTGAAACTGGAAATGTAACTATTTCTAGTTATGCGTCATTACAAGTTGGGGGATTTTCAGCTTCATCAATGTCTTTGGGTGGTGTTGATGTAGTGACTCTTACCGGAACTCAAACACTCACTAATAAAACTCTAACTGCCCCAACTATTAATGCAGGTACTCTTAATCTTATGACTGCATTAACTGTAGCTAATGACATAGATGTAGGAGCATATGAAGTCAGAGCGTTAAAATTTGAATCTGACCAAGCTACTGGAACCGCTCCATTAACTGTAGCTTCTACCACAGTTGTTACAAATCTAAATTCTGATTTGTTGGATGGTGTGCAAGGAGCATTATATTCACAAATAGTTGGGACAGAAACCCTTACTAATAAAACTTTAACGGCTCCTAAGATAGCGAATAATGGTTTTATAGCAGATGCTAATGGGGCAGAACAAATTATATTCGCTACTACTTCCAGTGCTGTAAATGAAATTACAATAACTAATGGGGCTACAGGTGTGCCATCTACAATAGCCTCTAGTGGGGAAAGTAATATTGGATTAAGAATTTCAGGTTCAGGTACTGGTGGAGTAATTCTACATGGTGGGGCTACCAAAGGAAGTTACTTAGAGTTTGGAGTAAAACAAACTACTGTACCTGATGACCCTAGTACAGAGTTGGCCCGAATGTACCTAAAAGAAATAGATTCTAATAATAATGCTCTAGCTGTGAAAATTCAAAAAGCCGGGGCTATAGTAGAGGTAGAAATAACTTCACCTAAAGCGATTTGTGCCGTGTGTGGTAATAAAGATGGTGCGAAAGACCCACTATATGATTTTGAACGTGGGGTAATGGTGTTGGATTTGTGGTGTGGTCACTCTTTTGAAGTTCCGATGCAATGGAGTCAGATAAATGGCAATTAAATATTATGCTGGTAGCAAATTAACTGGTGTAAGCGGAGATACTAAACCAACAACTCTTCCCACAGGTTCTACATTTCTTGAAACCAACACAGATGATTTATACTTTTGGGATGGGGATTCATGGAATGTAGTTGCTAGTAATACAGTTGCACAAACTCTTAGTAATAAAACTTTAACGAGTCCGGTATTAAATACCGGACTATCTGGTACTGCTTTTCTTGATGAAGATGCTTTTGACTCTGATTCAGCTACTAAGGTAGCTTCGCAACAGAGTATTAAAGCTTATATAGCTACTCAGGTTTCAGGCTCTCAAAATGTATTCAGTACGGTTGCTGTTTCGGGGCAAGATAACGTGGTAGCTGACGCCACTACGGATACGCTTACTCTAGTGGCTGGCTCTAACATGACCATCACCACTACAGCAGGGTCAGATTCAATAACTTTTGCTGCGGCAGGTTCTGGCACTGTGACCATTACTGATAATGAGAGTACTAATGAAAATAACCTTATTACTTTTGTAGCTGATGCGGCCACCAGCACTGGGGCGCATGGCTTAGAAATGGATGGGGATTTATATTATAACCCTAGCACTGGAACATTAACTTCAACCGTCTTTGTTGGAGCTTTAACAGGAAATGCTTCGGGTACAGCCGCTACCGTGACTGGTGCATCTCAGACTGCTATTACTTCAGTAGGAACTCTGACTGCACTTCAAGTCGATAATCTTAATCTGAATGGTAATACTATTTCATCCACGGCTGGAACTGATTTACTGATTACTCCACTAGCTGGACAGCAAATCATACTGGATGGAACAATAATTATAGATGCTGGAGTAGTTACCGGGGCAACAAGTATTACATCTACCGCATTTGTTGGCACAATTGATGGTGTTGTGGGAGGAAATACACCTGCTGCAATCACAGGCACTACAATTGATGCAACTACTGATTTTACGATTGGAAGTACGGTAATAACTGATGATGTACTTACGTTTACCCCCAGTACCAGCGATACAGTGGTATTGACTGCTACAACTAATGGAGCTTTCTCTCTTGTTACCACTGACAATGCTGCCGCCGCTGCAAATATTCAAATAACCGCAGATGGTACAGTAGATATAGACTCAGCAGGAGTTTTAACCCTTGATTCTGGCGCAGCAATAAATATAGAGCCTGCCGCTGGCTCTGCAATTTTACTTGATGGCACAATTAGCATAGATGCTGGAGTTGTGACAGGCGCAACAAGTATTACCTCTACAGCCTTTGTTGGCGATATAACTGGCGATGTTACAGGTACTGCGGATGTTGCTACGGTTGCCACTACGGTAACCATTACTGACAACGAGAGTACAAAC